>FWWL01000244.1_pt1 | contig 157883 bp, 136 predicted proteins | sample 2228331 | NCBI WGS metagenome assembly FWWL01 (sample SAMEA103939775, study PRJEB20133) | metagenome | reverse complement strand
TGTTGTAAAATTCTAAATATAAACTATTGAAACTTGAAAGGCCCGCTTAATCGAGTTGGTAAGCGGGCTTTTTTATTTTCTTTTATTCTTCTTAATGTAATATTATTACTAAAGTTGAACTAAATCTTAAATCAATATTTTCACAAAATTTCTCTTTCCAACCCAGCTCTCATCTGTATCATATCTTTCAAACCCTTAAAACTAAAATTTTCAAAACCCACATTTCTTTCCATTTATTCTACATTTTTATGCCATTTTCCCACTTACCATTGTTCCACTTACACCATTCCATACACCATTCCACTTACGAAGTGGAACATAAAACTCTCAAAATCCTAAAAATTATGTTATAATATAATCATAATTCCACTTACGAAGTGGAACATAAAAAAAGTGGAATATAAAAAATAAGGCGGGGGAGATAAATGGAAATCTATCATATATTTAATAAAAGTATTGAAAATTCCACTATTTTTAAAAACGATCGCGATTATGAAAGATTTATAAAAGCAATAAAGTTTTACTCTTACAATTACAAAATAAAATTTTCAAGATTTTTAAGATTGAAAGAACCAATTATACTTCAAAAAGAGAAATCAAAAATTGAGATAATTGCATATTGTATTATGCCAACTCATTTTCATTTAATAATAACTAATTTATATTCAGATGAAAAAATAGTATCGACATATGAAAAAAACTTGATGGATAGCTATACCAGATACTTTAACACAAAATATAAAAGAAAAGGACCACTGTGGCAGTCAAGAACAAAGAAAATATATATAGAAAAAGATGAATACCTTCTACATCTAACAAGATATATACATCTCAACCCTGTGACTGCAGGTCTTGTAGAAAAGCCAGAAGATTGGAAATATTCCTCATATTATGAATACATTTCCGGAAATGAGAATCTTTGTAATTACAAAAAATATTTTCCTCAAAGATATAATTTCTCAAAAACATATAAAGAGTTTGTAAATGATAGAATAAATTACCAAAAAGAACTTGCTAAAATAAAAAAGATAATAAAAGAATAAAACTCTTAAGCAAATTTTATTTTTATTGAATTTTAAATCTTTAAATGGTAAAGTTTTGTATAATTTAATTATGAAGAATTTTATTTTTTTATTAATCTCAGCTTTATTATTTTTACAAAATATTTATTCTGCTAAACTTGATATATTAGCTGATTTAGATAGCTCATTTAAAAGCTTTTCAAACCTTATAGATAAAGATAAAAATTATAACCTTAATTATTTTACTCAAACATCAGAACTTGTATTTACACTCAAAAATATAAACCTTGAAAAAACAGAAAACAGCTGGATGGATCTCCAAATAGGTTTCTTTTCTACTTCAATACAGAGCTCTTCCAAAACAATAAACTCACTTTATATAAATGATCTTTATAATTTTTATGATAGAAAAAACTCAGTTTTTATACCAAATAAAGCATTTATCAAAATACATAATTTCTTGAAAGATAATATAATTTTAAGTTTTGGAAAACAGTCTTATACACTTTCATCCGGTATGGTAATATCAGATAATAGAAAAGGACTTAATGGAATAAAAATTGAGCTCTTAAACCAGTTTTATTCCGATACAATTGAATTATTTTATTTCAGACCTGAAAATTATCTTTTCGAAGAAAAACCATCTGACAACCTCTTTGGAGCTTCTTTTTATAAATCATTTGGTGATGGTATGTGGCAGATTTATTTTGTTAAAGAGAAAAACGATGAACTTTCAAAAGAAATCTTTTTTGAATCTAAAAAAACAAATAAGGTTTTTTACGGGATATCATATAACTTAAATCAAAATAATATAACTTATTTCAGTGATTTTGTTCTTCAAAAAGGATACTCAATAAATATATCTAACAAAAAAATAAAACATAATGCCTATGCTTTAAATTTAAAAGCTTTATGGAATATGAAACTACCAAAACTTGGTAAAGTTGATGCTAAATTTAACTTTATAAAATCCTCAGGGAACTCATCAAATAGTTTTTCAGAAAATAGAGCATTTTATAGTCCTTATTCGCTCAGGTTCAACGGCTTTGAAAGAGTTGGAGCTGGAGAAATATATAAGGCTGGTTTTTTTGATACTCATAAAACCACATCCACATTAACAGGAATAAATGATGATTTAAGCGGATTTAATATCTATGGCTTTGGAATAGATATCCCTCAAAAAGAAAATAAAATATCATTTGATTACTTTGCTTATAAAGCCACAAACTCAATAACAAAAAACAAAAGCGTTTTCCTGGCAAATGAATATAATATAAAATACACAATTAATTTAAGCAAAAAAGCTTCATTTTCAATAATATACGGTTCATTTTCTCCAAAATCAACATTAAATCCAAATAATCTAAAAACAACAAAACTTTTTTCAATAAGTATAAAAACAGGATTTTAATCTCAATACCTTAAAACTATTCTAAAAGGCTTTAAGTCTATTTTTTAGTATGGGGGGGGAAGAAAAAAACAAATCATTTCCAAAATAATATTTAAAACTCATTAAAAGTCAATCTAATTCCACAAAAATACCTTCATAACACAAAATGAAATTTTATTGTTATTTTGAAATTCAAATAAAAACATACAGAGAAACACTACCAGATAATTACAGCGATAGTAAATTAATAAAATAAAAAATTATATGAGTAAACCTGATAAAACTTTTTATTTAAACCACTTTATCTATCAATTTTAGCATTATAATACTAAATTATAAATATTCAGATTTTTATCCATATTTATCAACATATTGTAGACATATAAACATCATAAATGGCAAAAATTTGACATATAAAAAAATATAAGGTATAATTATGTCTATGAATGTTGATAAAAATATTGATAAGTGCAGAATAAAAATAAGGTATCCAGACGGACTTGAATTTGAAATAGAAGGTCCAGAAGAATTTGTTTACAAACAAAAAAAAGAAATTTTATCATCAATACTAAAACACTCTATCTTAGAACCGGAAGAACCTTTAAATAGAGAAAAAAGCCTTGAAAGGCTTATAGACTTTAAAGAAAATATACCCTTTATATCAAAAAGAATCCTTGAATTAGACACCAAAATGGCTATACTTATAATACTTTCAGCCTACAAACTGCTTCTAAATAAGCCGGAAGTAAGTGCTCTTGAATTATCAAAAGCGCTCAAACTTTCAGGATACAATCCCAGGAGAATAGATAGAGAAACACATACACTAATCAAAGATAAAAGCATTGAAGCAAAAGGGACCAAAAGAACCAGAAAATACATACTCCTGGACCAGGGGCTTACCAAGGCAACTGTAAGAATATTTAACATAGAAAAAGAACAGGAAAACAAACTTTAAACTTCCAGATATCTTAAATATAATCACAAATAAAATCATTTAAAAACAAGAGTTAGAAATTTAAAAAACACAACATATAACCTAAAAAAATCTGCTCATATATTACTTACGATAAGATATATTATGTTAACTTTATAAGTTTAAGATTTAACAAATAAAAACTTAAAAAAATTATTTAAATGTTCTTAAAAATGTTTGCAAAATAATGTTTTTTTAAATAAATTTAATAAACCTTATAATTTTTTATTTTTAGCAACTAAAGGCTAACTAAAATAAGTCTTGATATGATAAAAAATTGAATTACTATTTTAATCAATTTTGTCCTGTCAGGTATAAGGGATAGAGGGGAGTAATCAATGATAATTAAAAAATAGCCTAATATTTGGATATCTTTTCTCCTTATCTATAATGTTGTTATTTAGACTAATTTTACATCTCACTTCTATAAGAGGATGATAAACTATAAAATATCAGTAATTTTAAAAAAGCATATAAAATATAGTTATAGGCGGAAAATACACGAGTTAAAATGATGGGATAAAAAGAGTAAAGAAATAAAAGCCTTCAAAATTGGTAAGAATAATTAAGTGTTTGGAAATATTTAACTTAAAACTAAGAATAAAAAAATTTCTAATGATAAGTAAGAAAAAGGTGAGATGTTAAATTATTTCTTTAAAACAGACTTCCCATCATCCTTATAAAGGTATTCTTTTTCTATTATTCCCCCCTTCATTACCTTCAAGCTGACCACCCAGTTATTTAAAAATTGGAAAATAATATTATATTTTGATTCTTTTACCTCTATTTCCCCATCTGGAATACTTCCTGTAATATCAAGAATATTAAATTCATTATCAAATGTAAAACTTCCAATGTATTTATTGTTTTTATACACAAAAATCTTTTTCCCCCTAGCAAGATTTATCTTTTTTGTAGTTATTTCTTCAATTTTTAATGTTTCTGTAGATATAACAGGCTCATTTTGTGTATTTTCCTTATTTTCTTCTTTTTTTTCTTCATTTGTCTCCGCAAGCTTTCCATTATGATAAAGTATTTTTGATTTTATATTTCCATCAAGATTATATTCAATAGAATATCCTTCAAGCACACCGTTTTCAAAGCTTTGTTCAAGTATAAGTTTTGAGTCTTCAGTATAAAAATATGCCTTTCCGTGAATCTTCCCATCTTTAAAATTAATCTTTGATTTAATTATTCCGCTTGGATAAAATTCAATAACGGTCCCATTTTCAATTCCATTTTTAATTGTCTTTTCTGCAATCATATTGTCATTTTCATCAAACTCATAATAAACACCATCTTTAATATTTCCTTCGGTTATAAGTTCATTATTTATAAAGGTTTGTGTGGCAATGATTACTCCATTTTCATAAAAAAATCTCTTATAACCATTCTCAATTTTTTTTGTAATTATTCTTAAATCCTTATTATTTTTTATATTGTCAGTCTGTTTAATTATTATATTTTCAGAATCAGGATAAAGAATATCTTCTTTTTTTACACTTAAAATTCCATATTTTGTTCTTATTACATAATTATCCTCAATTAAACCCTCAAAATCACCATAAATAACCGTTCCATCTTTAAGTTCTATCTTTTCAGCATTTAATAAGGATAAAAATAACAAAATAAACACTTTCATATTAAACCTCAAACAAACATATTTGGGCGGTAGAGGATTTGAACCTCTGACCTTTCGCGTGTGAGGCGAACGCTCTAAACCGCTGAGCTAACCGCCCTTATAAATTTATTTTACAAAATAAAAAGGGCGGTTTTGAAAACCGCCCTTTAACTCTTTCTGAAATTTATCAAACAATTACTGCCATGGATGATAATACTCTTCCAGTTCAATAATTGATTTTTGAGTCGTAGAAGTACTTGCACTACCACCACTAATATACCATTTTAAAAACTCATCCCAGTTTGAGTATTTAGACCACTTAAGCTCTGTATACCCAGCACCAATTGAATATGATGGTATATATATTGCAATTCCATATGCATTTGAATAGTCAGTAGAACCACCCCACCAACTCCACCCTCCATTTGTTGTTTTATTGTAAGCTACAACCTTATTCTTTATAACATCCATTAAATTCTGGGCTTTTTCTTTAAGTTGTTGATTTGAAGTATTAGAGGATATTAACTTTGCAAAATGATAAAGATCCTTATTATCTGAAATTTCAAACTTCTGAGCTTGTGAGGCAGCATTTTTTATTAAATTTTTATCTCCAAGTTCAGATAAAGTATAAGCAAAATTATTTACAGATGAAAGAAGATCATTAAGTTTCTCAGCTCTTATTACTGATTTTGTTGTGCCCTGCCCTTTTTGGGAATAATATTCATAATAAGCATTAACTACTGCTTTTGAAAGTTCAAGAGGTCCCATTGTTGGATTTGCAGCAAGTTTTGTAAGATATCCATCATAACTATCTCCATCCACTGGTTCTACTTCCTCTGATGCTACAATATATGTAGCATAATCTTTTATTTCATATGAAACTTCAATCATCTGCATCAAGCAGGCATCAAAATTAATTACATCAACCTTACCTATTTCTTTCATTGCCAGACCAAGCTGAGGAGTATTTATATGATTTCCTGTTGCTTCATCATATGAAACTCCCTTGGTAATTGTAGTTTTCATTCCTTTTTCCCAGCCAGTACCATGATTCCAGATAACAAGCATATATTTTTTCGCAGGATATTTTTTCTTTGCCCATTTAGCGAAATCAACAAGAGTTTTGTAATCACCCATATCAACTTCACCAAGATTTTCTATTACCTGAGAGTTAATTATATTTGAGTCATCATCTTTTGTTATATAGTACCTTCTCACTCCACTCCAGTCTCCATTTGAACTATCATAACCTTTTATTCTTCCAAACTGAACAACAATATTAAAATAATTATTTGAGCCGACTTTCTCCATCTCATTCATATCAATTATTCCAAATCTTTCAAGATCATTTTTAGCATTAAGATAAACCATTATTGTCCATTCTTTTGTAGTCTTTATCGCTTCTGTCTGAGTTGAAGGTGTTGGGAGTATAATATCATTCATTATATTTTTGATATTACCTTTATTCTGATCAAAGTTTACTTCTGCAAATACTATAACAGGCAGAAGTAATATACTTATAATCGCTTTTATCATTTTTCCTCCTTTTAATCTTCTAATCTTCATACTAATAGCTTAAAACACTATATTTCACTATTCAAGTAAAGAAGGGAAGTTTTTAAATAGGACTTTTGGGGAATATGTTATTTTGTTTTCTCTTCTTCACTACTCTTCATTTCTTTTTTAGGAAGTATTTTACTATCAACTTCCCCTCTTATTATCATTGCCTTCTTTATTAACGGAGATTGATTTTTCATTTCATACTTTATTTTCACCTTATCACCCACTTTCAATAAATCCCCTTCAATTTCATTATTCTTATCTTTAAATTTAACTCCATCATACGAAATATTAATAATCTCGCCTTTTTTTCTTATCGAAGTAACTGTAATCGTTTTTTTTTCTTTGTTTATTGAAGTAATAATTCCTGTCATAGTATGTAATTTAATTTCTTTTTTTTCAGTACTTTCTTGAATTTCAGTTTTTTCTTTATTAATGTTATTTTGAATATTATTTTGAGCTTCAAGCATAGTAATAATTGATAATGTAATAAAACCTATTAAAGCTTTTCTCATAAATACCTCCTTATTTGAAATTATAATACTTTTTTAAAAAATTGTAAAATTTTTTTATGATAAAAATACTTGATCCATCCACAGCATCAAAAATTGCAGCCGGAGAGGTTGTTGAAAGCCCAAAATCTGTTTTAAAAGAGCTTATCGAAAACTCACTTGATGCAGAAGCTTCATCAATATTAATTTACATAGAAAAAGCAGGGAAAAAACTAATAAAAGTTATCGACAATGGTAAAGGAATGAGTAAAGATGAACTTGAACTTTCAATATACAGATATGCTACAAGCAAGATAAATTCAATAGACGACTTAACTAAATTAAAAACATTTGGTTTTAGAGGTGAGGCTCTTTTTTCAATCTTTTCTGTTTCAAAAATATCAATTTCATCATATAAAGATGGTGAAACTGGATATAAGCTTGAAGGTGAAGGTGGAGATTTTAAAACTATTAGAGTTTTCCCCTCCCCTCCTTTAAAAGGAACAATAGTTGAAGTTAAGAATCTTTTTTTTAATACCCCTGCAAGATTTAAATTTTTAAAATCAGACCAGACATTAAAAAGCTCAATAATAAAACTTTTTGAGGAGTTTGCACTTATAAATCCCCAAATAAAATTTACACTGACAATAGATAACAACGAAATATATAATCTATCCCCTGATAAAGATATAATTTCAAGAGCTGAAAAAATACTTGGTAATGAAATAATCAAAGACACCATTTACTTTGAAGAAGATTTTAATGATATTAAAATAAAAGGATTTTTTTCAACATCAAATTTTTTATCATCAAAAAATTTTCAATATACATATGTTAATTCAAGAATCATAGAATCAAAAATAATAAACTCAGCTATATACAGAGCCATTGAAAATATAAGAGAAAATAAACATCCTGTTTTTTTAATATCAGTTGAAATAGATCCTTCAAAAATTGATGTAAATATTCATCCACAAAAAAAAGAAGTAAAGTTTGAAGATGAAAACTTTATTTACATGGCTATTGTTAAAATCATAACTAAAATAATTGAAAATAAACAAAATCCTGTAAAGATCTATGATAATATAATGGATACAAAAAAACCATTATTATCGGTAAATGAAGAAAAAGAAAAAATAATTATTGAAGAATTACATCAAAAATTTTCTCAGGATGAACTTATTTCATTTAAAAAAGAAACAGATAAGACCTGGTATAATTCTCCTATAACTTTCATAGGTCAGGTATTCTCAAAAATACTAATATTTCAAACATCAACATCTATAATACTGGTTGATCAGCATGCTGCAGCAGAAAGAATAACATTTGAAAAATATATAAACGAATTTGAAAATAAGAATATAAAGATTCAGAAATTAATCACACCCTATGAAATAAAAATGCCAAAAAGCAGTGTAGAAAAAATAATGGAGTTTAGAGATTGGCTTAAAGAAAGTGGTTTTGAAATAAATCAAAATGGACCTTCTTCAATTGCAGTTTATTCATATCCTTCAGCTTTTAACCTTACAAACCCGGATATATATGAAATATTTATCTACATCCTTGAAAATCTACCATTAAACAAAAATATCCCCTTAGAAGTTAAAAGAAATCTTCTTGCTACAATTGCCTGTAAAAAATCAATAAAATTCAATGAAAGAATTGAAAAAGAAAAGGCCATGGCTTTAATTGAGGAACTAAATAAGACATCTGATTCACTTCATTGTCCGCATGGAAGGCCAACAATTATTGAGATAACGCTTGATGAAATTTTGAAAAGATTCGGGAGAAATTAAAAATGAAAAGAAAAGATATACTCATAACTTTTTCCGGAGTTTTTATAAGTTTTATTTTGATATACTTTACATTTAAAAATGTTAATATTAAAACAGTTTTTAATATAATTAAAAAAGCAGATCCTTTTTTTATCTGGCTTTTCTTTTTTTCAACTTTTTTTGAACTTTTTTTTAGGACAATTAAATGGTATTTAATATTAAAACCTATTGTAAAGACTGATCTCATCCAGCTTTTTAAAATAGAGATTATAAGCCTTGGAGTTAACAATATTCTTCCTTTCAGAATGGGAGAACTTACAAAGATGTTTATTGTGGCAAGAATGTATTTGCAATCAAAAACAACCATACTTTCAACGGTATTTATAGAAAGACTTCTTGACTCCCTTATATTATTTACACTTCTTGTTTTGTATTCAACCATCGGGAATATAAACATTCTTATAAATGATATAAGTTTTTTAATTTTTTTGAATACTATAATAGTTTTTATAATAATCGGATTTAAATATATGGATAAAATTCTCGAAATTAAAAAAATAAAAAAACTTGAAGAAACATACCCTAAATTTCATTTAATCATTTTAAAGATTAAAAATGGTGGAGTATGCTTTAAAAATTTATGGTATTCATTATTAATATTTTTGGTCGGTATAATTCAGTGGAATTTTGATGTATTAAACAATTTTTTTACAGCAAAAGCACTTAACATGGAAGTAATTGATTACTTTAAGGCTGCAATTACAGTATTTGCAGGTTCTCTTTCCGCCTCAATTCCATCAATGCCCGGGTATTTCGGAAATTATGAATATGCTGTTTCACAAGTATGTATAAGCTGGGGTATAGAAAAAGAGCTTGCAATATCCTTTGCTACATTAACGCATATTCTTAGCTATCTTATAATTACAATAGCAGCTGTTATATTTGTTTATGATCTTGGTTTCAATTTCAAAAAAATACTTAGTATGAAAAAGGAAGAGTAGTTATGTGTGGAATTTGCGGGATAAAAGCCTTAAATGGTAAAAGGATAGATATTGATGAACTTAGAAAGATGAACTCTCTTCTAATCCACAGGGGGCCTGATGAGGAAGGATTTTATATTGAAGATGAAATTGGACTTGCTTCTAGACGACTTTCTATAATTGATCTTAAAACCGGCACACAACCTCTTTTCAACGAAACAAAAGATATTGTTGTAGTTTTTAACGGTGAAATATACAATTTTCTTGATATAAAAAAAGAGCTTTTAGAAAAAGGGCATATATTTAAAACAAACTCTGATACAGAAGTAATTGTTCATCTTTATGAAGAAGAGGGAGTTGATTTTCCAAAAAAACTTAGAGGCATGTTTGCTATTGCTTTGTGGGATAATAAAAATAAAAGACTCTTACTTGTAAGAGATAGAATAGGCAAAAAACCTCTTTTTTATTACATAGACAATAACTATTTTGTTTTTTCATCAGAAATAAACTCACTTATATCATTTAAAGATATAAAAAAGACAATAAATCTAAAAGCAATAAATATATATCTAACACTTCAATATATTCCATCTCCACTTACGATATATAATGAAATAAAAAAACTTGAACAGGCAACAATTCTGGTTTTTGAAAAAAATCAAATAAAAAAAATAAGATACTGGGAACTTCCTTATGACGAGAAAAAGATGGATTTTGAAGAAGCAAAATTAAGATTAAAAAAGCTTTTAACTGAATCTGTTAAACTCAGAATGATAGCTGATGTTGACGTCGGGGCTTTTCTTTCAGGAGGAATAGATTCCTCAATTATTGTAGCGCTTATGTCTCAAAATTCAACTAAAAAAATTAAAACATTTTCAATTGGTTTTAAAGAAGAAAAATATAATGAGCTTGATTATGCCAAAGAAGTTTCAAGCTATTATTCAACCGAGCACTTTGAGTTTATAGTTGAAGATAAAATGACAGATATTGTGGATAATATTCCTTTAATATACAACCAACCATTTGCAGATCCCAGTGCTCTTCCTACATTTATAGTTTCAAAGATAACATCAAAAAATTTAAAGGTTGCATTAAATGGAGATGGTGGAGATGAGTGTTTTGGAGGATATACAAGGTATCTTGCCATAAAAAAAATTGAAGAAATTAAAAAACTTAATATTAATTTTCTATTTAGATTACTATATCATCTAACAGAAAACTTCAAAGAAAACTCAGCACCCTTTGGGAAAGTATGGCTTTTAAGAAAATTCTTAAAAACATACTTAAAGGATAATATTGAAAAAAGCTATCTTTCAACAGTCTCATTTTTTGATGTAGATGAAAAGAACCAGCTTTTAACCGACTCATTCAAATATATTTTTAAAAACGAGCCAGAGCATGCAGAAAAGTTTATAATTGATCTTATGAAAAAGTATGAAAAAAAAGATATAGTTAACAGAATATCAGCAACTGATATTTTTTCATATCTTTCTGAAGGGCTTATGACAAAGATGGATATGGCTTCAATGGCAAATTCACTTGAAACAAGATCCCCATTTTTAGATCATAAGGTTATTGAATTTTCTCAACAAATACCAGGTGATTATAAGATAAAAGGGAAAACAACAAAATATATTCTGAAAGAAGTATTTAAAGAACTTTTGCCTCCAAAAATAAGAAAAAGAGGTAAAATGGGCTTTGGAATACCTTTAGGGATATGGTTTAAAGGTGAATTGAAAAGGAAGTTTGAAGAGAACTGCCTATCAGATGATTTTTTTAAAAGAGGATATTTTAAAAAAGAAGAAATACAGAAATTATGGTTTGAACATCAAAGCGGGAAAAGAGACCACGGTTATAAACTATGGACTATCTTGATACTTGAACTCTGGCATAAAAAATATGCTAAGGATTTTAAGCTATGAAAGTAGTTTTATTAAATCCTGATATTCCACAAAATACCGGTAACATAGGAAGAACCTGCCTTGCTAATAATATTGAGCTTATACTTGTTGGAAAACTTGGTTTTGAAATTGATGATAAACATCTAAAACGAGCAGGGCTTGACTACTGGAAACATGTTAAATTTAAAATATATAAAGATTTTGATGAGTTTTTAAACTCTGAAATAAAAAATGAAGACCAGCTTCTTTTCTTCTCAACACACGGTAAAAAAACAATATGGGAAGCTAAATATCTATTAGATTCATACCTTATCTTTGGAAGTGAGACAAAAGGATTTGATAAGTTTATATATGAAAAATATCAACAAAGGCTTTATAAAATTCCAATGGAAAATAATTTGGTTCGATCACTTAACTTAGCAACATCTGCGGGAATAGTTATTTATACTGCACTTTATTTCTTGAATTTTAAAAAAACATAGAAAAGTTTTTAACTGTATATCTATCAATTATTGTTATTGAAATAATCGAAATCAACACAATTGAAATAAAAAGGATAAAATAAAAGTTATTAAAGTCCTTAAAAGTAAGTGGAGTTTGAGTATCATCTTCAAAACTTATACATTTTTTAAAATAGCTTAAAAAATTATAAATTGCATAACACTCCAGTGCAAAAAAACCAAAACCAAGATATCCATAAACAGGCATTTCAAAAAGCTTTGGTTCATTTAAATAAGGAAGATGATAAATCCATTTAGCCCCAGCCTTAAAATTCCACATCTCCCATAAAAATCCACAAATCATACCGGCAGTAAATATTTCAAAAATTTTTTTTGCATTATAAGAAACTTCTCTTAAAAGGGACCTTGTTCCATATATGTAATTTAATGGTTCAAATACAAAAATAAATGAAACCCATATAAAAGGAAAAAAGTATTTCGGTAAAAAAAGTGAAACTATCAGGAGAAAAACTCCAGTATAAATCAAAGATTTTAACTTTTTTTCAGTTAAATTTAGCTTAATTTTTAAGTTAACTCTATCAAATATTTTCAATGTTTTAATAAGCTCATAAGTTTCAAAAATAGCAGGAAGAACCGTTGCATACGAAACAAAATAACCAAAATACCTTAAATTTTTATCATATGGGAGATTTATATAACTCCAGTTTTTAAGAAAATAATTGAATATCTCAAAAACAAACCATAGCCCGCTTGAAACAAAAAGCATATAAATAAACTCTTTTGTCTTTGATATTATAAGCGAATTTTTCTTAATACTATATATCACACCATCAACAAAAAAGATATAACAATACCACACAAAAATATAATACATAGAATAAAAAATTCCATACTGTATGGTTGCAAAAAATGTTGCAAAGAAATATACAAGTAAACTTATAATTATAAAAATAACATTTATACTCATTTTTCCCCCCTTATTACCACAAAACCACCTTTATCATAACCATCAACAATCTTTTGAAGCTTTTTTATCTTTTTAATATTCTTTTTTTCAACAAATGTCTGACAGGTTTTTATATTGTGAAATCCAGTTTTTATTAAGATATCAATAATTTTTACCGGCTCATAAAAATTCGCATCTAAATAAAATTTATTTTCTTTTTTCTTAACCTCATAAAATCTTCCAAGCCAGCTTTTTGAGTTTATCATTCCAATAAGTACATAACCACCTTTCTCACAAACTCTGTAAGCTTCTTTAAAGGCTTTTTTTATATCAGTTAAAAAACAGATGCTAAAAATAAAAGCAACAAGATCAAACTCATTATCTTTAAAAGGAAGTTTCTCAGCATAAGCACCAAAAACCTTTATCTTTCTTTTTCTCGCAAGTTTAAGCAAATTTTTTGATGGATCAACACCATATTTAATTCCAAGCTCAAAAGCAAATCTTCCACTTCCAACACCAATCTCAATCCCTTTTTTAAACCGTGGCAAAAGTTTTTTCAAACACAAAACCTCATTTAAAAACAAAATTTTATTTTCATCATACCACCTATCATACTCTTCAAAATATATATCAAATGGATTTTTCTTTTCCATAATTTTACCTTAATCTCCTGCTAAACTTACATAATTTCACATATCCAATATACATCCTATTCATCACTCAAGAAGGTAATCTATTAGTGGATATTATTTCATTCAGTCTTTTTATCTTTGCTTTTATATTATAAGCTTCTGTTATTTCAGTTACAAGACAAAAGCATTTCGCTCCTCTTTTTACAACCTCTCCCAGATTATGCTCTTTTATACCGCCAATTGCCACAAAAGGAATCTTTTTATTTTTAACAACCCAATCAAGATAACCAGCTCCAACAGGCGGCATAACGTTATCTTTTGTATGGGTTTCAAAAAGTGGTCCAACACCAGCATAATCTGCTCCATCTTTAACTGCTTTTTTATACTGATGTGGAAAATGTGTTGAGATACCTATTATAAAATCTTTACCAACAAGCTTTCTTACTTCCATTAAAGGATAATCATCCTGACCTAAATGAACTCCATCAGCACCAACCATTAAAGCAAGATCAGGATGATCATTAACAATAAAAATAGCACTATATTTTAAAGTAAGTTCTCTTATTTTCTTACATTCCTTATATTTTTCCTTTAACTCTTTATACTTCTCACGGTATTGAACTATTTTTATACCAGAGTCAAGCATTTTTTTCACAACATCTATGTTGCTTCTTCCATTTGAGTGTTTCTCATCGGTTATACAGTATATGTTATACTCTTCGAATAATTTAAGTTTTTCTTCTTTTGTTAAATATTTCTTTTCCATTTAAAACCCTCCTTAAAACTTCATCCGCTTCCATCGCAGCAACAGCGGTTACTTTTGGAGCAAGTGGCATAAAACACAAACCTTCTTTTATAAGCTTTTCTCTTGAACAACCATTAATTCCATAACACTCATCACAACATCCACATCTTGAAACAAGATCTCCTATTATCGTATAGTTTTCCCGACGGATTATTTTAACATTTTCTATGTTTCCATAACCCGCAACTCCGCTTGCCATAATAACAACCTTCTTAAGTTTAAGGGATATTTCAAATATCATCTTTTTTGCCCATTCCTTATCAACAGCCTCAACTACAATATCAGGGTTATACTTCTTTATTATCAATATAAGTTTATTTTCATCAAGTCTTTCATCAATGGCAACTATATTTAAAAAAGGATTTAACTTAAGAAGTCTCTGTTTTGTAACCTCAACCTTCTTTTTCCCCACCTCATCAGGAAAATAAAGCTGCCTGTTTAGATTTTTAAGCTCCACCACATCATAATCTACAATTATAAGATTTTTAAAACCAGTTCTCACAAGAATATTCAATATATTTGAACCAAGCCCACCACAACCAATAACAAGAATTTTTGCTTTTGATATTTTATCAAGCTCTTTTTTCGTAAAATACATTTTCAAAATTTCTTTTATTCCTTTTTTCATATAACTATCTTCTTATCTTTTATTTTTTTATTTCAACCTCTACCTTAACTTTATTCTTACTATACCCCATACACCTACACCTCTTATACTTACAACAAGCCGCTATTTCATACATTTAACAAAATTCAGTTTTTAACTTCATTAAACTTTCATTTTTTCTTTAAATCCCTAAAAAAACAAAACTATCATACAACTAAATATTTGCTCTAACCCAGTTAGTGAACTCTGCCCTATAACCTTTTTTCTTAAGCATATCAATTATTTCCTCAACACTTCTTTTATCAGATACCTCAAATTGAGGTTCATTATCATCAATAATATGTCCTCCTACATTTGTTTTTGAATCAGCACTCATTCTTGTAACTCCAATTTCAACAAGATTATTTCTAAGATAACTATTTTCCCTTGTTGATATGTTTATTCCCACTGTTGGAAGAAATATTCTTGAAATAATTATCAACTTAACAAAATCTTTATCTGAAAGAGGATAAACTTTATTTTTACACACACTTTCTCTTATTCTTGGAAAAGAAATATTAATCTCACAATCAGGATAGTTTCTTTGAAGATAATCTGCATAAGCCACTGTAATAAATCCATCAAAAATCCAGTCTTTATTAAGTCCGAAAAGTGCACCTATATTAACCTCTTTAACCTTAGCATTAATCGCTCTTTCAATTGCCTTAAGTCTGTAATTGAAATCCTTCTTGGGTCCAAATTTATGAAGCTTGTAATAAAGTTTTCTATCAAATGTTTCTTGATAAAGTGTTACACCTCTAAGCCCATTGTCAACAAGTTTTTTATATTCATCTTCTTCAAGCGGATAAACCTCAATTAAAACCTCTGAAAAATATTTTTTTGCAAGTCTAACAGTCTTTAAAATATAATCAAACGAAGAATTTATTCTATCCTCACCTGTAAGAATTAAAACAGTATCAAAATTCTTTTTCTTTAAAAAAACAAATTCTTCTTCTATTTCTTTCAAACTCAATCTATTTCTTTTTATTTTGTTTAAAGCAGAAAAACCACAATAAAGGCAACCATTAACACAATAATCAGATATATAAACTGGAGTATATAATAAAATTGCCTTTCCAAAATAGCTTTGAGTTATATCTTTTGCTCTAATAGCATAGTCTTTAAGATTAAGATCCGGATTTTCAAGTAGTGATAAAAAATTTAAAAGCCATTTATCTTTTTCATTTTTGATCTTTCTTATTTTATATATCCTTTCAAGTTCTCTAAGTCTTATATCAAACATTTTAATTAGAGATTTTCAATAAAATTATCAAGAGGGGAGGAAGCTGAGGCATACTCCTGCTCTTTTAATAAACCTATCTCATAAGCAAGCCTTCCTGCTTCAACCGCTTTTTCAAGGGCAAATGCCATTTTAATAGGATCTCTTGCAATTGCTATAGCGGTATTTACAAGAACAGCAAAAGCCCCCATTTCCATAGCCATAGCTGCATGCGAAGGTTTTCCAATTCCTGCATCAATTATAACTGGAAGTTTAATTTCTTTTATCAACGGAGTTATAAGCTCCTTTGCAACAATACCTTTGTTTGTTCCAATAAATGAACCAAGAGGCATAACAGAAACAGCACCAGCATCCTCGAGCTTTTTTGCTATTATTAAATCTGGAGTTATATATGGAAAAACCTTAAAACCTTTTTTTGCGAGATATCTTGTTGCTTTAACCGTTTCTTCATTGTCAGGAGCAAGATATTTTGTATCAGCTTCTATCTCGATTTTAATCCAGTCAGTATTTGTTATACTTGCACCTATTTCTGCTATCTTTATTGCTTCCCTCGCATTTCTTGCACCTGATGTATTAACCATTATAAGGGTATCTTTCGGGATATAATCAAGTATATTTTCATATTTTGAAGCTGGATTTATTCTTCTAACAGCAACGGTTAAAACATTAATTTTAGTTCGCTTTAAAATTTCTGGTATAAGTGAATAAGAAGAAAGTTTCCCAGTTCCAATAAAAAGCCTTGAACTTATTTTTTTTCCTGCTATCTCCACCTATCCTCCACCAACAAACCCAACTATCTCAACCTTATCTCCGTTTTTTAATTTATAACCTTCCCATTTTTGCTGAGGTATTATTTTCCCATTTACAAGAACACAAATCCCTCTTGAATTTTTATTAACAATGTCCTTTAAACTTCCAGGATTTTTTACTTTTTTCCCATTAACAGTTATCATAATAATATTTTACAAAATTGGTATAATAATTTATGATTCTTTTGTAATGAAAAAATTTACACCATCATATATAAAAAACAGAAAATCAAAAAAAAAAAAGGCAGAGAAACTTTACTCATTTTTAAATAAATGTAGCTTATGTCCACGATATTGTGGAGCAAAAAGAGTTAATGGAGAAAAAGGATTTTGTGGTTCAGAAGGAGCAAAAATTTTGGTCTCTTCATATCATCCACATTTTGGAGAGGAAAAAGAGCTTGTCGGAAGATACGGCTCAGGGACAATATTTTTCTCTAATTGTCCACTTAAATGTGTTTTCTGTCAGAACTGGGAAATAACTCATCTTGGCTATGGGAAAGAAATAAGTATAGATGAACTTTCTGGTATAATGTTATATCTTCAAAGTCTTGGATGTCATAACATAAATCTTGTAACTCCTGAACATTATCTTCCATTTATAATTCTTGCTCTTGATAAAGCAGTTGAAGAAGGTCTTAATATTCCACTGGTTTATAATACTTCAGGGTGGGTTAGTGTCGAAATTCTGAAAATAATTGATGGTTTAATTGATATATATCTTCCAGATTTTAAGTTTATAGATGAAAAACTCTGTGAAAAATATCTCCAAAGAGCAATAAAATATCCTGATACTACAAAAAAAGCAATTATCGAAATGAATAGACAGGTAGGAAAAGTAAAAATAAATGAAGAAGGAATAATAACACAAGGTCTTATGATAAGGCATCTTGTTATGCCTGAAAACCTTAAAAACTCATTTGAAATAATTAAATGGATTTCCGAAAATCTCCCAGAAGATACTTATATAAATATAATGTCACAGTATAGACCATGTTATAAAGCAAATGATTTTCCTGAAATTTCAAGAAGTATAACTCAAGAAGAATTTTTTGCAGTTATAAAATATGGCAAAACTCTTGGATTAAAAAATATACATTTTAAATAATTGTATAATTTACTTATGGGTACATTTGTATGGATTTCACTTTTTGCAATTTTATCCGCTATAATAAATTTTATTGGAATATATTCAATCCACCATTCAAAAAACTGGGTTGAAAATTTTAAAAATTATTTTCTTTGTTTTGCTGCTGGAGTTTTAATATCAACACCACTTTTAATATCGCTTCCTCACTCATTTGAAAATAATCATAACTCAGGTTTTTTTGCACTTGCTGGTTTTTTATTTATGCTTATAATAAACAGGTTTATATCAGAACATAATGAGAAGGATATTTCTTTTGGAATTACAGGTGCAATTACAATTGGCTTTCATTCTTTTGTTGACGGTGTTATCTATACAATAACGTTTTCTGCCTCAACCCTTATAGGAATACTTTCAGCCACAGGACTTGCAGCACATGAGTTTGCTGAAGGAGTTATAACATATATTTTTTTAAAAGTAGGTGGAATTAGTGATAAAAAAGCATTTATATATTCATTTATTGTTGCGGGACTAACAACACCTGTTGGAGCTTTTGTTATATATCCTTTTGTTTCAGGGCTTAGCAAAAACATAATAAGTCTTTTAACAGCATTTACTTCTGGAATTTTGATATATTTTTCAGCTTCTCATCTAATACCAGAGGCTAAAGAATCAAGAGAAAAACATTCTGTGATAGCACTTATTTCTGGCATTCTTTTTGCTGTAGTACTATCTCTTATACATAAACATTAATTATGAAAAAAATTCTAAGAATTATAATTTTCTTTAACCTTACATCCTGTATCTCAACAACAAACATAAATATAATTCCACGAAAAGATATCATGGAAGTAGTAAAAAAAGAAAAAAAACCATACAAAAAAATTCTTGTTCAGTGGAAAAATTATTCATATACTGATTTTCATAAAGTATCAAACCTTGAAAAAACTCTTGATGAAATTAAACTTAAAGAAATTGATGAAAAGCTTTATATAAAATTTAAATCAAGAGCACTAAAACTTTTTAAAGAAAACGGTCTTTATGATGAGATAAAAGGAGAAGGGACAATAAAAATACTTCTTATAACATATGGAAGATGGGATTATAATGAACTTCTAACAACATATCTTACAGATACTCCTTATATACTCATTTTCCCTTCCTCGCTTTCAGTGAAATATAAATTAACTGTAAAAGCAGAAAGAGAAGATGGAAATCTAAAATTCGAAGATGAAGCTATTATTAAAACTACATTTTTTATACCATTATTACCACTTTACCCACTTTTTACATATTCAGGAAGAGAAAAAACACTTCTTAATAATATGATATATAAAACTATTTTAGAACTTTCAAAAAAAAGTGATAGTTTATCTTTTCATTTCAACAATGAGAAATCCTTTATCGAGAGTAAATAAATAATTTTCCCCTATGCTGTTGTAATAAACTCTTTTATGATTTTCATCAAAAGAATAATAATAACTACTTTGAGTTAAGGGATATTCAACCATAAAAGCCATATTTTCATTTATGAAGCTACATCCACCCAGCTTACAGACAAGTTTATTACCATACAACACCTTATAAGATTTTGATATTTTTAAATCAAGACCAAGCTTCCCAAATTCTTTTTTCACTTCACCAAGTTTTTTAGTTAGAACAATAACTTTCCCTTTGGATATTTCTATTCTACTTTCATCTACTTTAGTTGAACCGTATACCTTTACTCTATATTTTTCCCCATCTATATCTATTTCCTTTTGACCACTCATAAAAATAGAAAAATTTAGGACATCTTTAATCTTTACAACCTGTGTTTTATTATTTGAAGTAAAAGTAAGAAAAAATTTTTCGTCAGGATTACAATCGTTATTACCATTAGAGCAGTTAACTGATTTACTCACGCTTACATAAACTATAGACCCTCTTGAGGTTTTAAAAAATAGTTTTGGATAAAGATATTTATTCTTGACTGGATTTAAATCTAACTTTGTTACTACTTCATATACTTCAAAAGATTTAGCAAACTCATCAGCTTCATGTCTAGTTTTCTCTTCAATACCAAATAGATTAGAAAGTTCATTAAAAAAATTCCTTATATCTTTTTCGTTAATAATATCTTTTGATAATTTTGGTTTAGGAATATTTAAGTTTTGCTTTTCTACTTCATTATTAAAATTTATGTTAAAATTTTGCTCATCAGCATAACAACCTATCACTACGAGTGTTAATATCAATAGTATCCTCATAAAAACCTCCTTATCTATATTTTAGCATAACTCAGTTGTTTTGTCAAGTAAGATTTTTCCATTTTTACAACCATAATTTTCTTAATTATTCCAACCAGCACAACCCCAATTATCATACTTCCATATTTCTATCCAATACATTTACCCAATCTCTATTGTTCATTTACATTCAATTTCTCTTTCTTTAAAAATGATAACTAACAAGTTTTCATCAGCCATTAGTGTCAATCTTAATTTATATTAGCTTTGATTATTCTATTACTGCAAGTTTGTTTTTATGATCTGTAATTTTAATAAAAAACCTATCACCCTTTGGCTTTTCTTTAAGAAAAACTTCAATAAAGTTTGTGGTTAAAGCTGTAATCTGTTTTTGAGTATTTCTTAACAAAATAGCATCAAGGTTTATTCCTTTAACTAACCTAATAAAATCTTCTCTAATTTCTTCATCAACTTTATGCATAATAACTGACCTTTCTTTCTTTATTTTTGGATCAAGATCCTTAAGTTCATATGCTTTTGTTAATTTTCTTGGTGAGTAAGTAAAAACATGAAGCCCACTTAATTTAAGATCTTTAATAAAATTAACCGTTTTTTCAAAATCTTTATCAGTTTCACAAGGATAGCCTACTATCACATCAGAGTATATTCCACAATACTTTATTTTCTTTCTTATTAATTCAACTTTTTTTTGGAAATATTCTGTAGTATATGGTCTTTTCATTGATTTAAGAACATCATTGCTCCCACTTTGAAGTGGAATATGAAAGTATGAACAAAACCTTTTATTATTGCTCATTATATAAACAAGTTCCTCATCTATTTCCATAGGTTCAAGTGACGAAAGCCTTACTCTGAAATCTCCATTAATCTTTTCTATCTCTCTTAGAAGGTCCTTCAATCTTTTTCCATCCCACTCATAAGCACCAAGTCTTGTTCCACTCAAAACTATCTCCTTATAACCATTTAAAGTAAGATCTGTTATTTCATTTATAACTTCATTAAATTTTTTTGACTTCATTTTATTTCTTGCAAATGGAACTATACAGTAAGAACAATAAAAATTACAACCATCCTGAATTTTTATAAATGCTCTTGATCTTTTTTCAAATCCTTTTATCCTGAAAAAATCATCAGTTTCTTTTCCACAGAGATATTTAACTATGTTATGTTTGTCTTCATTATGAAATATTTTAATTGACTGAGAGATATCTTTTATCTTATCTCCATATAAACTTGCCATACATCCACTTACAATTATCTTTCTTTCTGGATTTCCAAAAACTACTTTTCTTATAAATCTTAAAACATCATTTTCAGCTTTATGTGTAACACAACAGGAATTTATTATTACAATATCATAATTTTTTTCATCATATATAAATCCATTTTCCTGAAGTAAATTTTTTATACTTTCTATTTCTATTTGATTAACTCTGCAACCAAAACTCTTTACGGTAAACTTCATTTTTTTACCATCAAACTAGAAAAGATAGCAACAGCTGAAATTGCAGCAGTTTCAACCCTTAAAAGATTATCAGAAATTTTCAAAGGAAATATATTTTCGGATCTGGCATTTTCAAAATCTTTAGTTGAAAACCCTCCCTCAGGACCTACAACAATATTAATTTCATTATCTACAAAACTTTTAATTTCATCAACATTGAGAAGCTTATTAAAAATTTTTTCCTTTGACATAACAAAAAACTTTTTATCTTTTTCAAAAATATTTTTTATATCCTTTAGCTCTGTTATAACTGGAAAAGAAAGTCTTTCACTCTGTTTTACAGCAGATCTTATTATTGCCTTCAACCTCTCCTTTTTTTCTTCAAGATCAAAAATAAAATGTTTTTGAGTAAACTCGGTTTTTAAAGGAATAAAATAATCAACTCCTAACTCTGTTCCTGCTCTTATAATATCTTCAAAAAGTTTTCTTTCTATAAAAGGGAAATAAAGATTTATGTTAAATTTTTTATATCTTTCAAAAATAACCTCAACCGCTTTTAAATACGCTTTTTTATTAAAAAAATCAATAATCTCACACAAAAATTGTCTTTTACCATCAAATACCTTTATCTTCTCCCCCTTTTTTAATCTTAATACTTTTATTAGATGGAATGACTCATCTTCATCAAGAAAAAATTCTTTATTCTGTTCAACAGAATAATCTACAAGAAACTGCATTTTCAGTTGAAAATCTTTTTAAAAAAACCACCGTTATCTTTTTTATTATCTTTCTTTTCTTCTTTTTCAAAACTTTCCTTTAATTTCAAGAAAAGTTCTTTTTGTTCCTCTGTAAGATGTGAAGGTATTTCTATGTTGACATTTACAAACATATCTCCTCTTTTTTTCGTATTTGGTATAACCATACCTTTTTCACTAAGCCTTATTACCCTTCCATGATGAGTTCCTGGAGGAATTTTAAGTTTAGTCTTTCCACCCTCAATTAATGGAACTTCAACCTCGCATCCTAAAACAGCATCAACAACGTTAATATTTACAGAATAATAAAGATCAGAATTTCTTCTTTCAAAATGTTTATGATGAGATATTTTTATCTCAAGATAAAGATCCCCTGCGCCATCCCTCGAAATATCTCCCATTCCTCTAACTCTTAAAATACTACCATTATCAACCCCTGCTGGTATTTTTATTGTTACCTTATTTTTTTTGTTTACAATTCCACTTCCATTACATACTTCACAAGATTGTGTTACAACCTTTCCTTCACCATGACATCTTGGACAGGTTTGTGTAAATGAAAAAAATCCTTGTGAATATTGAACCCTTCCTCTACCATTACAGGTAGGACATCTTTTTATAGAATCAGAATTTTTCGCTCCACTTCCTTTACACTTCTCACATATTTCATTTCTTTCGTATTCGAAATCCTTTTTTGTCCCTGTAAAAGCCTCTTCAAGAGTTATATCTATATTAAATTTCAGATCCTCACCAACTTTTCTTCTTCTTGTCTTTCTTGAAATATCACCAAAAAAGCTTTCAAAAACATCATCAAATATATCACCAAAATCAGTAGTAAAACCACTAAACCCTTCAAAGCCCTGACCAAAACCACCACTTCTTAAACCATCTTCGCCATAAGCATCATAAATTCTTCTTTTCTCGGGATTTGAAAGCACTTCATAAGCTTCATTTATTTCTTTAAACTTTGCTTCTGCATCTTTATCCCCCGGATTTCTATCAGGATGATATTTTAAAGCAAGTTTTCTAAATGCTGATTTAATCTCTTCTTCAGTAGCATTTCTTGAAACACCTAAAATTCTATAATAATCTTTTTCCGCCATAAAAAATCAAGGGGGAGATTCACTCCCCCCTCATAACTATTATTTCTTATTATCGTCTACAACCTCTGCATCAACAACATCTTCTTTTTTTTCAGAAGATTGTGTTGATGAAGTTGATGAAGAAGTCTGTTGCTGGGCCTGTTGTTGAGCCTTGTAAACTGCTTCTCCAAGTTTCTGAGAAGCTCTTATAAGAGCATCTATTTGATTTTTTATTCTCTGAACATCATCTCCTTTAACTGCTTCCTTAAGGTCAGAGATAGCTCTTTCTATATTGAGTCTTTCTTCATTTGTTATCTTATCACCATATTCTTTTAATGATTTTTCAGTTGAATAAATAATTGCATCAGCTTCATTTCTTGCTTCAATAAGTTCCTTCATTTTCTTATCTTGTTCAGCATACTGTTCAGCTTCTTTTATATATCTTTCAACCTCTTCTTTACTGAGTTTATTTGGAGCAGTTATTGTTATATGCTGACTTTTACCGGTTCCAAGATCTTTTGCTGAAACTTTAAGGATTCCATTAGCATCTATATCAAAAGTTACTTCAATTTGAGGAACTCCTCTTGGAGCAGGTGGGATACCATCAAGATCAAATTTACCCAGAGACACATTATCCTTGGCGAGAGGTCTTTCCCCCTGTAAAACATGGATTGTAACAGCAGGTTGATTATCTGTTGCGGTCGAGAATATCTGAGTTTTTCTTACAGGTATTGTGGTGTTTTTCTCTATAAGCTTTGTCATAACTCCACCAAGTGTTTCAATACCGAGCGAAAGAGGAGTTACATCCAAAAGCAACACATCTTTTATCTCACCTGCAAGTATAGCACCCTGTATTGCTGCTCCATGAGCCACACACTCCATTGGATCTATTCCTCTTTCAACCTTTTTTCCTACATAATCTTCAACAAACTTCTGAACTATAGGCATTCTGGTAGGACCACCGACAAGTATTATTCTGTCTATATCCGATGTTTTTAGTTTAGCATCTGTTAAAGCAGTATCTATTGAGTATTTACATCTTGAAACTATCGGTTCAACTAAAGCCTCAAGCTTTGCTCTTGAAAGTTTCATAGCAAGATGTTTTGGACCACTTGCATCAGCAGTGATGAAAGGTAAGTTTATTTCTGTTTCTAAAACAGTTGAAAGCTCTATTTTTGCCTTTTCTGCAGCCTCTTTTATTCTTTGCATAGCAGTAGGATCATTTTTAAGATCAATTCCATATTGTTTTTTAAACTCCTCACATATCCAGTCAATTATAGCATTATCCATATCAGTTCCACCAAGTTGAGTATCTCCACTTGTTGCAATAACTTCAAATGTACCTTCTTTTCCTATCTCCATTATGGTAACATCCAGTGTACCACCACCAAGATCAAAAACCATAACCTTCTGATCCTTTCCAAGCTTATCAAGTCCGTATGCAAGGGCAGCAGCGGTTGGTTCGTTTACAAGTCTTACAACCTCAAGTCCTGCTATTGTTCCTGCATCCTTAGTTGCCTGTCGCTGGTTATCGTTGAAATAAGCAGGAACTGTTATAACAGCTTTTTCAACCTTCTCACCTAGAAATGCCTCAGCATCTCTTTTAATTTTTTGAAGTATAAACGCAGAAAGCTGTTGAGGTGTAAATTCTTTATCAAATATTTTATATTTATAAGTTGTTCCCATCTTTCTTTTAAATGCTGTAACTGTTCCTTCTGGATTTGCTACTGCCTGTCTTCTTGCTGGCTCTCCCACAAGAAGCTGACCATCCTTTGTAAAAGCAACATATGAAGGGAAAGCCTTACCACCTATACTGGTACCTTCAGCAGCAGGTATAAGCGTAACCTTACCACCTTCCATAACTGCTGCAGCTGAGTTAGAAGTCCCAAGGTCAATTCCAATTATCTTTGCCATATTATACCTCCTTTAATTATTAGATTTTTCTTCTTCATTACTAATTGATACTTCATTTTTATTCTCAGAAGTTTTATCTTCCGAGGATTTTTTTCTTGCTATCTTAACTCTGGCAGGTTTAAGGAGCCTGCCATTTACAAGATAGCCTGGCTGAAGAATTTCAACAACCATTCCATCATTTTCTTCATTACCATCTACGGTTCCAACTATCTCACATAAATTTGGATCATATTTTTTATTAAGAAGATTTATTTCTTCAAGCCCATTACTTAAAAAAAACTTCTTAAACTCAGAAAAAATCATTTCAAGACCCATTTTAACATTTTCATAGGAATTTGAAGTTTCAAGATGTTTTTTCGCCATATTTAACATCTCATAAAGTGGTAAAATTCCCTGCATAAGTTCATACTTTCCCCAATTTATAAGTTCTGGTCTTTCTTTTTCTATTCTTTTTCTATAATTTTCAAATTCTGCTTTAAGTCTCAAAAGTTGATCATAATATTCCTCTGCTTTTTTTCTTAATTCTTCGACTTCATTTATCTTTTCTTCTTTTTCAACTTTACACTCCTTAAGTTCTTCCTTAAGCTCTTTGTTTTCTTCTTTTAATTCTTGATTTTTCTCTTTAACTTCTTCAAACTTTTTATCACAGTTATTATCTTTTTTCATAATTCATCTATCTCCTTTTCCCACTCACAAAGTATATCTTCTACCATTGAACTTACCATATCAACCATACTTATAATTCTTGGATACTCCATTCTTTTATGCCCGACCACACCTATAACGCCTATAGCTTTATCCTTCTTACCATAACAGGAAGTTATTAGACTAAAGTTATTAAGTTCTTTTATTTTATTTTCACTTCCTATACTTACATCTATAACATGCCTGGTCGGTTTATCAGTGGTTCTCATCTCTACAGCCTTAATCTTATTAAGGCTTTCCTCAAATTTCTCTTTTATAATCTTAGCAAATCTATCTTTTTCTTCAAGAAGTCTTGCTATACTTCTTATCTCATCGATTGAAAAGTCTGAATCATCATATATAGATGAAAGTCCTTCAAGAAATAGTTCATCTTCTTTTTCTACTATTTTAACTATAATTTCATAGATTACTTTATATACACCAGTCTCATCCCCAGGCACAAAATCTTTAAGTATTACATGCTTTGCTTCTCTAACTGTAAGATTTTTCATCTTTTTATTTAAAATAGGAACAATAGATCTTAAATTTAAATTCTTTGTTTCTAAATAAAAAGGATAATGTTTTATTATTCCGGTATCAGTTACAATTAAAAATATATAGTTTGATTTTGAAACTCTTACAATATCCACTCTTTTTATAACCTCATCAGATATATCCCCCACCATAGAAAAACCTATTTTCTTAGTTAGATCAGAAAGTATTTTAGTTGTATGTTTTAAAAAATAATCAAGTTCAGAAATTCTTCTCTCATATTCTATTTCTATTTTTTCCTTCTCGTTTTCTGCAAGATTTTGTAATTTTAAAATATTATCTATATAAAATCTATATGCTTTATCTGTTGGTATTCTTCCACCTGATGTATGAAGTTGTTCCAAATAACCTTCATTATCAAGTTCCTGAAGAATATTTCTTATAGTAGCAGGAGAAACATTAAAAAGGCCAGATTCAAATATCTCTTTTGAACTTACTGGCTTCCCTGTAGTAATATAACGATAAATAAGCCAGTTAAGTATCTTATTTTTCCTTTCCTGTGCTACTTCGGGTTTTAATATTCTCATAACCACCTTTTTTAGCAATCAAAGATTTAAATTGCTAATATTATTATAGCATATTTTTTTAAAATTGTCAATACAAAATTTTGATTGCTAATTATAAACTTATTTTATCATCCAGTAAGAACCGTTCTGTGTCCTTGATATTTTGGGTTTTCCATTTTTAAATGTTATAATCTCAGAAACCGAAGATTTTTCCTCCCTTTTTATATTTTTGGAATAAATCCTGGATGTTATATCAAGATTATAATTAACCGTGTAGGTATCATCAGAATTTTTTATTATATGAAAATCAGTTATATTCAATCGTATTTCATTAAAAAGAGAAAAAATTCTTGAAAAATGTTCTCTTAAATCAGATATATCATCACCATCCGGTGAAACCCAGTTTTCATCTAAAAGACTCATCATCTTGCTTACACTCTTTGAGTGATAGGCATCCTTAAAATCCTCATAAAGTTTTCTTATAAGTTCTTCTTTATTTTTCGCATATCCAGTGTTAAAATCAAAGCTCTTTTTTCTTATATCTGGATCAACACAGTATTTTTCAATTTCAACTGTAACCCTCCATGGCAAAGATGAGATGTATTTTTTACTCTCCTCAACAGACTCACTCTGACAGGCATAATTTTTCATATTACTTTCAATTTCAACAATCTTATCTATGTTTTTTCTGTATGACTCAAACACTTGAGAAAGATTTTCTTTTGAGATTGTTGTAAAATATGCAATATCTCCTGAAATCTTTGAAGCTTTATCTATTACTTCAAGCGCCTCCTCTGATGGAATATTCAAAGGATATGATTTTATAGCTCTATCAATCTCCAGAACCTTTGCATAAGCATAATCCTTTTTTTCATAGACTCCATCAACACCATATTCATTTATAAGATTTTGCAAATTTAAAAGATATTTTTTATGCTCATCTATGGAGAAAAAACAATTATTGTTTATAGCAAAATCTTTAAAAACAAATCCTTCTCGTCTTTCTTCAAGAGCCTGAATGGAGCAATTTACACTTTCCAGTATTTTTTTAAAATGTAAATTATAAATCTTATCATAGTTTTGTTTTGTCATCTCAATACTACCGCTTTTAAGTTCAGCCATAGCCTTTCTTTTTATATCTTCTACGATCGGCGTAAATTCAGCTACAAACTTAGTATTAAGTGAAATTTCATTATTCCACTTATCCTGAATTTTCCTTGCTATTTTAGCCCTAATTTTCATTTTTTCTATATAATTAGTATTCACAAATTCATAAGAATCTGAAAGTTTTTTATTCATAAAATTAAGAAGATCAGCAATATTTTTAAAATCATATTTTTTTATTGAAAAATACTCAGCCATTGAAGCATTCCGTGAATATATTTCATTGTATTTAGTAAGGTTTTCATTATATTTATTTTCAATCTCATCCGCTCTATTTTTATAAATTTTAGATTTTTCCTCAGCCACCCCTGAAAGAGTCTCATATGCTGATGCAATTGAAGCAATAGAATCTCTTATTTTTTTCATCTTATCTATATTTGGATTTTTTTTATCTTCCCAGGTAAAATTAACCCAGTGGTCATAATCCTCTTCTATTCCAGAAGCATTTTCAATTCCATCCATAATCAAATTATAACGCTCCAGGTTTTTTGCCTGTGATATAGAAAAAAACTCTTCTTTCAACTTATTATAAAATGGATCTTCAAAACTTGAAAGTGAGTATTCTTTCATTTCAAGAAAAGTTAAATCTTCTTTAAGTTTTCTTCCATAATCATTAAGTCTCTGTTCTATTTCATTTACAGCTTTTGAAAAATCATCATATGCCTTTGAACAAAGCTTAATCTTTTGTTTTGCAGTTTCTGCTATATCAGGTGAAGAGTAAATTGCGCTATTCATCAAGGGATTCTTACATGAAGAGTCAAGTGTATTAGCTGACTGAGCTATGAATTTTTTAACATTTAAATACTCATTTGAACTTATATTATTTGTAAGAAGTCTGTCAGAGTTTAACCCATACTCCCTTATAAGACCTGAGTAATCGGGAGGCGAAAAAGAAGAAGGAGTGTTTTTCTCAAGTGAAGTTTTTTGATTTGCTACAACCAAAATAACACTATCTATTTTATCATCACCAGTTTTTACTTTATCTCCTGATTTAATTTTTTTATCAACCTCTCCATCATACAAACCTTTAAGTTTAAGATACTCATCTTTACTTCTTAGATACTTTATAAAATTCTCTTTTGTCAGAGGAATTTTTGCCACCTTCATCATATTTATTATCTCAGCTGCTTTTCTCTCGGCTTCTTTTCTCATATTCTCAAGCTCTTCTTCGGCTCTTGCTTTAGCCCATATCTGATCTCTTATAAGTTTTCTCTTTTTTTCTTTCGCTTCAAGCTCTTTTCTTCTTGCCTCATACCCCTCCTTCATTTTAGCTACAACCTCAGGCCTTTTGTGATAGAGTATTCCTCCCATTCTATTTTCCACCCCTATAGAATCATTTGTTCCATAAATATATTTTGTATATGCATCATCAAGCTCTTTAATCGTGGTTTTGGAAAGCACATCTTCTTTAAACTCTGTTAATCTGTTCTGAATAGCCCAGTCTTGCCAGTCATTTACATAGGTCTCTACCATAGAATAAACAGTCATAGCAGTTTCAGCATAAACCCCAACAACAGGCGCTATTTTTTTTAAAACAAAAAACTGAGCTGATTGTAGCATATCATTTCTTATATTCTCAGGCTTAAGCCCATCAAAAACATGCTCAACTATTCTCCCACCTTTACCCATAGAAACCTCATAGGCAATCTGTCCATAAACTTTTGGGTCTGTAACACCCGGAACTCTATTAGTCAGATTTTCAATTATTACCTCTTTAATAAACTCAGTAGCAATACTTTCAGATTTAAGGTTCAAACCTGAAAAAATTAAAATTGAAATTAACAAATAAAAAACTCTCATAAAACCCTCCAGAAATATAATCTCAAAAATTAGAAAAAATTTAATTAAAATTTTCTCACCTTAAAACTCGTATTTTGAACTCCACTTGAAGCAGGCATTGAAATCATTTGAAAAGCAAAAAACTCATCTGTTGAAGGCATATATATTCCATAAGATTTAGAAAGACCTGGAATAAAATATACAGGTTGAGTATATCCTGTTAAATTAGTTACTTCTGACGGAGTCAAGCTCTCTATATTTTTATTAAACTCCTTCATCTGACCATTGTGTTGAAGTTCAACTTGATTATCATAAATTATAAATTCTCCAATTTGACCTGAATTCACAACATCATCATGAGGATGACATCCTTTTTCACCTGTCGTAAAATAATAAAGCGGTCGTAAGTAAGGATTAATGCCTGAACAGCTTATATTTATAATCTGAACACTTCCCCCTACTTCTCCATCTGATATTACAATACCCTCGCTCTGACCTGGAGTTTGTCCTGTTGCTATGTTATCGGCGTCTGAAAGCCCGAATAAAAGCGGTTTCTTCATACTGTAAATTTTAAGTTTCTCTCCTGAGTATTTTAAAACCATCTCAGTCATACCATTATCTGTAGTAATCAGACCTGATTTACTACTCATAATGCTTCTGTTATATGTAATTGAAACTGCTATTCCCTTAGCTCCTGAAGCTATATTGTTTATTGAGTAGTTTATCTTTATATTATTTAAAGCATTGAAATCCTTTTTAACAGCAAGTTCAAGAAAATCTCTATCTCCTGCAAAATCATCTGAAACATAAGACATAAATTTAGATAAACTTTTATTTGAATAAGCCCCAAATACCTCATCTAAAATTTCTTTAACTTTAACTTTTATATTTTCAGATACAACCTCTATCTCTCTATAAGTATCTTCAATATTATTGGTCTTTCCAACAGTATTTGTTATCTCAATATAAAACTTATATATCTTATTTAACTCAGGTGTAAAGCTAAATTCAAAATCCCCATTTTCAGAAAATTTAGCATCATGCCAGCTCGCTTTACCATCAAGAGTTACCTTAACACTTCCAACCACAGCACCTTTACCAGCTGATGCTTTTCCTTTTATAATAACCTTATCATCTTTCAAATTTTCTTTAAAAAGCTTTATTTTTTTTGTGGTCTCATCAAAGGAAAGCGAATTTACCGTCATATATTTTATTGAAACCTCATCCTTTGATTTTCCAAATATCCACCACTTGGCACTTAAAAAACCTGCTGTTATAAAAAACAAAGCAACTACTGATATTATTTTCCTCATACTCCCTCCTTAAAATAAAGTTGATATCTGAAAGCTTACGCTTTTCTCCCTGAAATCTTTTGTATCTGTTGAAAAATTATAATTATTATAAACCCCTCTTAATGAAAATGTCGTATCCATCTTTATAACCTTAGTTTTGTAATAAAAATTAAAAGAGGCGAAAAGTTTATCGGAGTCATCACCTTCTTCCTGTTTTAAAAAATTTTGACCCATTCTTATATCACCACTTATTTTCTTTTTTGGTTTATCAAACCCAAGACCTAATGAATACTCATATATCCTGTTTGTCTCATTTGAAAGCTCATCATTTGAGTACCAGCTTCCAAGCGTCAGCTGAGGTCTTAATATGGTATTTTCATTTTCAATATATTTATTGAAAGATGTGTTGAAGTTTATCTCATTAGCATCTCTTACATTTTTATCTGTTTTATAAATTGTATAACCAAGATTTATATCATTTTCTATTTCACTGTATTTATCTCTGTAATTTATATTAAAAAAATGGTCCTTTTGCGAGTTAGCTCCATATCTTCTATCAAATTTATAAGAAAAATTGGCATATGAGTATGGTCTTGAAGCAAATATCTTTTTAACACTCATTGAGATATCGGGTCTTAAGGTATAGGTTGTGTCTATTTTCTGGTTTTCAAGATTATCCCTGTACCACAAAATACCGGTGTTTATTGTTGTCATTTTTGAATACTTATATCTCCATTTAGCTTTAACCTTTCTTCTATCGCTGACAGCAGAACCTAAAAGTGAGAGGTAATCAGGATCTACATTTTCATATTCTATGCTAAGCCTTGAAGGATCTGCATCACCAACAAACTCAAATCTATAAGCCTCTCCCATGATTGATTTATCTGAAAGTTTTTCATCTGTATCAGATTTTGCATACTCTCCGTTTAACTCAAGTCCCGCGAAAGGATTATATTTTAAATCAAGTGAATAGTTGGATGAATCATATTTTTGGGTTTCTCTTACAAGCTCTATATCTTTTGTATTTAAATAATTAACTCCTAAACTAAAATCTGCTAAATTTTCTTTCAATCTAAAGCCATATGCCTGTCTTTTTGAAACCCTGGTATCTGGATCTTTAAAATAAGAATCCCATCTCGGATAGGTATGTCCAAAAACCGCCGTTATCTCTGGAAGTTTTGAGCTTTCTTTTGAAAACTTATAACTTACTCCTTTAAGTGAAGAGGCTAAGGTGTATTGAGAAAAGCTTTCAAATATATCACCTGCTGTTATAAGGTTATAACCTTTTCTAAATGATCCGCTCAAATTTGTAAGAGATATATTTTTTATATCGTTTTTCTTATCATCCGTAAATTTAAAACCAAAGTTATAGTTATAAGAATAACTCTGAGTTTTCTTAAAACCATTTAAATTTAAAACATCAATATAACTCCACCCCTCTGTTAAAGCAGAAGAATCTTTTCCATTTCCAGTTATTTCGTTGTAGTAAATATTAAAATCATTTGACATATGAAACTCGCTTTGAGCATACACAAAACTAGTTAGAAATAATAATATACTTAATAACTTCATTTTGCCTCCTGAAATTATTTATAAATTTTTTATCAACTATTCCCCTTGAAGTCCCTTATACTCACAGTATAGTACTTCGTCCCGCACGGATAGCCAGGTGTGGGTCCACAGTTTTTATTTTCCTGTGATGGTCCTAAGGAAGGAGGTTGAATAAGATCTGTATTAATCTGTGTTTGAGATGAAGTTCCTTTCTCAACCTTATAATCATCAGAAGATGTTTTAATATCAGTTTTATAACCATTTCTACTACAGGATGTAAATAAAATGTAAAAACAAAAAGTAATAAAACTCCATATACTTAATTTGAATAATCTTTTAACATCTTCTTCATCAAGACCGGTCTTTTTAAGCATCCTGTTTATATTCATTTATTACCTCTTGTAATATTATATCATAATTTTGAGAATTTCAAACAAATGATGAAAAATTAATATTTTTAAGATATGAGATTATATCTTTATTAATAAGAGGTATTTTTTTCTTGCCTTTCCTTTTTTCTTTTATAAAACTTTGTATAAAAAAATCCATATCAGAAAGATATCTTTTTCTAAGCTCTTCAAATGCTTTATTTATATCTCTGAAATCTTTTTCATACTTTAAAATAACCTCAAAAAGCCAACCGTTAAAATTATTTTCAACAAGTATACTAAGTGTTTTTTCATCATAAAGATTCACAACTTTATTTAATGCAAGTGCAAAAAAAGAACTTTCAAAAATTATATTAAGCATGAAAGAAAAAGAAATATTATTAAAATCTATTTTTTTTATAAGTTTTTCAAACCCACTCAAATAAATCTCATCTTCAAAATCAAAAATTCCCTGTAAAACAAGATTTTTTCTGAGATACGATTCTTTTTGTTTCTCTTCTTTTTTAAATACAACATATCTAACGCAAGGTCTTAAATACTCATAATCAAAAAACTCTTTTTTATATATCTCAAAACCAAACTCATTGAAAAGACTTTCCATAAGTTCAACCGGAAAGCAGTAAAGATGATTCATCCATTTTGTTTCGCCTCCATAAATCCAGTTCAAAACCCTTTCTCTATCTTCTGGTGTTTTCGCCTCTAAAAAATTTGAAAAGCTTTTCTCTATATGAGGGGTTTCTATTATCAAAAACTTCTCTTTCTTAAGTGTTCTGTTAGCCTCAGATAAAAAATATTTTGTTTTGAAAAAACCAAGATGTTCTATTACCTGAGATGCATAAATCTCAATAAAATGGTTATCAGGAAAATCCAAATTCCAGGCACTCATAACAAAATCAGGCTTAACATCACTATTTATATCTATGTTTATGTATCCTTTAAGTTTTTTATATCCACAACCAATATTGAGTTTCATTTTCTTGCTCCAGAAAAAAACTTATTTAAAATATTTATATCCTTTTTTGTCCTCATTTTTGAACTAAATTCATACCATATCTGCTTCAAATAACCAAAATTCTTCTTTTCAAACCGATAAAAACAGTATGGATCATTATGAAGCTTATGTGTTTTAGAAAGACTTATTTCCGAACATCCTCCTTTACAGCTCTCAATATATCTGCATCCCTTACAATTCTCACCAGCATCTTCTTTTCTAAATTTTCTTGTATATGAAAATAAATTTTCATCATTCCATATATCATAAAAAGATCTTTCTCTTATATTCCCTTCTACAAATTTATCATTATTTAAAGACAAACATCCAACCACATCACCATTGCTTCTTATACCAACAATACTTATACCTGCCTGACAACCTTCCCATTTATCATAAAGCCATATGTTCTTTATTAAGCATGAGTTATACCCCATATCGTGAGCGCCTATTACAGGAAGTTCTTTAGTAGAATATTTTCTTCTCATTGCTTCAATAAAAAGCCCAACTGAATAAAACTCTTCTTCATCAAGAAGATAATCTCTGCTAAATCTCTCTCCCTCACTCCCGGCCATCTGGATCTGCCAGGCTATGTTTCTATTTTTTATAATATCTTTCAAATCAGTTAACTCTGAAATATTTAGTTTTGAAACTGTTGTAATAACACTTACAGGGATATCTCTTTTCAAAGCCTCATCTATAAATTTAAGAGTTTTTTTAAAAGCACCATTAAAACCTCTTATTCTATCATGAGTCGTCTCTTTTGCTCCATCAAGGCTTGTTGCAAGTGCCTGCAGATTTAGTTTTTTTAACCTATCCATTATCTTATCATTATAAATAGTACCATTTGTAATAACACACAAATCCATCCCAAGCTCTTTTATCTTTTCAGCAATACTCCAGAAGTTTTTTGAAAGAAAAGGCTCGCCTCCCATTAAAGCAACAGATTTACAACCTACTTTTTTAAGTTCATAACATAACTTTAATGATTCATCAAGGGTTAATTCATTTTCTCTTTCTTTTCCCGCAGTAGAACCACAATGAATACAACTTAAATTACATTTTAATGTCAACTCCCACACACAGGATAAAAGGTTATAATTCATAATTTACTTTAAATTTAACTTAGAGCTAATATATCAATCACTCTAAAAACCTCATTAACTGATATTCCATGACAATTTTTCAAGTTTCCTGAATTGATTCTAAAATGAAAATAAGATTCTGACAACCAAACTTTATAAGAATACTTTGTATTTAAAGAAATTGCGAGAGTTTGTGTTAGTTCTGAGATACGTAAAATAGAAGTATTGTTAGTTATAAGCAAATATATAACTTTTAAAATAGCAACAGTATCTTCAATATGTGGAAAATCAATTAAAAAGTCATTATTAATTATAAAATCAGCAAGTTTTTTATACTTTTCTCTCATCGCCATAATCTCTTTACATTTTAAAGAATAATTCTTTTTCATTGAATTAATAAACTTACTGCTTACAATCAAATCTCCAAGCCTTCCTAGCCATATAATTACAATTTTCATATTTAATTTTTAAATTTTACCAACTCCTTTTTAAAATCTATAATTATAGGTAATATTTCATTAACATTAAACTCAACTTCCTGCCAATCAATATTTCTATATTTTTTAATCCTTCCCCCATAAGTAGTTAATGGTAAAACATATGTATAATCATCAAAAATAATACCACACTCACTCCAACTAAATACAGGAATATATTTCCATTTATCTTTCTCAAAAAGTCCAAATCCATGAGAATACTCTGTTTTCGGATTTTTAACTCCCAATATTTCCATGATCGTTGGAACTATATCAAAATGTGAAGTTTTGTAAGTTATAATTTGAGGTTTCAAATCAGGATGATAAAAAATTAAAGGAACTGATGTTTCCTCTTTAGAATATGAATGATTGTGTCCATAATAACCTTTATCCATAAAAGGTTCTCCATGATCTCCTGTTATGATTATTATTGTATTCTTTAAATATTTATTTTCTTGGAGAGCTTTCAACATTTTTCCTATCAAAAAATCATTGAAATGTATAGAGTTTTTATATTTGTTAAAAAGAGGTCTAATATTTTCTTTGCTAAGTTTTAGCAAATTTACACCATAAGAAGGCTTAAATTTTTCAAACTCAAGGAAATAATCATAACTCCCATGAGATGCATCAAAAAATATAAAACTAAAAAATGGATTATTTTTTTCTTTTTTAGTTATGTAATCAACAAATTTCTGTGTTGTTTCAAAATCCCTTTGATCACCATCTCCTTTTTTAGGTTCATCAAAAATATTTTCAACCGGTACATTGATAAAACAGGTTTTATTAAATTCTGGAAACGTGATCTTTGAACTTGCAAAAACTCTTATATCATATCCTTTTTTCTTCAAAATATCTATCATAACAGGCGACTTTCTCTCACCAAGTACACTAAACCAGTAATTTCCATAAATTCCATAAAAAATTGAAAATATACCAAAACGTGTGGCATTACCTCCGCTATAGTGATTTTTAAAAACTATAGATTTTTTTGAAAATTGATAAATATTAGGCAGGATTTCACTATCAAACATATCATATCTCATTGAATCAACAACGATAATCAAAATATTATAATTTTTATTTGATGATTTAAATTTAATTTCTTTTAATGGATAGTTCAAATTAGAATACCCCTCATCAATTATACGCTCTACAGGTTTATTTAAATTAAAACCTAAATATTTATTTACAAATCTCCTTACAGTCAAAGGCTGATAGAGCGGAAAAACATCTTTGTTTTTTATAACGGGGATATAATCATAAAGATTCGAAATAGCAAATGAAATTTTATCTACAAAAAGACAAAAAAATAAAAATAAAATTGCTTTTTTTAAAAATTTTAAAAAATTATTTTTTTGATAAATTTTAATAGAAAATTTAAAAATAAAATATTCCAGCAAAACTAAAAAAAGAAAAATACTCCAGAAGTATAATTTAACATTCCAGCTTTGATTTAAAGTATCTATTCCTCCAGGTGTTACCAATAAATTTATAACCATTGAATTAATATGAAATCCCCAGAACTTATAAAGAATAATATCAACAATGATAGTCATATTAAAAACTGAAAATAAGATAATCAAAAAATATTTTTTAAAAGGTAAAAAAACCAGCAAAAATGAAATCAAAAATATAGCAATATATATCATAAAAGTATTTGAAAAAAGAGCAAATATTAAAAATAAAAATTCCACAAAAGTTCTTTTTGATACAAAAATATATAAAAAACTTAAAATCAAAGTTAATACAAAGTTAATTGAAGAAAAAACAATAAAAAGTTTAAATTTTTCTTTTAATAATGAAAGCTTCATTATTAAATTTTACAAAAATATTTGTTAGTGATATAATAAATATTGGAGGCTGTATGCATAATGTTCATATAGACCATACAAAATCACTAATAAAAGAAAGAATGAGTAAAATAAAAAACAAAATAATAATAATGAGCAATAAAGGGGGTGTCGGCAAAAGCACAATTTCAACATTACTTGCAGTTGCACTTTCAAAAAAAGGATTTAAAATAGGTCTCCTTGACTCAGATATTCACGGCCCATCGATTGCTAAAATGACGGGAATAGAAAATTTAGAGCATGATGTTGACGATAAAGGAATGGCAAAACCTATAGTTAAAGAAAAACTTAAAATAGTTTCTATGGGAAGCATAATAAAGGAAACTGATAAAGCTCTTATATGGAGAGGACCAATTAAAATAACCATAATAAGACAACTTCTATCAGATTTTGAGTGGGGAGAGCTTGATTATCTTATAATTGATCTTCCTCCAGGAACAGGTGATGAACCACTTTCAATATGCCAGGAGATTGAAGATATAAAAGGAGCTGTTATTGTAACAACTGCCCAAAAAATTTCAATGCTTGATGTCCAAAAAGCAGTTGATTTTTTAAATAAGTTAAATATTAAAATTATAGCAATTGTTGAAAATATGAGTGAGGTTATTTGTCCTCATTGTAATAAACCTTTTAAGTTATTTCACTCAAAGGATGATATATATACAAAACTTAAAGATATAAAAAAATTGGAATTACCTTACTACAAATCGGTTATGGAAAAACTTGATAATGGAAAAGCTTTTGAGATATTTGAAGAAAACAAAGAACTTTTTGAAAAAATAATCTCAATAGTTGAAAATTAAAATTTGTAAAATATAGTTATGAAGATAACCCCCGAACATATAGAAACCAAAACAAAAGAATATTTTCTTGAATATTTAGCAACCGAGGATTCATATCTTAAAAAAGTAATTGAAGAAATGGAAAAAAATGGGATAAGAAAAATAAATATAACACCTTTTGAAGGAAATATTATATCTACCCTAATATCAGCTATAAAACCAAGAAAAGGAGTTGAGATAGGAACATTGTGTGGTTACTCTACACTCTGGTTATTAAAAGCGATTGAAGAAAATGGAAAAATATATACAATCGAAAAAGATCCAAAGCATTACGAAATAGCATCAAAGATATTCTCGGAGCTTGGATTTTTAAATAACATAACAATTATAAATTCGGATGCTAAAACTGCTCTTGAAAAAATCTCTAAAATTTCTTCATCTTTTGATTTTTGTTTTATAGATGCAGACAAAGAAAATTATCCATATTATCTTAAATGGGCTTTAAAAAACTTAAGAAGCGGAGGGATTATTTTAGCTCACAACCCATTTTTAAAAGGAAAACTATTTTATGATGGAGATGATAAGGATCAAAATAAAAAGTCTAGAGGTATGAGAGAGTTTCTACACATTCTTTTTACAGATGAAAAGATATCTCACAGAACAATAATTCCCACCTCAGATGGTATTGCTTTTGCTGTAGTAAAATAAAAATTTCCGAATCTTTCTTTTTATAAAAAATCATCTAAATATTGATGTTTCCAATAACTACTTTTCTATTTCATCTATGGAAGGAGAACTTTAAAATTATTAAATAACTTAACTAACCGATAATTAAACTGTTTGCTATGTTGTTTTCACCCTTTTATTAACAATCTTTAACTCTATTTTTACCTTATTTTATTTACATTAACTTCTATCTTTACTTTATCTTTTCCTCTTCCAAGCACTAAGTCCCTAACACCCCGCACCAATTATTGGAGTTCAATACAAATTAGTTATTAATAAAGGATCAAATATCCTTAATCTCAATCTTTACTTTTATCTTTATTTCAACCTTTATCTTCGCTATCAAGAACCGCCTTCCATTGATTTAAGAAAGTCTTTATTTGATTTTGTCACACCAAGTTTACTTATTAAAAGCTCCATAGCGTCAACTGGTGAAAGTGGAGCAAGAACCTTTCTAAGTATCCATACTTTATTAAGTTCATCTTCACTCAATAAAAGTTCTTCCTTTCTTGTTGAAGTTTTATTAATATCAATAGCAGGGAATATTCTTCTATCTGAAAGTTTTCTATCAAGATATATCTCAGAATTACCTGTTCCTTTAAATTCTTCAAATATAACATCATCCATTCTACTTCCAGTTTCAACCAGAGCCGTAGCTATAATCGTCAAAGAACCACCTTCTTCAATGTTTCTTGCTGCTCCAAAAAATCTTTTGGGTCGCTGAAGTGATGTTGCTTCGATACCTCCCGAAAGAACCCTTCCACTTGATGGTGTTATGGTATTATATGCTCTTGCAAGCCTTGTTATTGAATCAAGAAGTATCACCACATCCTTTTTTAATTCAACAAGCCTTTTAGCTCTTTCAAGAACTATCTCAGCAACCTGAACATGTCTATCAGCTGGTTCATCAAATGTAGATGCTATAACCTCTCCCTTAACAGAACGCCTCATATCTGTAACCTCTTCGGGTCTTTCATCGATCAAAAGTACTATAAGTTCGACTTCCGGATGATTTGTAGTAAGAGCATTTGCTATCTTTTGTAATATCATTGTTTTTCCAGCTTTTGGTGGAGAAACTATTAAAGCTCTCTGCCCTTTACCAATAGGACATATAAGATCTATTATTCGAGTGGTAAGTTCATTTTTTGTAGTTTCAAGTATAAATCTTTTATTTGGATGAAGTGGGGTAAGATTATCAAAAAAAGGTCTGTTTTTTATCTTTTCAAGTGGTATTTGATTTATCGTTTCTACCTGAAGAAGAGCAAAATATTTTTCCCCTTCTTTCGGAGGTCTCATAACTCCATATATTTCATCCCCCTTTCTTAAACCAAGCTTTTTAATCTGAGAAGGAGAAACGTATATATCATCATGACTTGTAAAATAGTTATACTCCTTTGATCTCAAAAAACCATACCCATCATTAAGAATATCAAGAACACCTGACCCTCTAACAAGTCCATTTTCTTTTGTATATGCTTCCATTATTTTTCCAATTATTTCCTGCTTTTTAAGTCCGCTTACATCCTCAATACCAAGATTTTCAGCAATTTTCAGAAGTTCAGCTACTGTCATCTTAGAAAGTGAATTAATATCCACTTTCATATTTCCACTATTATTAATATCATTTTGAACTCTAATATTATTTTTTTCTTCCATAATACACCTCTTCATATTAGTTTTTTAATAACATTTAAAAATTCTTTTAAATTGTTTTCAAGATTTTCATATCCAAGATTATTATAAATAACAACATCTGCTTTCATATTCTTAATTTCATCATCAAGCTGAGTTTTCATTCTTCTTAAAATATCATTTTTTTTCATATTTCTTTTTTGAAGTCTATTAATCCTTATACTCTTTGAAGCACTCACATTTATAACAACATCAAAAGCCTCATCAATAGATAGTTCAAAAAGTAGAGGAACCTCAACCACCACAACTTTTTCTTTACTCTCCCTGATTTTTTTTATTATCTCAGACAGAACCCTTGGGTGGATTATTGCCTCTACAAATTTCCTGGCTTTGTTATTATTAAAAATAAGCTTTGCCAGTTTTTTTGTGTCACATAGACCCAGAGAATCTTTAACCTCAGGATACTTATTTAAAATTTTACTACAGTTTTTTTTGTTTGTCAATATTTTTTTAACAATTTTATCAGATGATAATGTATAAAATCCATTTTTTCTAAATATATCAAGAACTGTTGATTTACCACTACCTATTCCTCCTGTAATAGCAATTGTTATTTTTTTCTCAGAAACGGTCTTTATCTTATTTATATACTTTGATAAATCCATATCAGAGCTCTGCCCAGTTTTTCCCCACGCTATAATTAACCTTTAAAGGGAGTTTAAGCTCACAACAGCTCTCCATTATGTTTTTTATCTTAGGAATATATTCATCAACTTTATTTTCTTTAACTTCAAATATAAGCTCATCATGAATTTGTAAAAGAAGCCTTATATCATTATTATTTTTAATTATATCATAAATTAAAATCATTGCTTTTTTTATTATATCACTCGAACCACTCTGAACTGGCATATTAATAGCCATTCTTTCAATTTGAGATCTTAAAGCTTTGTTTTGTGAATTAATATCAGGAAGATATCTTCTTCTTCCAAAAAAGTTTTCAACATAACCCCTCATTCTTGCTTTAATAATTGTATCATCTATCCACTTTTTAACCCCTTTATAATTTTCAAAATAATTACATATGTACTTTTTAGCTTCCTCATAAGAAATGTTGGCTTCAATTGAAAGTCCAAGTGGGGTCTGCCCATAAATAATTCCAAAATTAATAGTTTTTGCTATTCTTCTTAAATCCTCATTAATATCATCCCTCTTAAAAATAGTCTTTGCAGTTTTGACATGTATATCCTCATCGTTTTTAAATGCTTCTATTAAAACTTCATCCTCACTTAAATGTGCCAGAACTCTTAAATCAATCTGAGAATAATCAAAAGAAACAAACAAAAATCCATCTTCCGGAATAAAACAATTCCTTATTTTTCTACCATTTTTTGTTTTTAATGGTATGTTCTGCAAATTTGGATCAGAGCTTGAAAGTCTCCCGGTTTGAGTTGAAGTTTGATCAAAATTTGTATGAATCTTTGAATCTTTAACATATTTTAATAAACCTTCAACAAAAGATTTCATTTTAGAATATTCTCTATAGGAAAGAATAAGTCCTATTACCTCAGGATTATAAGGTAAAAGAAGTTTTAAAACCTCTTCAGATGTAGAATAACCACCAGTCTTAGTCTTATAGAGGTTCTGATATTTTTTATCAAGTTTTAAGTTTAATTTATTAAATAAAAAATTAGAAAGTTGTTTGGGAGAGTTAAGATTTATATCACTTCCTGTTATTTCACTAAATTTATTTTTTACTTTTAAAGCTTCTCTGTCAAACTCATCCATAAGACCCAGAAGCTTAAAAGTATCAACCCTTATCCCTGTTTTCTCCATATTATATAAAACAAAACTCAACTTAATTTCATCTCTGTATAAGTTTTCAATATTAAGTTCATTTATCTTTTCTTCAAGTCTTAACATAATATCTTTAAAATATGAAGCATCCACAGCTGGCTTTACCATAAAATTTTCTTCTATTATTCTCTCTATATCAGGTTTTCTCACCCCGCCATAAACAAGATGATAAGCAAGATATATATCATCAAAATTAGCATCATATGTTGAGCCTGCCCTGTGTAAAAGAGATTTAAGATTATACGTATATTTCTTTACTTTTATCGATAAAAGCTTTTTTAATAAATCATCATTAACCTCCGTATAATAATTTTCCCACACTACAAAGTTATTTGAAATAGAAAGATAATCTTTGCTGATATTAATAAATTCCTCGTTTTCAACTTTTGTCATCTCTTTTTTATCCTTAAACTCATCTTTTATGTAATCCTTTAAAAACTCCCTAAACTCAAATCTCTTAACAAGCATCTCAATCCCTTCTTTTCTAAATTCTTCAACTTTTATATCACAAATCTCAATATTCAATGGAGCATCAAACTTAAGTTCAAGAAGTTTTTTTGAAAGATTAATAAGATCAATTGAATTTTTAATCCTCAAAACGTTTTTATCAGTATCCTGTGATCTTAATATATTTTCAAGACTTCCATACTTTTCAAGTAATTTTACTGCTGTTTTAGGTCCAATACCATCAACTCCTGGTATATTATCAGAACTATCACCCACAAGGGTAAAATAATCAAAAAGTCTATCAGGGGTAACACCATACTTTTTAATCACATATTCAGTTGAAAAATAACCATCACTTTTACCATCCCATAACTTAATATTACCACCAACTATCTGCATTAAATCTTTATCCCCCCCAACAATGATTACTTCAAATCCTTCCTGAGATAGCCTTCTGGAAAAAGTTGCTATTAAATCATCAGCCTCATAACCTTCAATCTCAATCGTTTTAATTCCAAGCAATTTACAAATCTCCTTAGAAAGATTTATCTGTTTTATAAGGATATCCTCAGTCTTTTTTCTATTTGCCTTGTATAACTCATAAATTTCCTTTCTAAAATTTTTCGGGCTATCATAACATGCTAAAATATAATCAGTTTTTTCCTTAATTTTGAAAACCAACCTTACAAAACCATAAAGGGCACCAACCTCTTCCCCCTTAGATGTAATAAGTTTTGGTAAAGCAAAATAACTTTTATATAAAAAAGCATGACTATCTATTAAAAATATACGTTTTACCATAAAATAAAAAAACCCACCTTTTGCTGTTATGAACAGCTTTATTATAAAATTTTAATGATTATCAAAATAAAAATCAAATAATCTCTTCAATTACTTTTTTTATCTCTTCTTTCGGAAGAACTCCAACAAGTTCCTTTACAACTTTACCATTTTTGAAAAATAATAACGTCGGGATAGCAGATATCTGATATTCTGATGCGGTTTGCATATTTTCATCCGTATTAAGTTTTACAACTTTAATCTTACCTTCATATTCATTTGAAATTTCATCTATTATCGGAGCAATCATTCTACATGGACCACACCATGGAGCCCAAAAATCTACAAGAACAGGAAGGTTGCTATTCAAGACTTCCTCTTTAAAATTTCCGTCTGTTACATTTAATGCCATTTTTCCTCCTTATCAATTAGATGTTTATAAAAACATAAAAGTTTCAATAATTATATTTTAACAAATTATATCTCTCATATGAGATAATTTTTTTTTATTACATACAATCATAATTTCAGAAACAACAGATAAAGCAATCTCCTGGGGAGTTTTGCCACCTGTATTTATCCCAATTGGAGAATAAACTCTTTTATCATTTTGAGGATAAATTTTCTTTCTATTTAATTCTTTAAATATTTCATTAACCTTAGATTTACTACCTATCATTCCTATGTAGCCAGATTTTGTTTTAATCGCTTTTTCAAGACATTGTTTATCAAGGATATGACCATAAGTTGCTATAACAATATAGGTATTTTCATTTATCTCAACTTTATCGATAGCCTTATGAGGTAAATCATTGATTATATCAATAGCACCAGGAAAATTTTCCTTATTTGCAAAATCCTTTCTTTCATCACAAACAATATAAGGAATTGATAAAAAATCAAGTAAGAAGGCAATAGCTTTTGAAACATGTCCTGCTCCAAGCAACACAACCTTAACCGGCCAACTATAAACTTCAATCAAAAACTCAATACTACCCATACATAAAGCATCTATACCTGAAGGCGTAAGATTTAAAGAAACTCTTTTATTCTTGTTTTCTTTTATGCATTTTCTAGCCTCATCTATTAAAATCTTCTCCATTTTTCCGCCACCAATTGTTCCATATATCGAGCCATCAGGATAAACAAGCATTTTAGAACCACTATCTCTTGGAGTGGACCCTGTGTTTGAAATAATAGTTATACATGCCACTGTTTTTTTCTGGTCTATATCTTTACTAAGCTGATTTATTACATTAAAACTATTCACACTTACCCCTGTTTTGATGCAATTTCACTCATTTGAAACATTGGAATAAACATAGCTATCACTATAAATCCAATAACAACTCCCATAAAAACCATAACAAGAGGCTCTATCATTGATGTTAAGCCTTTAACACTGGCATCAACTTCCTGATCATAAAAATCTGCTATTTTAAAAAGCATTGTGTCAAGGCTTCCTGTTTCTTCTCCAACATTAATCATTTGAACAACCATAGGCGGAAATACAGAAGATTTTTTTAGAGGTTCTGATATTTTTCCACCTTCTTTTATTGACTTGATACTATCAAGAATAACCTCCTCTATTATTTTATTGCCACTTGTTTTAGCTACTGTATCAAGAGCTTGAATTATTGGAACACCAGCTTTAATAAGAGTTCCGAGGGTTCTTGAAAACCTTGCTATTGAAACTTTTTTAAATATTACTCCAAGTATAGGAAGACTTAAAAGAAAAGCATCAAAATTTTTTCTTCCTTTCTCAGTATTTATATACCTTTTAAATAGAAAAAAAATCACCACAAGACCAGCTATTATATAAAGTATATTACCTTTTAAAAAATCAGATGCATTAATAACCATAACTGTTATAAAGGGAAGTTCTGCTCCAAAATCTGCAAATATTCCTTTAAAAATAGGAATAACAAATATTATAAGAAAAATAGTAATTAAAACTGCTATTCCTCCAACCACCATTGGATACATCATAGCACCTCTAACCTTATCCTTTAGTGCACTGGAAGCTTCAAGATATGTTGAAAGTCTATCGAGAATAGTATCAAGAATACCACCAAGTTCTCCTGCCTTTACCATTGATACATAAAGTTCAGAAAAAACCTTTGGATGCTTTGCTATAGCTTCAGAAATAGAAAGCCCTCCTTCTATATCCTTCTTTATTTGAGAAATAACCCTTGCAAAGTTAAGATTTTCTGCCTGCTCTTCTAAAATGGTTAAACTTTGAATTATTGGAACACCACTGGAAACAAGTGTCGAGAGCTGACGCGAAAAAATAACAATTTCCTTTTCAGTTATTTTTCCTTTTCTTAACTTTTTCTGAGGTTTAGGTAAAAGATTTAATACCGAAAGATTCTGCGATTTAAGTTTTCTTATTGCGTCAGCTTGATTTACTGCCTCTATTTCTCCTTCAACTACACCCCCCTTTACATTTTTTGCTTTATACAAAAATTGCATTTTAATATACTAAAAACTAACTTAAAACTGATTTCTGTAAAAGTTTTTTCAAATCTTCAACATCAGGAGATCTATTTAATGCTTCCTGGTAGGTAATCTTGCCCTTCTTATAAAGTTCAACTAAGGACTGATTCATTGTAAGCATTCCGTATTTACCACCGGTTTGAATTATTGTATTTATCTGTTCTATCTTTCTTTCTCTTATAAGGTTTCTAACAGCAGAGTTTACAATCAAAACTTCGCAGGCAAGAACCCTTCCTTTACCAGTTGCAGCATTCAAAAGCTGCTGGGAATAAACAGCTTGGAGAACAAAAGACAACTGAACCCTTATTTGTTCCTGCTGATGCGGTGGAAAAACATCTATTATTCTGTTTATTGTTTGAGCAGCATCAGATGTATGAAGAGTAGCAAATACTAAATGTCCTGTTTCAGCAATATTAAGCGCAGCACTTATTGTTTCAAGATCTCTCATCTCACCTATGAGTATAACATTTGGATCTTGTCTTAAAACATGTCTTAGAGCCTGAGCAAATGATTCAGTATCAGCCCCTACCTCTCTTTGATTTACTATGCTCTTTTTATGAGTATGAACATATTCAATAGGATCTTCAATAGTCATTATATGATATGTAAAATTTTCATTAATGTAATCTATCATAGAAGCAAGTGTCGTAGATTTACCAGAACCGGTTGGACCTGTTATTAAAACAAGACCTTTTTGAAGTTTCATAAGATCATAAGTTACAGAAGGCAAACCAAGTTCTTCGAAGGTCATAAACTTATTCGGTATTGATCTTATAGCAGCACCGACAACACCTCTTTGCCTGTAAACATTCATCCTTAACCTGCCAAGCCCTTTTATACCAAAAGCAAAATCAAGTTCATTTGTTGCTTCAAATTTCTGCCTTTGAGAATCTGTCATTAAAGAAAAAACTAAAGTTTGACACATTTCCGGAGTCAGTTTCTCATATGGAGTTGGAACAAGCTCACCATCAACTCTTAACATCGGTGGTGCACCAACAGTTAAATGAAGATCACTTGCTTTCTTTTCATGCATTAAAATAAAAAGATCACTCATTGTAATCATATAAACCTCTCAAAGCTGCTAAAATAGTCGTAATATAATAATACTAAATTTGTAATCTTTAATCAACATCACTTCCTGTTACCCTTATAACCTCTTCGATGGTAGTTAAACCCGCTATCGCTTTTCTTAAAGCCGATTCTCTTAATGTTATCATCCCATTTTTCTTTGCAACCTCTTTAATCTTATTAGATGTAGCTTTTTCAACAATAAGCTCTCTTATATTATCTGTAACTTCCAAGATTTCATGAATACCAATCCTTCCTTTATATCCCGTATTGGCACATTTTTCACAACCTCTTCCTCGATATAAATAAAATTTCCCATCCTCCATATTCTGTTCAATCATTGAACGGGAAGCCCCAAGTCGTATTATAAGTTCAGGATTTATTTCATATCTTTCTTTACAATTCCTGCATATTGTTCTTACAAGTCTTTGTGCAACAACCATAAGTAAAGTTGATGAAGTTAAAAATGGTTCTATTCCCATCATACCTATTCTGGTAATTGCTCCAGGAGCATCATTTGTATGAAGTGTTGAAAATACCAGATGCCCTGTCATTGCTGCATTTATAGCTATGGACATTGTCTCAAAATCTCTTATTTCCCCCACCATTATTATATCAGGATCCTGTCTCAAAAATGCTCTAAGTCCACTTGCAAAGGTTAAACCTACCTCAGGATTAACATTTACCTGATTTATCCCTTCAAGATTATACTCCACAGGGTCTTCTATGGTTGATATATTAACATCAGGGCTGTTCAACGTAGCAAGAGCTGAATAAAGCGTTGTAGATTTACCAGAACCTGTTGGACCTGTTATTAGATTTATCCCATGTGGCGCTCTTATGCACTTGGAAAATATGGCAAGATTTTCTGGCTCAAAACCAAGATCCTCAATTCTAAGTTTCAAACCTGAAGAATCAAGTATTCTCATAACAACTTTCTCTCCATAAACACAAGGAAGAACTGAAACTCTCAAATCGATTTCTTTTTCATTTATTCTTATTTTTATTCTTCCATCCTGTGGAATTCTTCTTTCTGAAATATCAAGATTTGACATTATTTTAAGTCTTGAAATAATAGCATTATGAAACTTTTTGGGGATGGATGGCTGTGGATGGAGAACACCGTCAATTCTAAATCTTACTTTTGTTTCTTTGTAGGAGGGCTCAATATGAATATCTGAAGCATGAAATTTTATAGCAGATGCAATTATTACATTAACCATCTTAATTATAGGAGCAGCTTCTCCTTTATTTTCAAGAGAAATTATATCATCCTTGTTTTCACTTTTATTTTCTAAAACATCAACTTTATGATCTTGGTCATCTCCCTGAGTATTTTTAAGTATTTCATTTAAAGCTTCCTGAGATGATTGAACACCATAATATTTATCTATTGCTGCAGTAATCTCTTCTTCAAGTGCAAAAACAGGCTCAATATTATAACCTGTCATAAGTCTGAGTTCATCAAGCACAACTATATTTAATGGATCCACCATTGCTATACTTAAAACATTATTATTTTTACCAATACATATAACTCCATATCTTCTTGCTATACTTTCTGGAATTAATGATACAATCTGAGGCTCAATTTCAATTTTTGAAAGTTCAACAAACTTCAGTGAAAACTGCTTACTTAAGAATTCAAGAAGTTGCCTTTCAGTTATATAACCTCTTTCTATAAGAATCTGACCCAATTTAAGCCCTGTTTTTTTCTGATGTTCAATAGCATCATTAAGCTGCTGGTGAGTTATAATAGAATTAGCAACAAGTATCTCACCAAACTTCTTTGGAATATTAATTTTAAACTCTGTCATCTAATATAATTATATAAAGTTTAAGCTGAAAGTCAATTTTGGTGATTAAAACATTTCATCATCGCTGTCAATATTTTGTTTTATCTGAGCTTTATTTACTTTAAGTTTTGCTGTATTACGTGTATTTTTACTTCCTTGATTTTTACCTGCAAGAAGTTCTATCGCATTATTATTTATTCCTCTAACTATCTGAGCAGTTTCCACATTAACTTCAAAAAGATAGACAATTGGTTCCTGTTTATATCTAAGAAGTTTATATTGAACAACATAATTATTACCACTTAAAAAAGTAGCATTCCACTCTTCACTTGTATGTCTTGAAGATGAGAAGGTATTTGAAAACCAGTTCTGAATTGTTCCTTTTTTATCGCCAAGATCATAATTCTTTACTATATCTATAGCTTTTTTAACATTCTGATTAATCTTTGAAACATTTAATTCTTCTGAACTTTGAGTTGATGTTGTCGTTGAAGATAAGAGATTAACCTCTGAAGAAGTTGAAATATTCTCTTCATATTTTTCAAATTTTGGCTTGAATGATGAAGTGGATAAATTATTTTCATTATTTCCAGATTTAAGTATGTATATTATTGAAAAAGCAAAAACAACCACAAAAACAATAAATCCACCTACAAGAAGCTGAGGCTTAATTTTCTTAATATTCCTTACTTTTTTAGGTTTTTCTTCTTTTTCAGTCTCTCCAATCGATTTTTCCTCTTTAAACTTTTCTATTTTTTCTCCTTCAGCTACCTCACAAGTAAGCTTAGAAACATCTAAATTTCCTACATTCTCATCAGATTTAAAAGAATAAGTTGTTTTTTCAACTTTACTTTCAACATTAACCTCTTCTTTTTCAGCCTCCCTCATATTTCCCTTATCTTCTTTTTTCTCTTCAGTTTTTGTTTTTTCATTAACTGATTTTAAATCCTCAAATTCAGTTTTATCAAAAGACTCATTTAAGACTGATGTCATTGTAATTGCATCAACCTCATCTGGTTTTTTTTCTGTATTAACAACCTCAATATTTGAATTTACAATCTCCAAATTTGTATTTATATTCTCAAGTTTTACATCGGCAACCTGAAAAAGTGAATTATCTTTTTGAAATGGAAATGACTCAAATTTAATTGTTCCGAACTCATCCATTGTAACATTTTCATTTTCTTCTTTTAAAATAGATTCATCCAGAGTTATGGGAGTTAATGTTTTAAAAACCTTATTGGTAAAAACATCTTCCTCAGAATTTAAAATTTGATCTTTTTCAACAATGATTTTAGTTAGTTTATTTAAACTATCAGCTTTTTCCAAACTATCTTCTTTTTCTTTAACAATATTTTCTTGTGACAAAATTAAGTCTGATTCAATGCTATCTGTTTTCTTGTCTTTATCGTTAATCTCGATTTCTAATTTTTCTCCTCCTTCTTCAGTTTTATTTTCTTCTTCTATTTCATTATTTAATACCTCTTCATTATTAACTACCTCATTTATTTTAATTTCATTCTTATCTCTGGTTTCCTCTATTAAATCTGACTTATAATTCACATCAGATATAGAAGGTGATGAAAAGAAAAATTCATCTATATGATCTTTAATTTTTAAGTTAAATACCTTCTCTTTATTTGAGTCTTCAGTATCTATCTTTTTTTCTTCTATATTATTTGTTTCTTCTATAATTTCAAGTTTGGATAATTCATTAAGTTCTTGTTTATTCTGTTCTATTTTTTTAATTTCATCATCTATTTTAACTTCATTTTCGGTTTTAGATTCCTCTATTAAAGCTGAGTTATCTTTTATTTCAGATATAGCTAATGGAAAGAAAAATTTATCTATTTGATTTTTTTTGATTGCATCTGAAGCTTCTTTTTTAGATTCTATATCCCCTGTTTCTAAAAAATTATCAACTATTTCCACATCTTTTTCTTCTTTTAGTTTATCTGTTATTTTTTCTTGGATAGAGAGCTTATCATCTTGAATTCCTGTATTTTTAATCCTTTCAAGTTCCTTCGATATTTTTTCAATTTCTCTATCTTTTTCTTTCAGTTTTTCTTCATACCCATTTATAATATTAAGTGTTTTATCAAGTTTTTTTTGAAGCTCATTAATTTTTGATTCAAGTGATGTAATTTTAAACTTATAATCCTTAATTTCCTTTTCTTTTATATTCAGTTTTTCTTTTAAAATATTTTTTTCTAAATCCTCACTATATTCATCAATATAACTACTTTCTGCCCTTATAATAGAAGGAACATCATTTAAAACAGTATAAATATCAAAATCATCTTTATTTTCTACAATAACATTACTCTTCAAAACCTCATCAAATTCAGGAAGATCCTTCGCAAAATACCAGTTTGATGGTAGAGCTGCATCAGTCTCGTAAGGACATACAAGCAAATCCTTTGATAAATAATTATTGATTATTTCCTTTTTGGTTAAAGGACCAACGATATTATTATTTAAAAAAATCCAATACTTCATTACCTATATTATAAAATTTAAGTTATACAAAAATATGAAATTTTTATTACAAATCAAGCGGGAATTAAAGAAATTGTTTTTTCAATCCTTTTTATTACTGTATCCTTTCCAAGGTATTCAAGCATTTTAAAAAGTGTTGGGCCCTGTGCCCTTCCACTTACACTTACCCTTACAGGATGAAAAACTTCAGAGGTTTTATATCCCTTTGTTTTTGCAAATTCTCTTGTTTTCTGCTCTATTACATTTTCAACAAAATCTTTATCATCAATTGAAGCATATACATCTTTTATCTCTGAAATAATTATCTTTGCTTTTGAATTATTCAAAACTTTCTCAAAAGATTCTTTATCATAATTAATCTCATCTTTAAAGAAAAAATCTACAAGATTTGGGATTTCTGAAAGTAGTTTATACTTTTCCTGTTCAAGTGCTATTATATCTTTAGGATTAACTCTGGATTTATTCAAATCAATATTTGCTTCCACTAAATAGTTCTTTGCATATTCAAAAAGTTCATCCTTTGTCAGCTTTCTTATATACTCTCCATTCATCCAGGTGAGTTTAACAGGATCAAATATTGCCGGATTTTTCTGACATCCCTCAAGGCTAAACTTTTCTTCAAGCTCCCCTCTTTCAAATATCTGCTGGCTATCCTTCGTAGACCAACCAAGTAAAGCAAGATAATTTTTAAGTGTATGAGGTAAATATCCAAGTCTTTTATATTCCAGAACACTTGTTGCTCCATGTCTTTTACTGAGTCTTGTACCATCAGGACCAAGTATCATTGATAAATGGGCAAACTCAGGGATTTCCCATCCAAGCGCTTTATAAAGATTTATCTGTAAAGGCGTATTTGAAATATGATCATCCCCTCTTATAACATGAGTTATATTCATAAGATGATCATCAATAACGCAGGCAAAATTGTAAGTCGGATATCCACTTGCCTTTATCATAACAAAATCATAAAGAAGTTTATTTTCAAACTTTAATTCTTTATGAATAAGGTCATTCCAGGATGTAAAACCATCCTCAGGCATTTTAAATCTTATAACAGGTTTTCTACCCTGAGCTTTATACTCCTCAATCTGTTTTTGTGTCAGATTTCTACATCTTCCATCATATCTTGGCGGTCTTTTTTCAAGTTGAGCTTTTTTTCTCATCTCTTCAAGCTCTTCAGGAGTACAATAACAATAATAAGCATAACCATTCTCTAAAAGCCATTGAGCATATTTTTTGTATATCCCCAATGCTTCTCTTTTACTCTGAATATAAGGACCATATTCTCCCTTTTCGTTATTCTCATCCATTGCTCCTTCATCCCATTCAAGTCCAAGCCATTTTAAAGATTCAAATATCCAATGCATTGACTCTGTTGTGCTTCTAAGTTCATCTGTATCTTCTATTCTTAAAATAAAGGTACCATTATATTTTTTAGCAAAAAGGTAATTAAAAAGGGCTGTCCTTGCTCCTCCTATATGGAGATGCCCTGTTGGAGATGGCGCAAATCTTACTCTTATTTTCGTATTTTTTTCCATAATCATATTATACAATAAAACGATAATCTACTGATGAAGAGTTATGAGTTATTTAGTGGTTCAGTGGTCTGGTGATTTAAGAAATCTTATCTCACCTGATGAGAGAAGGTATAGAGGTTGAGGTAAAGGTTGAATAGAAAAAAAATAAAAAGAATAAGTATTATTACCTCAATTTAGTTTTTAGTATACTTATAAAATCACAATTTTGAACGATCGTCTATAAAGTGAGGTAAAAGAAAAGTTCTAAGTTAAAATTGCAGAATAAAGAATTCAAAAGAAACAAAAATACTAATAGAAGCAATTTATGTGTTTGCCTTTTTTAATAATTCTTCTGCATGTTTTATGGCTGTATCAGGCGAATAAATCGAGCCAAGCATTCTTGCAATCTCATTAACCCTTTCATTTTTATTTATAAGTGTTTTTACCACAACATTTGTTTTTTTATTCTCATAGTTTTTTTCAACTTTAAAATGCATATCTCCAAAAACAGCAACCTGTGGTATATGGGTTATTACAAGTAATTGTTTATTCTTAGATATTTCTTTTAAACACTCCCCAACATAAAAAGCAGTATTACCACCTATACCTGAATCTATCTCATCAAATATAAGTGTCGAAGAATTTTTTTCATTTGAAACCTTTTTAATACTCAACATTATTCTTGAAATTTCTCCTCCACTTGCTACATACCTCAAGGGCTTTAAAAGTGTATCAGGGTTTGCTGAAAACAAAAACTCGACAGAGTTTTTCCCATACTGATTAAACTCTTCACTCTCACTAACATTTATTGAAAATCTCGGATGTTCGAAACCAAGTTTTTTAAGCTCATTTAAAACCTCTTCACTCATTTTATTAGAAGCAATTTTTCTATTTTTATCAAGCTTTTTAGCAATTTTATCCATCTCAACTATAATTTCCTCAAGTTCTTTATTAAGAGTTTCAGTATTATACTCATAATTTTTAAGTGCTTCAAGATTTTTTCTCAATTCTTCCTTTTTCATGATAAGTCCTTTTAAATCTGTGGCATATTTTTTCTTCAACCTCTTTAAAAGCTCATCCCTTTTTATATATTCATCTATCTCTTCATCTTTAATGTTGTATTTTAAAGAAGCATCTTTTATCTCTTCTTCAAATATTTCAAGTTCTTTAATTATACCATCAAGTCTTGATGATAAACCCAAAAAATTTGCATCAATCTTTGATAACTCCTCAAATTTGCTACCAGCTTTAGTAATTTTATCTTTAATACCACCATCTGATATTAAAGATGAATATATCTGTTCAAAAATATTTTTAACCTTTGATATATTTTTTATCTTTAAAATAATCTCTTCAAGTTCAATATCCTCATTTTCTTTAATATTTGCCTCTTCAAGTTCCTTTAGTTGATAGTCATAGATTTCTACTAATCTTTTTCTTTCATCTTCATTCATCGATATACTTTTTATTTTCATTTCTATGTCTTTTTTCTTATCATAAAGTTTTCTATACTCTTTAACAAGCTTCTGATTTGAGGCATAATTATCAAGAATTTCTATTTGTTTTTCTATGCTTGTAATAAGCAAGTTTTCCATCTGAGCATGGAAATCAAGAAGATATGAAGCAAGTCCAGATATAAAAGAAAATGATGTTATTTTTGAGTTAAAATAATATTTACTTTTACCATTTGGTTCTATTATTTTTTTTATTTCAAAAACCTCATCCACCAAAAGCTTTTTTGCAGTATCTTTATCTATTCTGAAAACCCCTGACACAACAACTGGTTTTTCAATATCTCCATAGTATTTAGAACCAAAAAGGAATCCTATAGACTCAACTATGATTGATTTTCCTGCACCAGTTTCTCCGCTAAAAATATTAAAACCTTTATGAAAATTAATCTTTAATTCTTTTATAATTGCAAAGTTATTTATATAAAGACTTTCTATCATTTATCTTCCCTTTCACCCCAACTTAGTTTTTTTCTTAAAACCTCAAAATAAGAATAATTAGAACCTACTATAGTCTTTAAAACTTTCGGAGCAAGGTTTACTTTAACCTTACTATTAAAAATATGAAAATTTTTCTGTCCATCAATTGAAATAACTATATTTTCATTTTTCAAATTTTCTTTTTCTCTTGCAATAATAGAAATCTCTGAATTATCAGGAAGTACTACAGGTCTATGAGTAAGAGTGTGAGGAGATATAGGTGTTATAACAACACATCTCGAATGAGGATGAATTATTGGTCCCCAACAACTTAAGTTATATGCCGTAGACCCAGTTGGGGTTGATATTATTATCCCATCTGAAAAATATGTACTTACATATTCAGCTGAATAATAAACATCCACATAAAATGTTCTTAAATCCTTGGACTTAATAACACAATCATTCAAAGCAAGAAACATTTTATCTTCAAAACTTATTTTAAGCATGTTTCTATTCAATACTTTATATTCACCTTCCAGATATTTTTGCATAAAAACATCAAGATCCTTTTCCTCAACACTGCTTAAAAAACCAAGTCCCCCACCTTTTATAGAGATTAAAGGTATATCTTTTTCAATAACATAATGCGAAGCATAAAGAACTGTCCCATCTCCACCAATCGCAACAGCAAAATCAGCATTTAAATTAACCTTACACTTCTTTAAAACACAAACACTTTCAACATTTATCTTATTTTTTTTAAGAAACTTTTTAAGTTTTTCAAGTATTTCAATATTTCTTGGTTTTGTAGAGTTATAAAATATTAAACATCTTTTCATATAAACTTATTTTATAATAATTTTAACCCCTTTTACTCAATTCAACTTTTATTTTTGTTATACATCCATCATCTATGCACCCAGTCATCTAACAAATCCTCCAGCTTATTTTTTCCCTATTTTCAAAGAGGACTATGAGGGGAATTTACTCAATTTCAAATCTCAATCTTAACATCACATTTTAAGGTAGGTCTTTTGTTCCTTGAATTTTTAAAATAAGTTTACTAAATTATTATTATGAAACTTATTCTTTTTCTCTGGCTTACTCTAAATGCTGAGGGCTTAAAACTTGACAAATCACAAAATTTACCTTCTGTCTACCTTAATTTTGAAAATAAATCATCGTGCCCTAAGAATTTTGAATTTAATTATAAAAATTTAAATATTGAATATATTGATATTGAAAATCCAGTAAAAGAGATAAGTAATGTTGAATGGAATGTTCTATCAAAGTTAGATGATGATCTTGATAGAGAAAGTCTTTTAAAAGGAGTATCAGCAAATATTGATTGGTGGAAAAGCAAATCAGATACTTTTACAGTTAAAATAGGAAAAGACAGTTATACAAAGAAACAGATGCTTAAAGCATCTGAAAGACTCTATTCTATTTTTTCATCTACTTTGAATTATTCCGATATTTTAAATATTTTGAAAAAAGAATTTAAGATATATAAAGTAGTTTCAGATGATACAAAAGATGTAACAATAACTGGATATTATGAAAGTGAAATTTTTGTTAAAAAAGAAAAAGATAATAAGTATAAGTATCCCCTTCATTTAAAGCCTCCGGATCTTGTTAAAACAAACAATCCTGATTTTGATTATGGAAGATATGATGAAAATGGTAATCTTGTAAAATATTACTCAACCGAAGAAATAAGAAAAGGTGCAATAGACAAATATAAACTTGAAATTGCATACTCCAACCATCCATCACATATAATGCTTGCTCAAATCCAGGGCTCTTCAATTTTAAGATATCCCAATGGAGATTATGATAGAATTGGTTTTAATGGAGCAAATGGATGGAAGTTTGTAAGCGTTCAAAAAATTCTTATGGATTGTGGAGAGATTCCATCAATGAATTTTAAAGATTTTATAAAATATCTCTCTTCTCAACCTCAGGACAGAGAAGAAAGGCTTGTCAATTTAAACCCGAGATATATATTCTTTACTGTTAAAGATAAAAACAGCGGAGCTATCGGGGCAATATCAAGGGAACTTATCCCTCATCGTTCTGTGGCAATAGATCCTTCCTATATTCCTTATGGGCTTATGGCTTATATAATATCTAAAAAACCGGTAAGTGATGAAAATGGTGAGAAGATAGTTGAGTTTAAAAACTTTTCAAGATTCATTTTTACTCATGATACAGGAAGTGCTATAAGAGGTGCTGGAAGAATAGATCTTTTCTGGGGAAATGGCAAAAAAGCAGAGCTTGAAGCCTCCTCAATGAAAGCAACTGCTAATTTCTATCTTTTTGCTCCTAAAAACTAATATTTTTATTCTTCAACAAGTTCATCTTTTGTTTCTGTTATAATTACCTTTTTAGGTTTAAGATGCTTAGGTTCAAAGAATAACATTGCAATAGATGTCGGTATAATTGCACTTAAAATCACAGCTATAACTATAAGGGAGTACTGAGTTTGATTTATTATCCCGTGTGAATACCCAAAAAGAGCTGATATTGTTCCAAAAGTAAGACCCGTTGACATAAGAAGTGTATAAAACATTCTTTCATTTTTTTCTTTTCTAAAAAAGGATATCACAGGATAAAGTCCAATTATTTTTGATAAAACCTTTGAAATTAAAAGAGTTAATAAAATAATTGGAAAAGCAATAAGACTCTTTATATTTACAAAGCTTCCCGCTCTTAAAAAATAAAATGGTGTTAAAAAACCTATAGTAAGTGTTCTCATTCTGAGTATCCAATGCTTATTCTGTAAGCTGAACTCAGCAAGAACAATTCCAGCAATATAAGCACCAAGAACAGGTTCTATATCTGCCCAGACAGCAACATAACCCCACAAAAGAAGAACAAACATAACAAATTTTGCCCTTATAGCTGCAGTTCTATTTCCATATATTTTTGTAAGAAGATCTATTAACTTTGGAAACAGAAAAGATATAATTAAACTTATCAATATAAAAATTAAAGTTTTATAACTAAATGGCGCAAATATAAAACCAAGTGCCAAAACTGTTCCTATATCATTTATAAAACAGGAAGCAAGAACTCCTTTACCAAATTCAGTAGAATTAAGCCCGGTTTCTATCATAACAGAATAAACCACAGCCATAGATGTTGTTGAAAGAGCAATACCAGTTAAAAGCGAAGCATCTTTTCCCCAACCAATAAGATACTTGGCAAAAAGAAAGCCTCCTATAAAAGGAGCTAAAAAACCAATTATCCCAACTATCAATGACTCTTTCCTTTTTTCTTTAAGCGTTCTTGGATCAAGCTCTGTTCCTGCAAGAAAGGTTAAAAGTAGAGCTCCAAAAGAAGCTAAAACCTTTAGCCATTCAGCATGGGGTTCAAGTATATTATGTCCAGAATATAAAATCCCTATATTTGCAAATATAGCTCCAAGAACTATTTCAACCAATGCTATTGAAATTTTTATATGATAAGCTATTATTGCACTTAATACTGCAAGGGTAAGGTATAAGATTGCAAGAAAATATATATGCTCCATACAATACCTCCTTCAAGAGTAATGTAGGAGCCATCATCTACAAAAATTATGTAGCGGTTATAAGGAGGACTCCATCTCCTAAGAAATATTATAACATATCTGATGTGTAAATGAGTAGATGTATGAAAGGAGGAACAAGAAATTAAAGTCAAGGAAGAATAGGGAAAGTAAATTTGAGGTAAAGGTAGAGTAATCTGTCTATAAAACCAAGTTTTAAATTTAAACAACAATCTAAAAAACTGAACCATGCACTAACTTCTTTATTAATTAAGAAACTTTTAATTTATTTCTGGTAAATAATATTATATGCTATAATAAAATTACGGAGGTTTTTTATGAAAAAGCAGGATTATTTAAAAGAAACTATAAAACATATAGATATCAAAAAGTATAATGTGGTTGATATGATCGAGGATATGAAAGATATGGCATTTTCATCAAGAGATCTTGCAAGAGCAGCTCAGATTTATGATAAAATGCTTAAAGACAAAAAGTGCACAGTAATACTTACGCTTGCAGGCTCACTTTTCTCAGCAGGACTTAAAAAAGTAGTATATGATATGATTAAACATAATATGGTTGATGCAATTGTTTCAACAGGAGCAATTATTGTGGACCAGGATTTCTTTGAAGCACTCGGCTTTAAACATTATAAAGGATGGTGGCATAATATAGATGATAATGAATTAAGAGAACTCCATATAGATAGGATATATGATACATTCATAGATGAGGATGAGCTAAGAATATGCGATGAGACAATATATGAAATAGCAAACTCACTTGAAAAAAGACCTTATTCTTCAAGGGAGTTCATTGAAGAAATGGGTAAATATCTAACAAAAAATGCAAAAAACAAAGAGTCAGTTGTTCTGGCAGCATATGAAAAACGAGTTCCTATTTTTGTTCCCGCATTTTCTGATTGTTCCGCTGGTTTTGGACTTGTAAAACATCAGTGGGAAAATCCAGATAATCATGTTTCAATAGACAGCGCAAAGGATTTCCTTGAACTTACTAAACTAAAGATAAAAGCAAAAGAAACCGGAATATTTATGATAGGCGGTGGTGTACCAAAGAATTTTACTCAGGATGTGGTTGTTGCATGTGATATACTTGGATACAACCTTCCAATGCATAAATATGCAATACAGATAACTGTTGCTGATGTAAGGGATGGTGCTTTAAGCAGCTCAACACTGAAAGAAGCAAGTAGCTGGGGTAAAGTAGACATGAGTTACGAGCAGATGGTATACAGTGAAGCAACTATAGCATTTCCTTTAATTGCTGCTTATGGATACCATAAAGGAAGCTGGAAGGCAAGAGAAGAAAAAAGATACAGCGACTGGCTTAATACTGAGGCAAAAAAATTAAATGGGATTAAAGTAAAAGCAAAAGTATAAATAAAATAACCAAGGGAGGAATTATGAAGAAGTTATTAACGATTATAACCTTATTATTTTTATGGTATCTACCAATTTTTTCTTACTTTGATGGTGGAATAAACTATATAACAGGTAAGGATGGGTATGAAGGAAAAGATATATATCTTTTAATAGGCAAAAATGATTTTTGGATAAAACCATCATATTCAGCTTACAAGCAAGATAATATGAAAAGAGTGGATAATTTTTCAATAAGAACAGGTTTTGAAAAAATATCATATACAGCTTCTTTCAATGGCAGTTATACAACAAATAATGATAATTATAAAGCATATAGAGCAGGTGGGGATATTACATTTTCATTAAAACCTACCTCATCACATAAAAGAAGGATAGCCGGACCTAACTCTAGTTTTGTATCAAGAAATACACAGGGTGTTACTCAAATTGATTTTGGTGGTGGAGCAAATTTAATATCTCACAATTATAGTTCAGGTAATGATATAACAGAAATAAATACATTTTTGTTTGCAGGAGCAAAGATTTTTATAACACAGATATCAGTAAATTATTCATTTTCAACTTATAACAAATCAGTTTTCTCACTTTATCCGGCAAATCAGAAACTAAATGATATGAATAGCTATTTCCCATACTTTATTAAAAATAGCTTTAATTTAAGACTTGAATTTCCTCATACACCCTTTGTGACTCCATATGCTTCATATAACAAAGTTAATACCAAAAATACTAAAACATATAACATATACAGTTTTGGGGCATATATTGATCTGGCAATGGTCGGAGCAAATATACAATTTGAAACATACAAAGATAAAAACTATGGAGATAAGAGAAAAAATTTTCTTTCTGTTTCAGCAGGAATTAGATTTTAATTATGGAAAGTCTTGCCGTAAAATACAGACCTCAGGTTTTTGAAGATCTCATAGGACAGGATGCAATAACTAAAACATTAATAAACTCATTAAAGACTAAAAAAATCCATCACTCATATCTTTTCTATGGGCCAAGAGGTTGTGGAAAAACATCAACTGCAAGAATTCTTTCCAAAGCTTTAAATTGTCACTCCCCTGAAAACTATAATCCCTGTAACAAATGTATTTCCTGTAAAGAAATAACCTCATCAAGCTCTGTGGATGTAATAGAAATAGATGCAGCAAGTCATACACAGGTTCAAAATATAAGAGATGTTATCATAGATAATGTAAACCTTTCACCAGCAAGAGACAAATACAGAATATATATTCTTGATGAAGTTCATATGCTTTCAACAAGTGCTTTTAATGCTCTTTTAAAAACCATAGAAGAACCCCCCGAGCATGCGGTATTTATAATGGCAACTACAGAAATAAACAAAGTTCCACTTACAATAATCTCAAGATGTCTGACATTTAAATTTAAACCTTTATCTGCCAAATTAATGATAAAAAGGTTAAAAGAAATATGTGAAAAAGAAAACATTAACTATGAAGAAAAAGCTCTTGAGCTTATAGTAAACTTTTCAGGAGGTGCTGTTAGAGATTCATTGAGTCTACTTGAAAAAGTTGCTTCTTTTTCTCAAAATAATGTAAATTTTAAAAATGTCTCTGAAATTATTGGATATCCATCTGATGAAATAATAGAAAAACTTTCAAAAGCAATACTTGAAAGAGATATCAAAGCAATTCACAGTATTTTTGAAAGCATATTAGAGGAAGGAATAGATACCATTTCAGTCTTAAAAGAGGTAAGGGATTATTATTCAAAATGCTTTCTTGCAAAAAATGGAGTTATTAAAATGGAGACTCCGGATGATTATAATCCCTTTCTTTTCGCAAAGCTTTCAAGAAAAATACATAAAATAATAGATGAAATAAAATTTTCAGATAATATCCCTCTTCTTGCAGAAACATTTATTTACACAATCATAGATACTACAGTTGATTTTGAAACAATAATTAAAAAGCTTGAAAATGTAAAGACAGAGACAGAACAAAAAGATTCAAATATAGAAAAAGCAAAAGAAGAAAAAACAGAAAATCAGAAGGGATGGACATCAATATGGAAGAAGATTCTTGAGTTTGTTTCAAAGGAAAGTATTGCTACATATAACATACTTTTATCATCTGACATAAGACTTGAAAATGAAATCCTTTTCATATATGTTAAAAATTCACTTGAGTATAACATGATATTAAACCAAAAAGAATTTATTCAAAAAACCCTTAATAAAATTACATCTTCAAATTATAAAGTTATAGTTGAGATAAAAAAAAAAGTAGATAATACTCCCATTTCCACACAATCCATAACAGAAAATGAAAATTTAGATGGATATAAACTTATTGATATAGCAGAAAATAATGAAATAATTTTTCCTGAAATCCATAAGATAAAAAAGGTTTTTGGGAATGATATAGTCAGAATAACTAAAGAAAAATGAATAATATATCAAAACTCATAGATTCTTTCAGAAAATTTCCTTCAGTTGGACCAAAACAGGCTGAAAGATTTGTTATGTATATTTTAAGAGCAAACATAAAAGAAATAGATGAGCTTGTATCAAATATAATAGAAACCAAAAATAACATAAGAGAATGTAAAATGTGTAATAATTATTCATTGAATGAGATATGTGATATATGTCAGGACGATAAACGAGAAAAAAATACTATATGCATAGTTGAAAATCCATTTGATATAATTGCTATAGAAAAAACAAAATCATATAACGGATTATATTATGTTATAGGTTCTTATATAATTCCACACAATGAAGAAAATAATTTCAAAAGCAAAATAGATAAGCTGGTTGAAATGGTAAAAAACGGAAACATACAGGAAGTCATAATAGCACTTAATACTACAACCGAAGGACAGGCAACTGCACTTCATATTAAACAAATACTACAAAGCTACGTTTCAAAGATCTCACGAATAGCATTTGGTATACCTTTGGGTGCTGATATAGATTATATGGACGAATATACTTTGAGTTATGCACTTAAAAGAAGAACACTAATAGATGAATAATTGGAGATGCACAGGGAGTGGTATAAAAGGGGACTTTTTGTTACATTTATTATTTACACAATTTTTATTATTCTCATAACACCATTTCTTTTAAATGACTTTAAACCTGAAAACAAAAATATATGTGGGTATGTAAACTCATATTTATTTAAGGGATATAAGGAGAATTATTTCTATCTCAAATCACAAAAATCAAATTACATTGTTATAAGTTCAAATGAATTTCCTATAAAAACATATCTTTGTATGGAAGGTGATATAGAAGAAATAGAAGAAAGTAATATTTTATATGGAAACTTTAGCTGGAAAAATTATCTAAGATATAAAAATGTTTTCTATAAAATAAAAGTTAAAAGCTTTAATGAGATTAAAGAACCAAATTTTATTTTCCTTTCTGGTTATAAATTAAGAAATAGTTTAAAAGATATTTTGATGGAAAAATTCACTGGAGATGAGCTTGGAGTTTTGATTGGCATCTTTTTTGGAGAAAAACAGGAACTTACAGGAAAATTTAAAGAAGCTGTTATTAAAAGCGGAGTGATGCATCTTTTAGTTGCATCAGGTTCTAATGTTGCATATATAGCAACAATGTTTTTTGTTTTATTCCATCTCCTTTCGATACCTTTTAAATATGCAAAAATTCTCTCAACAGTATTTGTTCTTATATACTCCGCTATGGTTGGATTTGATCCTCCAATAACAAGAGCATTTTTTATGTATCTGATTGTTATTGTAATAATGACATTTATCAAAAAAAATATAGATGCCTTTCAAATACTCATAATCGTTGCTTTTATTATGCTTATCTTTGAGCCACTTTTAATATATGATATATCATTTTTAATGTCATTTGTCTCAGTTTACGGAATAATAACAGGATATTCATTTTATTCAAAATATATAAACGCTCAAAAAATATTTAAATCCTTAAATATAAAACCATCAGCTTTTGTTGTTATTATTATTGATAAAATAATTCAAATACTTCTTATTACTTTTTTTGCTCAACTTGCTCTTTTTCCTCTTTTTATTAAAATTTTTTATAAGTTTTCAATTATCTCCCTTCTTTCAAATCTTTTTCTTATACCGCTTTCATTTTTGCTTATGATTTTTGTAATGCTTTATTTAATATTTTTTAACTTTAATTCCTTTTTTCAAATATTTTTTGTCATTCTAAAATTTTTTACTGCAATCTTTATAAAACTATGTTATTTTTTTGCTTCATTTAAATTTTCAACTATATACTTTTCATTTCCCAATGATATTTCTTTTATTTTCTCTTTTGCTGTTATATTCATAATATTAAATCTCCCTGTAATAAATATAAAACTTCCGGTCTCAAAAACTTTTATTTTCTTAAGCATTCTAATTTTTTTATTATCATTTTCTTACAGAAAAAGAGTTGAAGGAATATTTGAATTTGAAAATTATGGAGTTAATGGTGCAATTATTGCTGAAAATGGAAAAATATATCTTCTAAATCCTGTTATAAATCCACAGAAAATAATAACATCAATATATTCACTTGGATATAATAATATAGATTTTATATGTATATCATCAAAGCACGCATATAGAAAGAAAACAGTAAAAGATATCCTTAATATGTTTGATGTAAAAAAACTATTCTTACCTCTATGGATATGTAATGATAAGGCTGAGTGTGTTTTTAATGGAGATAAAGCAGAAATATTTGATATCAAATTTAATGAAAGATATGGATATTTTAACTACGAATCAAAACTTAAATATTGTTACAAAGACAAATGCTTTTACTAACTCACCAATATTAAATCTTAAGCTATTGCTATAAGCTACACCTCTAAAATCAATGATGCATATTACAGGAATCTATTCCAGAAATCGGTTTCCCATCACCAAATGGTGAGATTTCTCTAAGTTTTCTAATAACATCCTCAACCTGCTCAACTACATAATCAACTTCTTCTTCGGTATTATAAATACTTAATGAAAACCTTATTGTCCCATGAGCATATGTAAAAGGAATATTCATTGCCATAAGAACATGTGATGGTTCAAGCGAACCACTTGAACAGGCTGAACCTGTGGATACACATATTCCTTTTTCACTCAAAAGCAAAACTATGGACTCACCTTCCACATATTCAAAACTTATACTTGAAGTATTGGGAAGCCTTGGTGAATTTTTACCATTAATCTTTATATTGGGTATTCTTTTTATGATTTCACTTTCAAGTTTATCTCTAAGTTTTCTCACATAGGTATTTTCTTTTTCAATATTATTCAAAGCAAGCTCAGCTGCTTTACCAAGTCCAACTATATATGGAACATTTTCAGTTCCAGCTCTTCTTCCACGCTCCTGATGCCCACCAATAAGAAAAGGAGTAAACTTCACACTTTTTCCTACATAAAGAACACCTATTCCTTTTGGAGCATGAAGCTTATGCCCTGAAAGTGAAAGCATATCTATGGAAGTTTTTGAAAGATTTATTGGAATTTTTCCAGCTGCCTGAACAGCATCTGTATGAAAAAGAACTCCTTTCTCCTTACATATTTCAGAAGCTTTTTCAACGGGATAGATAACACCGGTCTCATTATTTGCCCACATTATTGAAACAATAGCAGTATCAGAAGTTATACTTTTTTCAAGCTCATCTAAATCAATCATTCCATCCTGATTTACTTTTAAATACGTAACTTTATACCCCTGTGTTTCAAGATACTTACATAAATTTAAAACAGCAGGATGTTCCACTGAGGTTGTTATTATATGCTTTTTATCTGGGTTTGTTCTAAGAGCAGAGTATATTGCTGTTGAATCACTTTCAGTCCCACAACTTGTAAATATAATTTCTTCAGGCATACATCCCAGAAGTTTAGCAACATTTTCTCTGGATTTATCAAGATATTTTTGAACCTGTCCTCCAAAATAATGCATACTTGAAGGATTACCATAAAGCTCAGTAAAAAATACTTCCATTTCATTTTTAACCTCTTCACTTACTCTGGTTGTTGCATTGTTATCAAAATAATAAATTTTCATAATTCCTCCATCAAACAAGTTCAACATCTATCTCACCTTCAATCCTTGTTTTCAACTCTTTTAAAACAATATCCTTAAATGTAGTACTTGATACAGGACAAGTGGCACAAGCACCCAAAAATTTTAACTTTATAGTCTTACCATTAATATCCACAAGTTCTATAAACCCGCCATCTTCTTTTAATTTTGGATTTATATTTTCGTTAAGTATTTTTTCGACTAACTTTATCTTTTCAACATTTGTCATTTTATCAAAATTTAACTTCTCTTTACCAGCCCAAAAATCTTTAATTATTTTTTCAATCTCACCTTTACATTTACCACATCCTCCTCCTGCCTTTGTAAAATTAGTTACCTCATCTACAGTTTTTAAATTATTTAGTTCTATAGCTTTTAAAATTGTTTTTTCAGTTACATTAAAACATTTACACACAATTCTTTCTTGTTCTCCAACTATTCTTTTTATACCTTTTTTTGTATAATAGTTCTCTATTGCAGCTTCAAGTGCTTCCATTCCCATAACAGAACAATGCATCTTTTGTTCAGGCAATCCACCAAGATAATTTGCTATATCTTGATTTGTTATCTTACTTGCTTCCTCAAGAGTTTTACCTATTATCATCTCAGTCAAAACACTCGAAGAAGCTATAGCGCTTGCACAACCAAATGTTTTAAATTTGGCATCAATGATTTTGTGAGTTTTTTCATCTATTTTAAGAGTAAGCTTCAAAGCATCACCACAAACAATGCTCCCAACCTCCCCAACAGCATCAGGATTTTCTATCTCTCCAACATTCTTAGGATTTCTAAAATATTCCATCATCTTTTCAGTATAGTTCCACATAAATCCTCCCTATTTATATTCTATAAACTTTAATGATTACCTGTCAATTTGGTATTAATATGCTAAAATATTATTTGACATAAAACTTATTATAAATAAGAAGTGTTATAACACTGAAAACAAAGATAAGAATACAACCTATTATTATTGTTTTTTTAGCCCAGCTTTTAAATATAAGGTTTTTTGTGTATGATATATCAACAAGGTTATAAAGCCACCAAGTTGTTCCTTCAATATTTGTAATAGCAATAAGATACTGCTTATTCTCTATATCAATAATACCTTTTTTTGAGTAAATACCATCATTTTTTAATTTTTCTACAAGTTCAACTATTTTTTTATCAGTCACTGCCATATGATTAAAAACATATTCATAACCTGAATCAAATATTATATTACCATTAGTTTCAATAAGATATAGCTTTCCAGTCAATTTTTTGGAAAGCTTAAAAAGAATATCATTCAAATATCCTAGATCAATAACAGAAATAAAAACCTTATTCTTTATCTTTTCTGTGATTACAAGTTCAGGTGGGGTATCTGGAAAATAATTAACCTTACCAATCTGAAAATCTATTTTTTTTACATTATCAAATAAATCTTTAATATTTTTTAAAAAGTTTTTATCCCCAACCGAATAGCAAGGTGTTTCATCAACATTATAGCAATATATTTTTTTTATAAATGGCTTTTTTTTAAGCTCTTCAACCCTATTTTTAAGATTAACTGATGATAAATCCTTCGTCCTTAAATCTTTTAAAACATCATACTCATTTACTAAAATTTCTGAAATCCTTGAAGCAACAATTGAATTCCTTGATTCCATATCAAAAAGAAGATAATTTACAGAAATTCCATCAACAGTATTATAAAGGTGCATTGATATTATAAGATAAGGAATCAAAAACATAAAAAAAACTATAAATATAAAAACTATTTTCTTTTTCATAATTCCTCCTACTTCCTTTCAAGTATTACAAGGCTTTCCATATGAGGTGTATTGGGATAAAAATCAAAACCAACTACTTTTCTTATTTTATATTTTTCCATTAAAAAATTCAAATCTCTACCCTGAGTTATAGGATTACATGAAAGATATGCTATTTTTGGTGGTAATGAAATAAGAATGTTTTTTATAACGTTTTTACAGAGTCCTGCTCTTGGCGGATCTAAAATAAGTAAATCTAAATCTTCAAAAAATGATATATCAAGCTTTTCCCCAGTTATATTGAAAACATCAGCATTTCTTATATCGTTATTTATTATGTTTCTTTTAACATACTCAACACTTGAAGGATTAGCTTCAACAAGCTTAACTTTTTTAGATATATCACTCATCAAAAGTCCTATAACACCAACACCGCAATAAAGATCTAAAATATTTTTATTTCCTCCACAACTTTCTTTTATTTCAGTGATTGCTTTTTCAAAAAGTTCAATATTATTTTGAAAAAAACAATCAAATCCATATTCAAAATCCATATTTAAAACTCTTTCTTTCACATAATCATAACCTTTTTTATCAATAATTCCATCCACTTGAGAAATCGAAGCAATTGGATTTGAATAGACAAGCACAAAACCATAATCTTCTATACAAGATGGTTCAAAATTAACATCTGGATCTTTTACATAAAGTACAAAAACCATAGAGTTATACCTTTTAGATCTTCTTATAACAAAGGTTTTTAAAAGATTTAAAGAAATATTACTTTTTCTTATATCATCAAGAATCTTAAGAGCAAATTCATTTGCTTTATTAGAAATTAATTTACATCCATAAGGTAGTTTAAGTTTTGTTGAATAATCTCCTCTTTTGTGAAATGCCAGATATATATCTTCATTCTCGTCTTTAAAACTATACTCAATCTTTGTTCTATATTCAAATAATTCATTAGCAGAGTAAAAGTAATTTAGTTGAATATTTTCTTTTGTGGTTTGAAAAAAAAGATCTTCAATTAATTTTTTCTTATACTCAATTTGTTTTTCATATTTTATTATCTGCCAACAAGAACATGAAAGATAATGATCCTCTAAAGGCTCAACCCTAAACTCACTTTTTGTTTTAATTTCAAGAACCTCACCCTCAATAAAATTCCTTTTTTCCCTAACAACTTTAATAAGAGCAAGCTCTGAAGGTAGAACTCCATATGAAAAAACTACTTTTCCATTTTTTCTTCCAAGAGTTTTTCCTTCACCAACTATCTTTACAAATTCAACTTCCAAGGTTTTCATAAAAATAGTTCAAATTAAATTTTAACTTTTTTATGACTTAACCCCAAAATTTATATTTAAGAATTTTTATATTTGTAATTTAAAAAATTTTCCAATACTTTTCGTATATCATAAAGTTTATATGGTTTTAATAATACTAAATCAAATTTATAAAGTTCTAAATTATTCAAAACATTTACATCAGTATATCCAGTGGAAATTACAGTAAATATATTTGGATATTTTTCCTTTATTTTTAAATTAATCTGAGTACCATCCAACTCTTCTTTTAAAATAAAATCAATAAAAACGATATCTATTTTTTCTTTCTCAACAATCTCAAAAGCTTGCTTAGAGTTTGTAGTAGAAAAAACTTTCTCAACTCCAAGATACTTTAAAAGCCTGGTTAAAGATCTTATAACATAATCTTCATCATCAATTATCAATACTGATATACTTTTAATTGCATTATTATCAAAAACTATATTTTTTACCGCTTCCTCATTTTTTTCATATAAAGGTAACCAGAATATAAACTCTGTTCCTTTCCCTTCTTCGGTTTCAAATCTTATTCCTCCACCACAATTTTCAAGAATTCTTTTACACATAAAAAGCCCGAACCCCTTTCCAGTTTTTTTTGTTGTAAAATAAATATTAAATATTCTATCTCTATCCTCCTTTTTAATTCCCGGGCCAAAATCTTTTATAGAAATAAAAACAAAATCTTTCTCTCCTACCTTCTTTAATGATAAACCTACTTCAACCTTTTTAATCTTTTTACCTTCCATAACTTCTGAGGCATTTTTTATTATATTTGAAATAACCTGGTTTATCTGAGAATAACTTATAAAAATATATTTATCACAAAGTTCTTTATCTTTGTTTATTAAGATATCAAGATTAAAACCTTTCGCTATAAATTCAATTAATCTTACTATCTCGCTAATTTTTATATATTCTCTTGCCACAGCAGACGGATTTGAAATATTTAAAAGTTCCTGAACTATTTCTTTAATAGATTTTAAATATTCTTCAAACTCTATATAAATTTCATCACACTCTTTTTCTTTATTTTTTTCTTTTAATATTGAGAAATTTGAAAAAACTGGTACCAGCATATTATTAAGATTATGAGCAATCCCTGCTGTAAATGTGATAAGAGCTTCATTGTAAGAAGATTTAAAAGTTTCTTCCGCTTTTTCAATAACTATCTTCTCATTTTCATAAATATAAAATATTCTTTGAGCTGTGTAATTTAAAAATTCTTCAAGCTTTTTAAGATCATCTTCTGTCCATGGTTCTTTTTTATTAGCAAACATAAAAACACCAACTATTTTTTCTCCAAATCTAACTGGAAAAGATGCAGCATTTTTTATTGGTATATGCCCTTCTATATCCTTAGGTTCATTTATAAAATTAATACTGCCATCTCTAATGCTTTTAACCCATATATAATTTGAATCTATATATCTTTTTACATAAATCTTATCTCCTATTTTACACTTTTCATAAACATTATCACTCATATACTTTATTTCAAGCATATCATTTTCCAGAAAACCAATAACTCCATACTCACAATTAAACTTTTTTCTAAAAAAATCAACAAGATACTGATAAAGTTTTTCACCAGAATTTTTTATCAAAATATCATCAATTTCTTTGAATAATCTTAATTTCTCTTCTTTTTTTCTTTCATCGGTTACATCATTAAAAATTAAAAGCACTTTGTTTTTTTCAATAAAAGGACCTAGATTATAATGAAGTATCCTCAGTTCACCATTTTTACTCCTTCCCCTCACATCCACACCAGAAGGATATTTATTAGGATTTAAAACATAATCAGTAATAACATCCTTATCAATTATCATATCTTTTAGAAAATCAACATTTTTATCCTTTATCTCATTATCTGAATATCCAGTAATTTCAAGAAGCTTATTATTATAAAACTCAATATTCCTTTGAATAAAATCATAATAAATAAAACCAACTGGAAGATAATTTAAAAGATTAAAAAACCTTTCTTTCTCACCAATAATATGTTTTTCATAAATATATCTTCTATACTCATTCTCAACTATTTTCGCTACAATTGAAAGCCTTTCTTTTTTTATATGAATATCATTATCATAAAAAAAACATAAAATTCCTGTTTTATTTTTTCTATCTACAGTTATACCATAATATTTAACGATATTATGTTTTTTTAAAAACTCATCTTCAAAATCAATTTTAATTTCTTTATCAAATAAGTCGTTTAAAAGCACTTTTCCACATAAAGTTTTTTCAATTTTTTCAGGCTGAATATTCTCATCAATCCCATAAATATAAAAAGGTTTAATAGTACCATCTTCTTTATAAATATTTAAACTACAAAACTTCGCACCTGATAATTCTCTGGCAAACTTAATTATCTTTTTTATATTTTCTTCAGAATCTATCCCAAGATTTTTTACAAGAATATTTATTTTTTCTATATCATTTATATATTCAGCTCTAAATGTTATATCATAACCAAAGCTTATAGTTCCAGTAACTTTGTTATCATCCTCAATATAAAAGTTTGTCCACATTATTATAGATTTTGAGCCATCTTTTTTAATTATTTTATTTATATGATGATATGGATTCTGAGCCTGTTTTGAAATTATTTTTTCAAAATACTCTTCAACTCTTTCCTCTTTTTCTACAAATATATCAAAAAAATTTTTTTCAATTATTTCTTCTTCTTTATATCCGGTCAAGTTCAAAAAATTTTGATTAATATATTTTATCTTCTTTTTATAGTCAAGAATAACTATTATTCCAGGGTGTTTTTCAAAAACCTGAGCTACAAAGTGTTTTTTTGTAAAAAGTGATAAAATTTCTTCCTTTTTCATAACCTCTTATTTAATTATACATTTTTTTTTGTTTTTTTATATAATAATCATAATGGCAAAAATCGTAATAATTGATGATAACCCTAAAATAAGCAAAACTATTCAAAGACTTCTTTTAAGAAAAGGACACAGTGTATATGTAGCAAGTGATGGGCTTAACGGATATGTACTTATAAAAAACATTTTACCTGATCTTGTAATACTTGATAGAAATCTTCCATTTGCAAGTGGAGATGAAATTTTTGAAAAGATAAAAGAAATTTCTTCTAAATTTAAGATAATAATACTAACAGGATATGATGATGAACCTTCAAGAGAGAAATTTACTAAACTTGGAGCCTATATGTTTATATCAAAAGGGGAAGGGATAAGTACTGTTATAGAAAAAATAGAAAGTATTGTGGAAAATGAAAATAAATCTGAGGTCTTTATTTCCTCATCAAATGAACAGGAATTTAAAAAGACAGAAAATAAAATAAATATTCTTATTGTGGATGATGAAAAATATGTAAGAGATTTTTTGAAAAAACTCTTATTAAAAAATGGATATAACAATGTCTTTGAAGCTGAAAATCTTACTCAAACATTTGAAATCCTTAAAAAACAGAAAATAAATATAATACTTCTTGATATTATTTTACCTGATGGAAATTCATTTGATATATTTGAAAAAATAAACTCAAGCTACCATGATTTAAAAGTTATTGTTATAAGTGGACAGGAAGATGAAGATTTAGCAAGAAAGTTTTTGGAAAAAGGAGCAGTTGATTACCTAAAAAAGCCAATAAGTACTGAAAATTTCATTTCACTAATAAAATTAATAAGCCTCTTTTTTGAATAACTAAAGTTTAATTTTAATCTTAAATTTGGTATATTTTCCAACTTCACTTTCCGCGTCAATCGTACCATTATGCCTTTGAAGTATTCCCCACACCCATGAAAGCCCAAGACCTTTATGAAGATTTCCTTTTAAGGTTGTAAAAAATGGAAAAAATATCTTATCAATATTTTCTTTTTCTATACCATTACCATTATCTTCAAAATCAAAATATAAATAATTATTTTGAATATATGTTTTTATTGAAACATCTATTTTTTCTTTTCCACCATGAAGTAGTGAATTTTCAAAAAGCTCTTTTACCATAAGTTCAATCTCATCAATCTTTCCAGTTATTGATGGAAGATTTTCAGAAAGATTAAGCCTTATATTAACTTTATCTTTATATAATTCCGAAATTTTTAATATTACATCATTAATATTAATGTTTTCCTTTACCTGTAAAATTTTTCTGTAAAAAAGAGCAAGTTCAGCTCTTATACTACCAGCTTTTTTAACAACATCCATTATTTCATTAATATCATCTTTTGCAGATTCTTCCTGCACTTCATCATAAAGAAGCGTAGCATACCCATCTATTGCCCCAATGATATTGTTGTAATCATGTATTATGTGTGAAATGATATCTGCTAAAACTTCCAATACTTCATCTCTTTCCATAAGATAAATTATATATTATTTTAGATTAAAAAACAGGTCCAAGATAAAAATACATAATATTTGAACCTGTTTTTGTATTAAAAGACCAATCAAATGACAAAACGAGCTGATATCTTTGAAGTATAAAACTGTGAAGATTAAATCCAAAACCGATAGAATTTTCTAGATTTTTTATTTTTGGTTTAAATGAATAATTCCAGTTATATGAGTTATCTGTAAAAAGTTTTAAATAAAAAGCTTTAAAATAAAAATCAGGAAAAAGATAGTTCATATAATAATCAAGATAAAACATGCATAATCTTAATTCTGAGTTATAAACAAAAATATTTTTTCCACTTTTTGATTCATAAACACCTCTCACTCCTCCAACCCCACCATATGAAAACTCAGGATAATCTTTTCCAATTGAAAAACCTGCAAAAAACCTATTGATAAAAGTTGATTTTCTCGAAAGTGGAGTGTAGTTTATATAATCCTGTGAGAAAAGAGTATAACTCATATTTCCACCAAATACTTTATCATAACGAGATATAGAAAACTTAAGCATATCTCCTTCAACTGCTGTCAGATAAACTCCATTTAAATTGTTTGATAGATATGAAAATATAAAACCACGTTTTTTTTCTAAATCTTTAAAAAGATCATAATCTTTTATTTTATCACGATAATGTAAATAAAAACCAAAACTTTTTTCTCTTGTTAAAGGATAAAACATACCTGTAATTAAGCTTAAATCTTTTCTTTTATACTCCCTATTAAGATTTTTATCCTCTATTTTTCCAAGCATATTATATGAAAACTGGGCTAAAAATTTTGTTCTGTATCTATTATAAAGATACGAAGAATTTAAATTCATATATGGATAATATGAGTTATAATTTATGTATGTTGAAAGATTATGTACTCCTGTCATATCACTTAGCTGATTATATAAAAATAAAAAAAGGCCACCAGGATATGAGTATAAAAGAGCCGGAAAAAAAAGATCCGTTGAAAACTTAAACTTATAATCTTCAAACTCAATTTGAAAATCTTTCTTCTTTTTCTTATTATTTTCAAATTTTATATCTTTTTTTATCTCTACATAATCAATGTTTTTTTCATCAAGCCGGTATATATTCATACTTCCATTTTTAAAATAAGACACCAGTATATTGCCATCGTTATAATACGGAGTAAAGGCACCACCTACTAATGATGTGTGTTTATATATTTTAAAATCTTCAAATGAAAATGAATAAAGATTATAAATTCTATCATCATCCGATATAAAAAAAACTCTTTCTTTTTCTCTATCATAATAAAAATCTCTTACATCAAGACCGATATCTATCCTATTAACATCTTTCCCATCATATATACAGATATCATTTTTTATATCTTCAAACTCCCCTCCTTCACAAAGAAAAACAATCTTTTTGTCATCAATATACTGCGGGGAAAGTTTATCATAATCTCCATTAACAACAACTCTTACATCATCCTCTATAATTTCTTTTTCAATAACAGTTTTGAAATCAATTTCATAGATTTTATTGATCCCTTTTTTCATTCCAATAAAAACAAGCTTTTTATCATCAATGGAAAAGCTAAACTGCCTTAACTCAAGAAAATCTTTAAATAACACTTTTTTAAAAATATTTTTTTCAGTATCATAAATACCAAGATACTCCCTGTTATTCTTCTGAACCGGGAAAATAAGATATTTAAAGTCTTTAGATGCAGAAAGAGATCTTACAGGTAAGGTAAATCTTGAATCCGGTATATTATCAATATCAAGAAAATTTTTATCAAGAATCTTTTTTTGCTTATTTTTCCTGTCCTCAATTACAACCACAGGTGGATGCCCTTTAATTGTTGATATATAAGCAAGTTTATTATTATATAAAACCGGGCTTTTATTAAAAACAGGAATATCATCAATATTATGTGTAAGTTCTTCTCCATAAAAGTTTATATCATTTAGATTTTCATCTTTTATTTGATTAAAATATTTAAACTCAAGATATCTTTTAAACTTTTCATTGAAACCTTCAATATCAAGCCCTGTTATTTTTCTCAAAACAAAATTTGTATCGTAAGCATCACGAAAATAATGAAGCATAAGTGATGGTTTATCTTTTCCGTATTCTTCTCTTAAAAATTTCATAGCTTTTGAACCTGTTTTATAAGCAAGTGTTATTTGATGTGGTTTAAGATGTGAAAATCCATAAAGCTTTTCAAGATGTGGCAATTTGTTATTTATAACATAATCTCTAAGATACATATCCTCCATAGCAATATCCCACTCCTCTGTCATATTCTCACTCATACCCTCCATCATCCATAAAGGATAGAAGATTGTTTTTAATATTCTTGGACTTTCCCACCAACCATCAACAAGTATTGAAAACTGAACTACATGCCCGAACTCATGGAAAATAACATCTCTAAGCCACCTTTTTGAGCCATTATTATATACAACAAATCTGTCTTTATATGGCTCTGTAAAACCTCCTGTCCCATCTCCAACATCAACAATTGAGTTCTGCTTCATATCATTTTCACTGGCAAATAAAAAAAGTGGAATTCTCTTATTAAGTACCGGATTATATTCTTTTTTCCCTTTCTCATATGCAAGCTCTGCAAATTTTGCAGCATATGGAACAATCAATTCTGAATCACCATAAAAATATATATCAAAATGCTCTGTTTTATAAATCTTCCAGTTAAAATCTTTTATTATTATCTGAGACTGTGAAAACAATGATTGATAAAAAAGAAAAATAAAAAGAAAGAATTTCATCTAATTGATAAGTTTCAAAAGCGCTCTTTTAACTAAAACTGAGATTAACTCTCTTCTATACTCATCAGTTGATCTGTGATCTTTTATAGGTGAAATTTCTGAAAGTATTAAATTTTGAGAATAATGTATTACTTTTTCATTTATTTCTTTTCCTCTTAAAAACTCAGAAGTTTTTTTACACTCAACAACCCGCCAGTAAACTGATGAAGCTGATATATTTATATCCTTTATTAAATTACCTTTAACATCTGCACATACACATAAACCAACTTTTGAAATCCCAAAATTTTTCCTCCCCATAATTTTAAGAAAAACCGCTTTATGATTCCATTTTGGAATAATAAACCCTTCTATAAGTTCATCTTTTTTTAAAGATGTTTTTTTTGGTCCTTTTAAAATTTCAGAAATAAAAACTGTTCTTTTCTCACCGTATAAATTTAAAACAAGCTTTGCCTTTGAAGCAACAAGAGCAAGAACTCCATCAGCACAAGGGCTTGCATTTGCAAGATTTCCACCAATAGTTGCCACATTTCTTATTGATGGACTTGCATAATATTTAACACACTCAAAAAGTGCCGGGATATATTTTTTAATAATAAAATTTTTTTCAAGTTCAGATATCCTAATACAGCTTCCAACAAAAATTGAATTATCATTTTCTTTAATTAAATTCAACTCCTTTATATCTGATATATCTACAAGGCAATCAACATCCATAGTCCCGGTTCTTAAAGATATAACAAGATCACTTCCGCCAGCAATATACTTTCTTTTTGAAGGAAGCTTTTTCAGGTTTTTAAAAAGCTCTTGAAGTTTATAAAACTTAAAAGCAGATTTTATCATCTTCTTGCCTCATCAACAGCTTTTATTATCTTATCGTAACCTGTACATCTACAAATATTCCCAACGAGATAATCTTTAATCTCATCAATTGTAGCATCTGGATTTTCTTCAAGTAAAGCTGAAGCAGTAATAATAAAACCTGGAGTACAAAATCCACACTGAACTGAAGCATTCTTTTTAAAACTTTCTTTCAGTTTTCTTGCATATTTGAGTTTATCTATACCCTCAATTGTTATAACCTCTTTATTATGAATGCTGAAAGCCATAACAATACAGGAGTTTACCGGCTTTCTATTTACAAGAACCATACATGCACCACACTCTCCTTCTCCACAACCTTCTTTTGTTCCTTTAAGTCCAAGGATATCTCTTATAAAATCAATAAGTCTAAGATTTGGATCTATCTCACCTTCAAATTTTTTATCATTAATCGTACAAATAAGTCTAAACTTTTTTATTTTTTCCATAAAATTCTTTTATAAGTTTTAAATTTTTTTCAGGTAAAAAAGGAAGATAATTTATTTTTATCCCACAGGCTCTTTTTATAGCATTTCTTATGGCACCCGCAACTCCTATAAGTGGTAATTCTCCAAATCCTTTGGCAAAATAAGGTCCTTTTTTATATTCATTTTCAATAAATTTTATTTCATATTCAGGGATATCAGATGTTGTTGCAATTATATAATCAGTAAAGTTTGGATTTTTAATAACCCCATTTTCTACTACAAGATTTTCATAAATAGCCCAGCTAATACCCTGTAAAATGCCGCCCTGAGCCTGAACTAAGGCAAGTTCTGGATTTATAATCTTACCAGCATCAAAGCAAGAATATATTTTCTTGACCTCAACAATACCACTTTCAATATCTACTTCCACATCTGCTATATTGGCAGAATAGCTATATACAATATAAGCATCTCCTCTACCATCTGAAATTTCAAATGAAGTTGGTGGTGAGACATACCACCCCTGTTCACTCATCTTTAATCTCATATTCCAGCACTCTCTGACTACCTCATCAAAGCTAATTTTTTTATTTCCTGAAATAAAAAAACCACCTCCAGCAATCATTGAATTTGTACCAAGCATTTTCATTGCTGTTTTAAAAATTCTCTCTCTTAAAGGCTTTGCAGCCTCAATTATTGCATTGCCACTCATAAGAGTTGTTCTGCTTGCCACTGTAGGGCCGCTATCGGGTACTTTTGATGTATCAACTTCTGTCAATTTAACATTTTTAATTGGAGCATTCAGCATCTCACAGGCAATCTGTGTTAGAACAGTTAATGCACCCTGACCCATCTCTGTATTTCCAACACTCACACTCACACTTCCATCAGGGTATATATTTATATAAGCTCCTGCTCTATCAAGATATCTTCCTTTAGCTCCAAGCCCAACACCATAATAAACCACAGAACATCCATATCCTCTTTTTTTACAACTGTCTTTTGAAGGTTTAAAATTGTCCCATTTTGATTTTCTTCTCACAGTATTTATCAACTGTGATATATCTATTGAATCATTTATTTTTTGAGATGTTGAAGTAAGTGAACCCTTTTTTAAAATATTTCTTAATCTAAACTCAATAGGATCAATTCCTATCTTATCTGCAAGATCATCAATTAACGACTCATTTGCAAAAGAAATCTGTGGTTGACCAAAACCTCTAAATGCTCCACAGGGAACTTTATTGGTTTTAACAGCATAACTTTCAATATAAACATTATCTATCTCATAAGGCCCTGTGGCATGAATCGTCCCTCTCCATAAAACTATGGGACTCAATGTTGAATAAGCTCCCGCATCAAGGACATATTTAACTATACAAGATTTAAGCTTACCATTTTCATCAGCTCCGTAAATTATTTTTGAATATGAAGGATGCCTTTTAGACATTGAAATAAAATCCTCTTCTCTATCATAACATATCCTGACTGGTTTTCCTGTAAGATATGAAGATATTGCAGCATGAGCTGCAACAAGTGCTGGGACATCCTCCTTCCCACCAAACCCCCCACCTGTAACTGTTTGAATTATATTAACTCTGTTAGATCTAAGTCCGGTTATTGTACAAACGGCATCAAGAACATAAAATGGGCATTGAGTTGATGAATAAACAGTAAGAGTTCCATCCGTATGATAAACACCGGTTGCTACCTGAGTTTCAAGATAACAATGAACCTGATAATTTGTTTCAAATTCTCCTTCAACTACATATTTGCACTTTTTTATTTCTTTAAAAGCATCTCCTTTTTTAATCAGATAACTTGAAAAAATATTTTTTTTATCTTTCAATGCTTCTTTGAAATTATCTATATATTCAAGTTTTTTATAAGAAATATTTATTTTCCTCAAAAGTTCTTTTCCTCTTAATTTGTTTTTAGTTATTAAAATTGCAACAGGTTGTCCATAAAATTCACATATATCTTCAGCAAGAAAAGGATAATCATTGTAAACCACTGTCCATTTATTAATACCGAGTATATCCTTGGCTGTAACAAGTTTTATAAAATCAGGATCATTTTCAATATTAGAAATATCAATTTTTTCTATCTTTGCCTTCGGATATGGAGACCTTAAGGTAAAACCATAATAAAGATTTGGGAAATCTATATCATCACCATAAAGAGCCCTTCCTTCAATTTTAGTTAAAGCATCAACCCTTTCTATAGATTTCCCAATAAAGGAAAATTTATTTTTTCTTTTGGACATATTCTTTTATTTCTCTACATAACCTTTCAATATCAAAAGGTTTTGAAAAATAAGCCACAGCTCCAGCATTCAAAGCATTAACTCTATCTAGTGGTTCAATATACTTAGCAGACATCATTATAACAGGAATATTCTTATGCTTATCAGAATTTTTTAACATTTTTAGAAACTCAAGACCATTCATATCTTCAAGACTAACATCAGATATTATAATATCACAGGTATGTGTATTTAATAAATTTATAGCATCCTTTATTCCAGAAGCTACAAGTATTTCAATATCAGAAAGTTTTTCTTTCAAACTATCTTTAAGAGTATCAATAAAATTTTTATCATCATCTATTATCAAAATTTTATACATATCAGTAACCCAGCTCAAGTCTATCTATTAAAAGTTGAGGAAACTCCATATCCTTCATTATCTTTTGAACCTTCTTAACATCATATGGAACTCTTACAAGTTCAAAAACCTTTCTTTCATCATCGTAAAGTCCAAATGAAGCCATGGAATTGCCATCTCTTGGTTGACCAACTGAACCTGGATTTATAAAAAATGTTGATGTTTCATTTATTCTTATTTTTTCAAATGGATCTATAAAATCACCTAAAACTTTATCACCTTCTTTATAAAAAACCATAGGTATATGAGTATGACCATAAAATACAACTCTAAAGTTTTTAACAATTTCAAGATTAGTATTGTATTGATGTTCACTTAATAAATACTCTTTTAAAGGAGATTTAGGAGAACCATGAACTATAAAAATATCATTTAACTCTATTTTCTCAGCAATACTCGAAAACCAATTTAATGTATCGTTATCTGCAAGTTTAAGTGTAATTTCAATAGCTTTTTTGGCATACTCATTGAACCACTTTATGTCCATTTTACCTGCAATAACTGCATCATGATTCCCTAAAACTATCTTTGCTTTATTTTCAATTTCTCTCACCGCCTTTATACACTCCTCAGGTTGAGGTCCATAACCTATTATATCTCCACATATTATATAATTTGATATATTTTTTGAGTTAAGATAATCTAAAACAACACTAAATGCTTCAAAATTACCGTGTATATCTGAAAGCACTGCATAAATCATATTATGTCTTCACCTCTACCATATCACGAGCTTTTTTTAAATCAACTGAAATTATTCTTGAAACCCCAAGCTCTTCCATGGTAACTCCATAAATTACATCTGCTACTTCCATTGTTCTTTTATTGTGAGTTATTACTATAAATTGAGTTTGAGGAGAAAATTCTTTCAAAAGTTTTACAAACCTCTCCACATTTGCTTCATCCAGTGCAGCATCAACCTCATCCATAACACAAAAAGGAGATGGATTTACACAGAAGAAACTGAAAAGGAGAGAAAGAGCAACAAGTGATTTTTCTCCTCCAGAAAGTTGTGATATATTAACCGGTTTTTTGCCAGGTGGTCTTGCTATTATATCAACACCTGTCTCAAGAAGATTATCCGGGTCTGTTAATACAAGCCTTGCCTCACCACCTTCAAAAAGCATAACATATATTTTCTGAAGATACTCATTAACCTTTTCAAATGTAGTTTTAAAATTTTCTTTTGTTGTTTGATTTATCTTTGCTATTGCTTGCTTCAAATCCTCTTTTGCTTTTTTAAGATCTTCTATTTGCAATTTCTTTTCATTATACTCTTTTAATAAAGCTTCATATTCTTGAGGAGCTGTCATATTAACCGCACCCATATTTTCTATTCTCTTTTTAAGATACTCAATTCTCTCAAGATTGACATCAAAATCTTTATATTTTTCCATCACTTCATCATAACTTATCTGATACTCTGAATTAAGTTTCTCAATTATATCATTAATCTTTGTATTTATAGTATTTATTCTTAACTCTATTTCTTGTTTCTTATCAATTTGCTCTTTCAATACTTCATTGTTCTCTTTTAAAACCATATTAAGTTGAGATATTTCATTTTTTATATCATCTATTTCCCTTCCAAGTTGTGCCTTTTTTATTTCAAGTTCTTTTCTGTCATTATGAAGTTCTTCATACTTTATCTTTAATTCCGAAATTTCATTTTTTAAATTCTCAATTCTTTTTTCAAGTTCCTGCTTTCTTCGAGAATATTGATTTTTCTCAAATTCTATGGAATTAAGTTCAATACTTAGTTCATTTATTTCTATATCCAACCTTGATATCTCATTTTTTATGTTCTCAAGCCTATGATGCGCATCTGAAAGTTTTGCTCTTTTTTCAATTATTTCTTTCTCAAGATTAACCCTTTCATCTTTATAGTAAATTAATTCTTTCTGTTTCTCACCTGTTTTTATTCTCAGTTCATTTACTTCAGTTTTATATTTTATAATAAGAGCATTAAGTTCTTCTTCTTTTGATTTAAATTTTATAATTTCATCTTCAATAAATTTAATATTTTCATCTAAAACCGAAAGTTTCTCTTTAAAATTATTCAATGTATTTGTAAGATTTATAAGTTCTATTTCAATATTGTTTTTATCTTCCAAAAGTTTTTTTATTAAAACATCAAGTTCATTTAGCTTTTTTTCATTCTCTTCCTTTTTAAGATTTATTGATGAAAGTGTATCATCGATAATCTTTAACCTCTTTTTAATATCCTCACTATCCTGCCAGTAATATTCAGGGGAGTTTATCTCTTTAACTCCACCAATCATCCATATATCACCATTTATAATTTCATTATCAACATTCACTCTTGAAATAAAAAAATTAAGAAGATTTTTATATTCATCACTAATTGATATTTTAGATGAAAAAAGAGTATTATTTGCTTCCACTTGTGGAACATTTGAAAGAATTATAAATCTTGCTCTACCTTTACCAGTATTTTTTAAATGCTCTATGCATTTAAGAGCTGTTTCTCTATCCTTTACAACAATAGCATCAATGAACCTGCCAAAAAGATCTTCTATAATAACTCTATCTTCTGGTGAAAAATTCAATAAACTTCTTAAAACCCCATATACACCATCCATTGATAAACTTAATATTTCATTTGTTCCAATCCAATAACTATCTTTCTTAGCCTCCTCAAGGATTGAATCAAGTTTTGCAGAAAGAGATACCTTTTCCATTGATAAAGATGATATTTCTTCATCCATTTTATCAATTTCATGAGTTATGAGATTCTTCTTCTCTGTTTTTGATAAAAGTTCATCTTCAATTGCTTGCCTCTTTAAGTTAATATTTCCTATTTTTTCTTCAAGTTCCTTGATTTTCTCATAAATTTCAGATTTCTCATTTTCAAGTTTCAATTTATCCTTCTCCATTACAATAATATCTTCTTTTATATGAGCCAGTTCTGATTCAGTTCTAACAAGAAGATTTGAGAGATTTATTTCATTCTGATATGAAATGCTTGATATGGATTCTAACTCCTTTATTTTTCTGTCGACGTCCGTGATTTTAAGTTCAACTTCCTCATACATCTTCTTTTCTTCATTATATTTATTCTCAGCTTCAACAACTACCTTATGAAGTTCTTCTTTTCTTTTTCTTTTTTCTTCAACAAGAGAGATAAATTTATTTTCATTCTCTAAGTTTCTGGTATGAGTAATATTAAGATCATTAAGCTGTTTTGTTATCTCTTCTATCAGATTCTCATTTTTTATTATTGTTCCTTCAACTCTTACTATCTCTGACTTAATATTTGATATTTTATCAAGAAGATCCCTGTCCTCATTTATCTTATCGTTTAAAAGTAGATCCTTTTTAGTTAGTTCTGCACCAATCTCATCTGTTTCTGTGTTTATGCTTGAGATTTCATTAATAATTGGTTTAATATTTTCTTTTTCTTTTTCAAGTTCATTGTTATAATTTATTATAAGTTTCACATTGTAAGCTATTTCAGCTTCTTTCAATTCTTCTCTATATTTTTGTTGAAGGCGCGCTCTTTTTGCTTCAAGCTCAAGTTTCCTTATCTGTTCTTCAATAATAGCCACAGAGTTTTCAACTATTGAAAGATCCACATCAACCTTTTCAAGCTTTCTTAAAGTTTCTTCTCTTTTAGCCTTATATTTTGATATACCTGCCACTTCTTCTAAAATCTCTCTTTTTTCTATGGTATCTGATAAAAGTATCTCTTCAAGCTCTCCCTGATCTATTATTGCATACCCATTTGAACCAATACCAGTATCAAGAAACATTTCCCTTATATCTCTAAGTCTACATGGCACTCTATTTATAAAGTATTCAGACTCCTCACTTCTATAAATCTTTCTTGTTATAGCAACTTCATTAAAATCAAAATTTAATTTTCTTTCTGAATTATCAAAAATAAGTGTAACCTCAGCAAAATTCATAGGAGATCTTTTTGTTGTTCCTGCAAATATAACATCCATCATTGAAGGCATTCTTAATGATTTCGAAGACATCTCACCTATTGACCATTTTATAGCATCAACTATATTCGATTTTCCAGCTCCATTTGGACCAACTATTATATTAATTCCTGGAAAAAATTCTATTTTTGTTCTATTAGCAAATGACTTAAAGCCATTTATTTCTATATATTTAAGATACATTTATTTACTCCTTTTAATCAAAAACCACAATTAAATTATATAAAATTTAAAGTAAATTTCTCTCAAAATGAAAAAGCCCCACGCAGAGGTGGGGCTTTTGAAGTTCTATTCTTATCTTTTTTATTAATACATATCAGACGGTGGCATTGCAGGTGTCTTTTCTTTCTTCTCAGGTAGCTCAGCAACAAAAGCACCAGTTGTAAGTAGTGTTGATGCAATTGAAGCAGCGTTTTCAAGAGCTGTTCTTGTTACTTTGCATGGGTCAACTATTCCAGATTTTATTACATCAACATACTCAAGTTTCTCAGCGTCAAACCCAATTTCAGGTGAAGAATTTTTAATCTTTTCAATAACAATTGATGGATCAACACCAGCATTTTCAGCTATTGTCCTAAGTGGTGCATAGACAGCCTTCTTTATGATATTAACTCCTATTTTTTCATCCTCATCATCAACCTTAAGATTATCAAGAACCTTTGCTGCTCTTACAAGAGCAACTCCACCACCAGGAAGAAGTCCTTCCTGAACACCTGCCTTTGTAGCATTCTTAGCATCTTCTACCTTTGATTTCTTTGCTTTCATTTCAGTTTCAGTTGCTGCACCAACTCTTATAACAGCAACACCACCTGAAAGTTTTGCAAGTCTCTTCTCAAGTTTTTCCCTGTCATAATCAGATGTTGTCTCTTCTATCTGTTTTCTTATCTGATTTGCCCTATCTTTTATTTTTTTCTTATCTCCCTCACCATCCACAATTGTTGTATTCTCTTTATCAACCACAATTCTCTTTGCTTTTCCAAGCTGGTCTAAGGTTGTCTTTTCAAGCTTCATTCCTCTTTCCTCACTTATAACCTCTCCACCTGTTAATATTGCTATATCCTCAAGCATCTCTTTTCTTCTATCTCCAAATCCAGGAGCTTTAACAGCACATGCCCTCAAAGTACCTCTTAATTTATTTACAACAAGTGTTGCAAGAGCCTCTCCCTCAACATCCTCTGCTATTATGAGTAATGGTTTTCCAGTTTGAACAACTTTTTCAAGAACTGGAAGAAGGTCATTCATTGAAGAAAGTTTTTTGTCTGTTATGAGTATTAAAGCATCTTCAAGGACACACTCCATTCTTTCTGCATCTGTTATGAAATAAGGAGAGATATATCCTCTGTCAAACTGCATTCCTTCAACGATATCAAGTTCAGTTTCAGAAGATTTTCCTTCCTCAACAGTTATAACACCCTCATGACCGACCTTTTCCATTGCTTCAGCAATAAGGTCTCCTATTACTCTATCATTTGCTGAGATTGTTGCAATTTGAGCTTTTTCTTCTTTAGTTTTAACAGGCTTTGCCATTTTTTTAAGCTCACTAACAATAGCATTTACAGCTTTTTCTATTCCTCTTTTAACATGAATTGGATTTGCTCCTGCTGTAATATTCTTTATTCCTTCATTGAATATTGCCTGTGTTAAAACAGTTGCTGTGGTTGTTCCATCTCCTGCAACATCATTTGTTTTGGAGGCAGCTTCTCTTACAAGCTGAGCTCCCATATCCTCGAAATGATCCTCAAGCTCTATCTCCTTTGCAATGGTCACACCATCATCTATTATTGTAGGAGAACCAAACTTCTTAGCAAGAACAACAGCTCTACCTTTTGGTCCAAGTGTGACCTTCACAGTATTAGACAGTTTATCAACTCCCTGTTTTACTTTTAATATTCCATCATATGAGAATAATATTTCCTTTGCCATAGTTCACCTCCTTAATTATTAATTATTTATAATAGCAAGAACATCTTCTTCTCTCATTATAAGATACTCTTCATCATTTATTTTTATTTCTGTTCCTGCATATTTTCCATAAAGTATCTTATCTCCGACTTTAACTTCAAGCGGAATAAGCTTACCATCTTCCATTTTTCCCTTTCCAACAGCAATAACCTCTCCTTCCTGTGGTTTTTCTTTTGCTGTATCAGGAATAATTATTCCACCTTTTTTTACCTCTTTTGGCTCAAGAGGTTTTACGATTATTCTGTCTGCAAGGGGCGTTATATTAATCTTTGTTTTTGACTCTGACATAAGCACCTCCTTAATTTTAGCAGTTTAATTATCTAATTGCTATTTTACAAAATTTAAAAATATCTTGTCAATAGCACTCTCACATTAATACTGCTAAAAATATCTTTTATGAAATTTTTATTGAAGATATTTAAATAAAAATTTTGTTATACCAACCTGAATAATATCGTTATCTTTTAATTCAGTATCATTCTGAATTTTATTATCATTTAGTAAAACAAATTCACTATTTAATGGAGTGATAAGCCACTTTTCATTTTTACATCTTAACGCTACTGTAAAATCAGAAATAGGAAGAAGAATATTTTTATGCATTGCTGGAATATCTGCCTTACCAGAAGACCCAATAAAAACAAGTGATTTATTGATTATAAATTTTTTTCTTTCATCAAAAGAATTTTCAATAACTTCAAGTTCAATTACAGGCAACTTTATACTTGAAATTTTTACTAAAATTGTATATGTTGAAAAAGAAATAATATCTGAATCTTTAATTTGTGATTTTTTTATTCGGTTTCCATTAAGATATGTTCCATTAGTTGAATTAAGATCCTCAATAAAATAATTCCCTTCATCAAAATATATTTTAAAATGATTTGAAGAAACTGTTTGGTCTGGTATAACTATGTCGTTTTCAATAGCTCTTCCACATTTTATAAAACTAATATCTTTAAATGTATATTCTTTAGTAATCCCTTTTTTATCCTTTAGTATAAGTGTAATTGTCATTTAAAAATACTCTTTAATTTATCTATAAATGTATCAGATACAAATCTTCCTACCACAACAGTTATATTATCCTCTCCACCTTTTTCATTTGCAAGATTAATAAGAGTTTCAACAATTTTTTTAATTTCTTTTTCTTTATTTATTATTTCAATCATTTCATTTTCTTCAATCATCCTCGTAAGTCCATCAGTAGTAAGTATAACAAAATCACCTTTCTTAAGCTTTCCCTCATATGTAAAATAATTGTTATATTGCTTTATCCCGAGTGCCCTGGTTAATACATTGCGAAAAGAAGATTTCTTAGCCTCTTCCAGAGTTAAAAAACCCTTCCTGTATTGTTCCATAACAAGAGAATCATCATTTGTAAGTTGAATTAAATTATTATCTCTTAATATATATGCCCTTGAATCTCCGATATGAACTATTGAAATATTATCTCCTTCAACAACCCCAACAGTAAGAGTTGTTCCCATACCTTTATAACTTTCATTTTCTTTAGATTTTTGATATATAACAGAATTGGCATAATCAACACTTGATATAAGAATATTCGTTCTTAATGAGTAATCTTTATTTATTACCTCTGGCTTTACTTTTTTTAATACCATTTCACTATACTTTTTATAGGTCATCTCCACAGCAAGTTTGCTTGCCACCTCTCCGCTATTATGCCCTCCCATACCATCAGCAACAGCAAAAAAACCAAGATTATCATCAATATAAAAACTATCTTCATTGGTTTCTCTAATCTTTCCTCTATCAGTAGTTCCATATACCAACAAGTTATGACTCATATTCTTCCTTCTTCAATATGCTTAATAGTATAATAAAATTCAAAGTAAACCATATAATTAAAATAGAAAGAAAAGAATTCTTTCTATATATCTCAAACATATATTTTAAAGCTTTTGATATATATTCCTTTTGAAGCAAATATTTAACCTCTTCTTTTGATGGTTTTTTAAGAGTAAGTAAATTTTTCTTTATTTCCTCTATAAGCTTTTTTTCAACATCACCAAAATCATAACTGGAAGTCTCGGCAAGGGAAAGATAAAATTTCTCTCTTGTACTTTCTATAATTTTTTCTTTTTCCTGTTCATATTTTTTTAATTCAATTTGATACCTTATATCAACATTTTTATCTATATAATCTGCTTTAACAATATAAAGATATAAAAAGCTTAAAAGTAAAAACAATAAAATAATAAAATTCCTTTTAAAATAAAACACAATACTGAGCGATGAAATAACTCCTAAAATGATAAGGATGTAAAATAGTTTAAAATTACCTATTATATTATAATTTATTGAATAGCCGGTTAAAAACAATGAAATAAAAAAAAGAATAGCGGAAAATATCCTTGTTTTAATATTATCCTTATATGAGAAAAGTATAGCGGAAGAAACAAGAGTAAAAAAACTCAAAATAAAAAGATTTTCATTTCTAATAGAAAGAGTCTTAATTGAATAAATAACTCTATCAACAATACCAAGAATATTAGTTTCAAAAGATGAGGTGAAAAATGATGTTAAAAACATAAGAATAACCAAGAAAAAGTAAGAAAGAGGATAATGTAGTTTTACTTTTAACTGAGCAAGAAAAATAAATATTAAAGAAAGCAAAAGAAAAATAATTGAAGAAGGATTTGATTTTATTAATGAAATCAAATCATGACTCGATATATAGGTAGAAAATACCATAATAAAAATAAATGAAAAAAAACTAAAAAAAAGATGAAATACAAATTTTGATAAATAATGAAAGGAAAAAGGTTGAAATTTTTTAATATTCTGATTTAAAACCAGATTCTCATTTTCTATCTGTTTCTTTTTTTCATCTACCAAAACTTGATCTTCTCTCTTCAAAACAGTCTTTTCTTTTTCTATATCTATACCTATCTCTTTAACTTCTTCATATTCAGGTTTTATCCTGAGAGTTTTTGAAAGATCCTTAGAAGAAAGTTCCTGTTTTTCAGCAATCTCCTCAAGAGTTATCTCATTTTCATCAAGATTTAAAACGTTTTTATAATCTTTCTCCTTATATTTTTTTAACTCCTCCACTACCTCTTTTGCACTCTGATATCTTTCCTCAGGATTTTTTCTCATTAATTTCTCTATCATTTTAACAAGCCATATTGGAAGTTCAGGTTTTATTAAAAAAAGATTAGGTAAAGGTTCATTTACATGTTTATTTATAACCTCTATTGCACTCTTACCATCAAAAGGATATTTTCCTGTCAGGATATAAAAAAAGGTTGCTCCTGTTGAATATAAATCAGCCCTTTTATCCACCTGTTTACCCAGACACTGTTCTGGTGACATAAAATATGCTGTTCCAATCATTTCTCCAGTTATGGTAAGCTGTTTTTCTTCTATAACCCTTCTTGCAAGACCAAAATCTATAATTCTTGGAATACCATCTTTGGTAATAATTATATTGGATGGTTTTATGTCTCTATGAATAATATTTTTAGAATGCGCATGCTCAAGCCCTTCAAAAACCCCTATCATTATATCACATGCCATATCTACCGGCAAAACATTTTTTTCTTTTACTAAATCCTCAAGACTTTTTCCCTCTACATAAGACATTATTATGTAATAATTATCTTTTTCCTTACCATAATCATAAACATGAATAGTATTTGGATGATCAAGTTGTTTGGATATCTCGGCCTCTCTTAAAAAAAATTCTATGTTCCTTGGATCTGCTTCAAGTTCTTTGGATAATATCTTAACACACACCACCTTATTTAACGAAATATGATGCGCCTTATAAACTATCCCCATTCCCCCCTGGCCAATCTTTTCAAGTATAAGACAATTGGCAAATGTTTTATGGATTAAATTATCACTCATTTATTCTTCTATCTTTATGATAAACACTTTTATCTTTTTTGGTTCTTGCTTTTAAAAATCTTTTTATTTCAAAAGCCTTTTCAACTATTTTAGCATAATGAGATTTTTTATTTGAAAATACAACTGCTATTGATAGTGTCATCATTGGAAAAGTTATTGTATTGTTTAATCTGTCCTTTGTAATTATATACCCACGATTTCTATCTTCTTGTGTATAATAATTTTTTATTACTTCATCAAATTTCTTTATAAGTTCATCACATATATCATCTATTCTATCCACATCTGTTACCATCACAAAATCATCCCCACCTATATGTCCTACAAAATAATCACTCTGAGAAAATTTTTTAACAGCTTCCGTTATGAGATTTGCAAGCAGCTTTATAATAATATCTCCCTTATTGTATCCATATACATCATTATAAGCCTTGAAATTATCTACGTCTATATATGCATAAGCAAAAATTTCCCCTTTATCTATTCTTTTTTTTACATACTCCTCAATCAACGGTCCTCCCGGAAGTTTAGTAAGAGGATTTAATGATGAATCATTTTCTTTCCTTTTAAGTATTCTTCTTATTCTAACCTTTAACTCCCTTACATCAAATGGCTTATTTATATAATCATCCGCCCCCATATCTATTATTTTTATCTTCGAATCTATCTCAGAAACACCTGTAAGAACTATTATCGGAATATCAGAAAGAAGATGATCCTCTCTTATTCTTTTACAAAGATCATATCCATCAATATCAGGAAGTTTAAGATCTAAAAGTATTAAAGATGGTTTTGGATTTTTAACAAGATATGTTATAAGCTCTTTACCGTTTAAAAGAGAAACCACATCATAGTTCATATTTTTTAATATAACTGACACAAGCAAACCCACATTTGGATCATCATCAACAACAACTATTGTTTTATTTATCTCTTTCAATTATCCCCCTTTGTTTTATTATCCTTCATAAATATTATTATATTAAAAAATTATTCTTTCTTTTCTTTAAAAATCCTCGGATAAAATGAGTACCTGAAATTAAATGTTCCAAGATATTCATAACCTCCTTTATAAGTTAAATATGAAATCTGAAAATTAAGTTTTAAAAGACTTCCAAGTTGAAAGTTAATTAATTTTGGGCTCAATGTAGAGCCCTGAGGAATAAGTACTTCAAAACCAATTGGATTTTTTTTTGCAGTATAAACAAAACCAGCAAAAACAGTTGAATTTGAAATCCTTAACTCTTTACCCCCTGCTTTAATTGCATTTTCAGATAAAAACTCAGAGGTTTGATATATAAAATTATTAAACTCTCCATCCATATACCCAACATTAAGTATAAAATTTTTTGACACCTGCTTTGAAATAGTAAAATATATAGCTGTATACGAATTTGTATTTTTACCTGTAACTTTAATTGAAGCAGATGGTGTTGTTAGTGATGGTTGAGGAGAGTCTCTGAAAGTATAAATACCTTTAAAACCACTTGAAAAAGAAGGGAAGAATTTTGTTTCTCTTTGAATTAAAAGTTTTCCATCAGTCTCAAAATACCATATTCCAATTCTATCAAGATAATTCTCTTTATCCATGGTCCAATCAAAATTATTTTTTGCATAAAGTCTTCCTATATAATATGCTGCATTAAAATCAATAGAACCACCTATTTCATTTATTCCATTTGCCCTGTAAGCTGTTGGTGAAAGGACAATTCCACTTATTGAATAATTTTTAACATCAAACTCCCATCTGTTTTTTTCAACCTTAACCCAATTTTTTTCTTCACCCGTCTGTTTTTCATCAACAATATCCTCACCCATAACATTTAAAGCTGATAAAAAAAAGAAAAATATCGAAAGTTTTTTCATAATAAAATTATACTATAATAAACTCTTAAATAAAAAAAATGAAAATGAGGCATACCATGCACTAACAACATCGTCAAGAACTATTGCAAGTCCTTTATATTTTATATTCTCAATTTTTTTAATAGGCCAAATCTTAACCGTATCAAAAATTCTAAACAGAACAAAAAGTAAAACTGAATTAAAAATATTTTTTTCAAAAAACAAAAAACACCACCACAAACCACAAATTTCATCTATGACAATCAATGGATTATCCTTCTCATCAGTTTCTTTAAAAGCTTTATGAGATATATATACAGAAAAAAGGGTAAAAATAAACACAAAATAGATATTCTTTATAGGTACAAAAGGTAAAAATATTAATGCAAGAATTGTTCCGAAAAAACCACATCCTTTATACTTACCTTCTCTTTTAAAAAGATACAAAGGTATATAACTTATACCTAAGCCACTTGCAATAAAATTGATTATTCTTTTCCCCATTGTTTTTTTATCATTATATAATGATTTGATATATAAACGATTCCACTTATTAAAGTAATTATTGATGTAATAATAATAAGATTTTTTGGAACTGTAGAGAATTTCAAAACATAATTTATTTTATCAGGGGAAGAATAATAAAGATTTTTCAATATTAAATAAATCAAAGTCACATATATCGAAATAAACTGCATAAGAGTTTTAAATTTCCCTGAAGGTTCTGCTTTTAACACATAATTATCAAATGCAGCAAGAACCCTGAGTGAAGCTACACTTAATTCTCTTATAATTATCAAAAAAATAGCAAAAACTGGAATCTCAAGTTCCTTTATATCAAGAAAAGCCATATAACATGAAAACACAACAATCTTATCTGCATAAGGATCAACTATTGCTCCAAATCTTGTTATTGTATTTGTTTCCCTTGCTATTTTACCGTCTATATAGTCTGAAATAGAAAGAATAATCATTAAGATTAATGAAAAAATAAGAAGATTAGGACTATCATGTTTAATAAAAAAAAATAATACTATACCAAGAAAGGTTCTTGTAAGTGTTATTTTATTGGCAAGTGTCATAATTTAAGAACATCAAAACTATCTTTATTCTTATATTCAAACTCCTCTTTTTTTATTTCTTTATTTATTTCAATATCTGTTATTTTAGTTTTAATAATGGTATCCTTTAAATCGAGCTCACACTCAAAAGGGAAAAAATTATCATCAAGTTTTAATACCAAGGAATATTCAGAGTTTAAAGGAGTTATTTTCAATGTATTTTTATCAATATTCTCTATCTTTGAGTTTCTTTCAAGTGATGAGTAATTTCCAAATTCAAAAAGTCCTTTAAGCTTTGGTTCAAGATTATTTTTCCATTTATCCCATAATGATTTTATTATCTGTTTATCATTTGGTTTTACTATAAAAATTTCTTTTTTCGAGTTTATTATTATCACCTGAGGTTGAGGTCTGGTATGAACTATTTTCAAATTATCTGGTTTTTTAAAATATATCTCCCCTTCCACCTTTTGTTTCATATCAGCAACTTTAAAAAAAACTTCCTGCGTAAATTTAGCTTTAAGAGTTTTAAGTTTTAAATCCCATTCCTTAAGTTTATCAAAAAGATTTATTTCATTTTCAATATTTAATGTGGTTGTTGATTTTTCATGAGTAAAAGCAGGAAATGAAATAAACATTATCATAATCATTATAACTTTCATTTTTCCTCCTCTGAACTATTCACTGAATTAAGATATGCCTCTATTTTATCAAAATATATTTGCCATCTATTTGTTCCTTCTGGTTTATATATAAAACCTTTTACTTCAAGAAGGCTCAAAATATTAGTCGCTCTTGCTGATGAACCAAAATGTGCTTTTAAAAGATCCTGAGAAACTCGCCTTCTTTCCATAACTAATTTTAATGCATTTATAAGTTCTTCATTACTTGATCCTTTACCATCAAAAGATACCTCTTCCTCAATATAAGATGGATAACTTGGTACCCCTTGTGATTTTAAGAACTCAACAACTCTTTCTATTTCTTTCTCTGTAACGTAACAACCTTGTATTCTTTCTGGTTTTGATTTATTAGGTCCCAAAAAAAGCATATCTCCTTTGCCTATTAAAGATTCAGCACCTGGAGTATCTATTATTACTCTTGAATCTATCTTTGAGCTAACTTGTAGAGCAACTCTTGAAGGTAGATTTGCTTTAATAACACCTGTAATCACATCAACTGAAGGTCTCTGGGTTGCTAAAACCACATGAATACCAACCGCTCTTGCCATCTGAGTAAGTCTTTGAATAGATTCCTCAACTACATTTTTAGCCTGAAGCATCAAATCAGCTAGCTCATCAATAACAACAACAATATAAAATTCTGGCTGTTGGTTATTTTCAACTGCCCATTTATTATAAGACCTTATATTTTTTACTCTTGCTTTTTCGAATTTTTTATATCTTTTCTCCATTACTCTTGTTAAAGCAACAAGAGATTTGGCTGCATCCTTAGCATCGGTTACAACTCTAACTTTATCAGGAGTAGTTTTGGGATCATAAAGATAAGGAATTTGTTCATAAGAAGTAAGCTCAAGTCTTTTAGGATCTATAAATAGAAACTTAAGTTCATCAGGAGTATTTCTATAAATAAGCGAAAGTATAAGTGATTGAAGGAAAATACTTTTTCCACTTCCTGTAGCACCTGCAACAAGAAGATGTGGCATTTCCTCAAGATTTGCTATAGCAATACTTCCATCACTATACCTTCCAAGAGCAAACCAAAGGTTTCCATTTGTAGAATTGAACTCGCTCGACTCTAAAACTTCCCTAAGATTAACAAGAGATCTTTTAGTATTAGGAATTTCAAAACCAATTGCTGATTTTCCTGGTATTGGAGCTATAACCCTTATTGAACCTATAGATCTCATTGCAAGAGCAATATCATTGGAAAGAGATACAATTGAGCTTATTTTCACTCCAGGAGATGGAGTAACCTCATATCGAGTTATTACAGGACCTGGATATATACCTGAAATATAAGCAGAAATATTAAAATTTTTTAATGTTTCCTCAAGCTTTGATTTCGCATTTTGAATTTCTTCACTATCAGGCATAAAAGATTGTTCTTTTCGAACCGGATTTAAAAGATCAAGACCAGGAAGCTTAAAATTTTTAAAATCAAGAAACTTTTTATCAACAACCTGTTTTTTTTCAGTTTTCTTTGTTTTCTCTTCTTTCTTAATATCAACTTCACTAGGTTCTTCACTGTGTTTGGATAAAGAATTTGATTCCTGTTTTATATCCTTTTTCTCATCTTTATAAGAAGAATTTTTATTTAAAGAAATAGAATTAACAACCACCGGAGTTGCTGATATAACCTTTTCACCATTTTTTTCTTTTTCTTTTATAAGATTTAATTTATAATCCAGCTCAGCTTTTGCTTTCTTCCACTCTTCCCAATCTTTTTTTATAATCTCAATAAACTTTAAAAACAACTTACTCCATTTTATTTCAAAAAGTATATTAGCTCCAATTATAATAAAACCAACCGAAAATATAACACTTCCTGTGTCTCCAAAAAGATTTATCATTACTGTATCAAGATAATACCCGAGATATCCCCCATTTAGATTAATCTTAAAATAATAATTAATTCTCTCAAGAAGCGCTGAAAGAAATGAAAGCATTAAAAAAATCCCGGTGAAGAGAGAAATTATCCCCTTATTAGGCTTCCCAAGTTTAAAAAGTATACTGAGCATTCCATAAAAAAGAAGAAAAGGAAACAAATAAATACTGTGTCCAATTATTGAAAATAAAACATTAAAAAACCATTGTCCCACAATGCCTTTCTGAGATGGGTTTATTATTATCCAGAAAAGCCATATTGAAAAAACAATGGTTATAACCCAATAAATAATATTTAAAATACTATTACTTTTACTTTTTTTTACATTCAATTTTCTTTGATTCATTTATCTTAATTCTAAGAAGACTTAACAAGTTCAACTATATACATTAAATCTTTTGAATAAACCTTTATCTTCCCCTGAGATACAAGATAACCAAGTGCAAGATATAAAAGCGAACTTGAAAGCCTTAATTTTATCTTTATATCCCAAGAAGTTGTTTTAACACTTTCATTAAGATATGAAATTATCTTATTCGCAGTTTCATCAATAATTTGATTCAGTATCTCCTCACTCATAATTTTTCTACAAGGAAAAGAGGGTCTCCCTCGTTAACAAATTTACCATTTTCGACAAGACACTTTAAAATTTTACACTTATACTCACTCTTAATTTCATTAAAAACCTTCATTGCTTCAATAAGGCACACTGGCACATCAGCCTCTATAATATCTCCCTCTCTTACATATGGCGGGCTTGAAGGAGATGAAGCACGATAAAAAATTCCTGAAAGAGGAGCATTTATTGTAAGTCCTTCCACCTTAAGTCTTGAAGATTGAATAGCACCTGTAACGTTATTTTGGGTCTGTATTTGTAGATTAGGTTGAGGATTTGCTATTATCTGAATATTTTCAGCTTTTGCTGTTTTTCTTACAAGCTTTATATGCTCATCTTCATTTGAATATTCAACAACATCAAGATTATTTTTAATCATAAATTCATATGCCTTTTTTATTTCATCCAGGAAATTTAATGACTCTTTTTTATTCTTTTCCATTTCCCCTCCATTTTCACTTATTGAGGATAGCCTTCCTTGATAATCTTGGTCTTCCAAGTTCATCTATATCTATAACTTTAACCTCAACTATATCCCCAACCTTTAAAACATCTTCAACCCTTTTTATTCTTCTTATGTCTATCTCAGATATATGAAGTAATCCAACTTTACCTGGAAGAACTTCCACCATAGCACCAAAATCTCTTATCTCTACAACCTTTCCTCTATACACCTTGCCTTTTTCTATATCAGCAACTATCGCCTCAACCATATCTTTAGCTATATCAACCGATTTCTGATCAGGACCTGAGATAAATAACTCTCCCTCCTCATTTATCTCAATATTAGCACCACTCTGCTCTATTATACCTTTTATGGTTTTACCACCACTTCCAATAACAAGTCCTATCTTATCTTTTGCAACAGGAAACTTAATCATTTTTGGAGCATACTCTGAAATATTTTCTCTTGGTTTTGAAATTTCCTTATCCATAAGATCAAGAATATGATTTATACCCCTTATCGCTTGTTCCATAGCTTCAGATAATATTTTTAAAGGAATTCCACTTTGAAGTTTAACATCCATCTGAAATGCATTAATACCTTTTCTTGTTCCTGCAAGTTTAAAGTCCATATCTCCAAAATGATCCTCAAGTCCAGCTATATCCGAAAGTACCGCATATCTCTCATTATCAGTTATAAGTCCCATTGCTATACCTGCACATGCTGCCTTCATAGGAACGCCCGCATCAAAAAGCGACAAAGAACCACCGCATACCGTAGCCATAGATGAAGAACCATTTGACTCAAGTATATCAGAAACAACCCTTATGGTATATGGAAATTCGTCTTCTGAAGGTATTAAAGGAAGAAGTGCTCTTTTTGCCAGATTACCATGACCTATTTCTCTCCTTGATGGACCTTTATCCGGTTTAACCTCACCTGTGGAAAAACCCGGAAAATTATAGTGTAACATAAATCTATCAAGTGATTTTCCTTCAAGTTCATCAAGTATCTGTTGATCCTCTTTTGTGCCAAGTGTAGTTGTTGCTATTGTTTGAGTTTCTCCTCTTGTAAAAAGAGCTGAACCATGAGCTCTTGGCAGATAACCAACCTTTATTGTAATCTTTCTTATTTCATCATATTTTCTTCCATCAATTCTTACCTTCTTTGTCAACACAATATCTCTTGATATTTCATAAACAAGCTCATCTACAAGAGTTTTTACCTGATAGTCAATGGTAGAATCTTCAGGAAAGCTAAGCTTAAATTTTTCTATTAAATTTTCTTTAATCTTAGATATTTCCTCGCTTATCTGTTTCTTTGTAGGTTTTGATTCAAGAAAGTTTCTTATTCCATGTGCTATGGTTTTTATTTCGTTTCTTATTTCTTCTCTTATTACTGGCGGTTCAACTGAAAACTTTAGTTTTGCTGTATTTTCAGCAAATTTTTTCTGTAAATCACATAAAATTCTTATTGAATCCTTGGCATGCTTCATTGCTTCAAGGATATCTGTATGTGGGACCTGATTTGCCCCCCCCTCAACCATTAAAATATTTTCGCTTGTTCCAGCTACAACAAGTTCAAGTGAAGCATTCTTTCTTTCCTCAAATGTTGGGTTTATGATATAATCATCTCCTAACTTTGCTATCCTCACAGCCCCCACAGGACCATTAAACGGTATATCTGAAATCATTAAAGCTGCTGAAGCTGCATTTATAGAAAGCACATCAGGATCTATTTCTCCATCAGATGATAAAACCATTGAGACAACCTGAGTTTCATTGTTATAATACTCAGGAAAAAGTGGACGTATTGCCCTATCTGTTAATCTTCCAGAAAGAATTTCTTTTTCTCTTGGTTTACCTTCTCTTTTAAAAAACCCACCTGGAATTTTTCCCGTTGCATATGTTCTTTCTTTATATTCAACCGTTAAAGGAACAAACTCAGGTGGTTCTGTTCTTGGTTTTTTATTACAAACAGCGGTGCTTAATACCATATTATCACCAACTTTAATAAGTGCAGCACCATTTGCCTGTTTAGCCATCAGGCCTGTTTCAAAAATAACTATATCCCTTCCTACCTTTCCTTCTACTCTTTTAATATCGCTCTCCATAATATTATTTCCTTAAACCAAGCTGTTCTATAAGACTTTTATATTTTTCTTTTGAATTACGCTCAATATATGAAAGCAATGATTTTCGCTGAGATATCAAAATAAGTAATCTTCTTCTTGCATCAAAATCCTTTGGATTATTTTCAAGATGTTTTGTAAGATAATTAATCCTTTCACTTAGAAGTGCTACCTGCACTTCACAAGCACCGGTGTTTTTAACATTAGTTCCATATTTTTCTATTATTTTTATTTTTTGTTCTTTTGTTAGCGGCATATCATACCTCTTTTTACAAAATAATCTATTTGTTTGCGTATTAAACGCTATAAATTTATTATATCAAAAAAAGAAAGCATATTATCCTCTACACATCAAATCAAAGAGGAAACTGAAGGAGGATTTTACTACTTTTATAAAAGAGGATAGAAGAGAAAAATTTCTCTAACTCATAAAAATAACTGAATTGCTAATTTAACCAATTAGGATTGAAGGGGTAAATTTATTTTTGAGTTAACGAACTGCAATCTTTTCAGGTAAAACTAAAACTTTACAGCTAAATATGCTTCTATTTAATTTTCTATTTCTATTTTATGCTAATATATATATGATAGTATTGTGAAAAAGGAGGAATGATGAAAGGAAGCATGGCTGATTTTTTAAAGAAAGATAGAAAAGACTTTACAAAACAAGATATAATAAAATTTATAAAAGAAAAAGAGATAAGAGCAATAAATTTTAGATATGTAGCAGGAGATGGAAGATTAAAAACCCTTAATTTTCCAGCTACAGATTTATCTTATGTGGACAAAATACTTTCCTGCGGGGAAAGAGTTGATGGTTCAAGTCTATTCAAAGATATAGATCCATCTTCAAGTGATCTTTATGTTGTTCCTATTTACTGGACAGCTTTTGAAAACCCATTCTCTCCAGTTCCAGCAATTGATATAATATGTAACTTCTTTGACAAAGATGGGAACTTATTTGAAAACTCATATGATGTAGTATTAAGAAAAGCACAGACCAAATTCAAAGAACTCTATGGTTATGAAATAAAAATGTTTGGAGAACTTGAATATTATGTTATATCGCAAAGAAATGATCTTTATCCTCTAAGCGCTCAAAAAGGATATCACGAAAGTTTTCCTTTCAATAAATGGGAATTTTTAAGAACTGAAGCAATGGATTTAATCACAAGAGCAGGATGCCATGTAAAATATGCTCATAGCGAAGTTGGGTTTATAAGAACCGACGAAAAAGAAATGTCTCAAAATGAGATTGAGTTTTTACCAGTTGATCCTCTCGAAGCTGCATATGAACTTTTGATATCAAAATGGATACTTTACTCACTTGGATATAAATATAATGTCCTGATAACATTTGCTCCAAAAATTTCTATCGGTCATGCAGGTTCAGGCTTACATATACACAGCTGTATAGTTAAAAATGGTAAAAATATTATGTTAGAAAATTCATCTCTTTCCGTTGAAGCAAAAAAACTTATAGCAGGTTATCTTTCAGTCGCCAAAGCAACAACCGCTTTTGGAAACTCTCTTCCAACCTCATACTTAAGACTTGTTCCCCACCAGGAAGCTCCTATAAAGATATGCTGGGGATACAGGAATAGAAGTGCGCTTATAAGAATACCTCTTGGATGGAACTTGAATAAAAATATGGCAGAAGAAATAAATTCTTCTGAAAGAAAAAACAAAAAATACCCACATTCTCAAACCCTGGAATTTAGAGCTGGTGATGGTTCTGCAATAATTCCACTTTACCTTGCCTCCCTTGTATGTGGAGCAATAAATGGTTTTAAAATGAAAGATTTCGAGAAATATGTAGATTTACATTTCGTTGATAGAAATATCTTTTATTCTGAAAATAAAAATCTTGATGAAAAATTTGAGTCTCTTCCTTCTTCTTGTTATCAATCAGCAAATGAGCTTCTTAAAAGTAGAGAAATACTTGAGGCATATAATATATTTCCTAAAAAATTAATCGATTCTATTGCTAAAAAATTACAATCGTATAATGATAGGAATCTAAGCGAAAAATTGTATGGAAAAGAAGATGAAATAAAGAAACTTGTTGAGGAGTATCTATATTGCTGAATGAAAAAATAAATTTTAAACGAGTAATATTTTTAATATTAATTTCTACAACACTTTTATTAATTATATATCGTTTTATTGTTAAAAAAATAAAAGTTGAAAATTTAAAGTTAGTTGAGAAAGAATTTATTTATATCAAAGGTAATTTTAAAGATACTCTTGAAAAAGAATTAAGAAAAAATAAACTGAAAGAAGAAGAAATACAAAAAATAATAAAAGCATATTCAAAAATCGAGCTTGATTTCAGAAAACTTAATGAAAAAGATGAGTATATTATATGCCTATCATCAACAAATAGCTTCAATTATATGATAATAGATAGAGGAGAATATATATATTCTGTAAACTACTCAACCGATGAATATAATTATGAAAAAATTGAAAATCATATAGAAATAACAACTCACACAGTAGAAGGAGATATAAAAAAAATACTCTGGACATCAATGATAGAAAAAAATGTTCCTCCTCAAATTATTATGGATTTTACTGATATATTTGCCTGGGAAATAGATTTTCTTACTGAGGTCAGGGATAATGATAAGTTTAAGGTGGTATGGATTGAAAAAAGAAATAAAAGGAATAAACTTATCTCGCGAAGGATTCTTGGAGGACTATATAATGGTTCTCAAACAGGTAAAAAAATAATGGTATATTTCAAAGGAGATTACTATAATGAAAAAGGAGAAGGTGCTAAATCTATGTTTTTAAAAGCACCTCTCCAATATAGAAGAATATCATCATATTTTTCATACAAACGATTTCATCCAGTATTACGGTACGTAAGGCCACATCTTGGAATTGATTATGCAGCATCTATTGGAACACCAGTTTCAACTGTAGCTGACGGAATTGTAATATATAAAGGATGGAAGGGAGGATATGGAAATTACGTTGAAATAAAACATAATACTAATTATTATACATCATATGGACATCTTTCAAGGTTTGCGAAAAACTTATATGTAGGTAAAAAAGTAAAACAGGGAGAAGTTATTGGTTATGTTGGGATGAGTGGAATTGCTACAGGTCCCCATTTGGATTTCAGAATAAGGCAGGGAGATAAATACATAAACTTCCTAAAAATAAAAAGAACATCAAATACAAAATTAGATGAAAGATATATCCCGGAAATAGAAAGGATAATAAAAGACCTTAAACTTATTTAAAAATGAGTTTTAAAAAAATTTTTTGGATAATGTTAGGTACAATTTCACTTATTACAGGTATCATAGGAATATTTCTACCTCTTTTACCCACAACACCTTTTCTTCTTTTAACCTCATATTGCTATATAAAAGGGAGTGAAAAATTCTATAAATGGCTTATTAATAACAAATTCTTAGGCAAATATATTAAGAATTATAAAGAAAAAAAAGGAATATCAAAAAAACATAAAATAATTACTTTAAGTTTTCTGTGGATTTTTCTTATTATCTCAATAATAAAATTTAATAACATCTACATCAAAATTTTCTTAATTATTGTGGGAGTAAGTGTAACATTACATATTACAAGGATTAAAACAATTCAATAACTATTTAAAAATATTAAATATAAAAGGAACAACTTCTATTGCTATAAGTAGAATGATTATTATTTCAAGTATATGCCCTCTTATAGCGTTCAGTTCAGCCTGAAGTATTTGTGTTATCTGAAAAAGTGTATTCATCTTTCTCGATATAGATCTATTCCAGTCATCAAAACGAAACTGTTCTGCACAGGTTCTAAAAACTGTAGCAACATATGGATCCCCAACTGTTTTAAGTGAGTTTTCTATCTTTCCAATCAAATCTGAAAATTCTATATAATTTCTTGTAGCTTCTTCTGCTATCTTTGAATACTTAAAAGAAAGAAGTTTACTTATTCCTTTTCTTTCCTGCTCAATTAAATCATAAAGAACCTCAAGTTTCTTATCAATTAAATAATCATAATATCTTAACTCAAGAAGATGAGTTAATGAAAATTCTATGGCATCTAACGTATCTTTTGATTGTGACGGATCTATAACTAAAGCAGAGTCCCAGTCAATTACAGCAATATCATTATCGTAATACTGGATAAAATTATCTGTTATAGGAATGGAAGCAATGGTTGAAAGTTTTGTTTCTGTTTCTCCCAGTATCAAAGCAGCAACATCAACTTTTTCAAATATTTCTCTCGGATTTTTTATACCATCAACATCATGAAAAAAATATGTTATATAATCTTCAAACTGGTCCCATTCCTGTGGATATCTTATTGATGAGAGAATTATATTTTTAATTTCATCTTTTACTTTTTTTGCTATGTTTTCTATCTCATTTGTACTTTCAAGAAACCTTGCTATATTTAAAATTTCATTCCAACTTGTATTTTCCTTCAACAAAATTTCAACAGTTATACTTATAGCTCCATAATCCCATATCTTTGTATGAATTAAATAGTCATAACTAACTGAATTAATAGATATCCTATCAATTCCAACATTTATCTCAAGAGGTGCCTCTTTTATTATTATTGCTTTTCTTGGATCTTTAAGAAACTTAAATCTTGAACTTGTTTTCTGACCTGCTATTAAAAACTTCTCAGCTTCATTAAGATTAATTTCCCATCCAACATCAAAAACATTATAAACAAGTATACTTCCTTTTTTTATTGTTATCATTATATTACTTTTGAAATGGAATCCTCTATAGAAGAATTATACTCTTCACTATAACCAGCCCAAACTTTTAAAAGGTTATGCTCTTTATCAAGAAGATATATAAAAGGAACACCTGCAATTCCATATCTTTTAGCAACATCTCGTCCATCATAAAGTAATGGGAAACTTACACCTGTTTTATCTTTAAAATTTTTCGGGCTTTCAGGATAATTTCTTACTGATATTCCAATAACTCCAATTTTATCATTGTACTTTTTATAAATACTTTCAACAAATCCAGAAGCTTTTATACAATATGGACAGTTTTCAGTAAAAAACATAATCATAACAGCTTTACCTTTATAATCATCAAGTTTCACAACACCACCATCCATAGATGGAAGAGAAAAGTAAAGCTCATTCTTATTATATTCAGCTTTAGTCGCCTCAGTATAATCATTAGATTTGCTCTTTGAACATCCTGCAATAAAACCTGCTATCAAAAAAATAAATATCAGTTTTTTCATAAAATCTCCTTTAATTAGATTTTAACATTTTTAAGAGTATAAACAAAGAGGTGTTGACGCTTGCATTCCTTATGAACTTTCTCTCCTTATTTAAAAAAATCCTTTTTTCAATTACCGTTTTTTGAGGTGTTGAAACCCCAAAATACACAAGTCCAACAGGCTTTTCTTTGCTCCCACCGTAAGGTCCGGCTATACCAGTTATTGAAAGACCAAAATCAGTTTTAAAAATTTTCCTGACATTTTTTGCCATTTCAAAAGCTACCTGTTCTGAAACAGCACCATAATTTTCAATCATTTTCTTTTTTACATTTAAAAATTTTACCTTTATCTCATTGGAGTAAGAATTTACTCCTCCAATAAAATACTTCGAACTACCAGGGATATCAGTAAGTTTCGCTGCAAGAAGCCCTGAAGTACATGATTCTGCAGTTGAAACAGTTTTATTTTTATCTTTAAGAAGCTTTGCCACAACATTTTCAATAAGTTCATCGTCTTCTCCGTATATATAATTCCCTGATATTTCATAAACTTCTTCCAGAATTTTATTTAACATCACTTTGTTAGTTACCTCAAATGCAATTTCACAGATATTCTCACCAGCAAGAATTGTATAACCAAGCTCATATTTTTTAAAAATATCCTTAACAAGATTTTCAAGTTCAACCTCTTTAATATCTGCAAATTTGACTCTCTTAAAATATGTTTTTCGAAGATTATATCTTTCCAGAAGGTAATTCTTCACTCCTTTCCACATTCCTTTCCACTCAACAAAAGGACCAGGTAAAATTATATAAACTTTTTTACTTTTTTCAATAATCTCACCAAACGCTGTACCATACATATTTTTAAGTAAAAAAGCATTTTTTAAAACATAACACTGGTTTTTTAAGTTATCTTTTTCGTCAGGGTTCCCATAATTTTTTCTTATAAATCTGTCAATCATTTCAGAATAAACAAGAGGAATTTTTAAATATTTTGATAATGCCTGCCTTGTTATATCATCCTTCGTTGGTCCAAGCCCGCCAGAAATAACTATTATATCTGAATTTTTTGTAGCAAAATCAATAGATTTTATAATTTCCTCTATATTATCCTTCGTAGTTATCTCACCCAAAAGTTCAATCCCTATCTCTCTTAATTTTCCTGAAAAAATTGGAGAGTATTTATTTATCTTAAACTCAACAAGCTCACTCCCAACCGCAACAAAAAAAGCTTTCATAATTCACCACAAGTGTTTGACATTGTCATTGTAAAAATAAATTTGTTTTTATTATCTTTTTTAGATTTCTAAAAGACTTATCACAATCATCATATATTATTGTAGCCATTGAATTTATAGAAAACTTTAAACATGATTTTCTGATTTCATCTGTAAAATTGTTTATCTCTTTTCTAAAATCTTTATTATCAGGTGGATAAAAACTTAAAACTTTCATAAACTTTCTTAAATAAATTTTATAAAATATTTGAGGAGGAAGTATGTTAAATATATTTTTTTTAGCTTTTTTTACCTTAACCCTTAAAGGAGAAGATATGATACAACCACCAAAACCGAAAAAAGTAGAGTATATTCTTGAAAAACATGGAGACAAACGTATTGATTTTTACTACTGGATGAGGGAAAGAGATACAAAGGATGTAGTGGATTATATAAAACTTGAAAACAGATACACCGAATATGTTATGAAAGATACAAAAAAGCTTCAGCAAAAACTTTATAAAGAAATAAAAGAAAAAATTCTTGAAGATGATGAAACGGTTCCATACAAATACAAAAACTATTTATATTTTAAAAGATATAAAAAAGGTAAAAACTACCCACTTTACTATAGAAAAAAGGTAGGAAGTAATAAAGAAGAGCTTATACTAGATGTTAATAAAGTTGCAAAAGGAAAGGATTACTGTCATTTAACATCAGTAAAAATCTCTCCGAATGAAAATATTCTTTCATATGCTGTGGATTTTAAAGGGAGAAGGTTTTATACAATATATTTTAAAGATCTTGCCACTAATAAACTTCTCGAACAAAAAATAGAAAATGTAACATCCAACTATGTATGGTCAGACAATAAAACTATTTATTTTACAAAACAGGACACAACTACGCTAAGATGGCAGGAAATATTGAAGTTTGATATTGAGAAAGGTAAAATGGAAAAGATATATTATGAGGAAGACCCAACATACTCAGTATATCTTTTTAAATCTAAAACTGAAAATTATATATTCCTTGCCATAGAGTCTACACTTACAACTGAAATGAGATATCTTGATCTTAAAACCAATAAAAAAGAATTTGAAATTTTCAGAAAGAGAGAAAAAGGGCTTGAATACTATATAGACGACGGGGAAGATAGATTTTTTATAAGACATAACAACGATGCTAAAAACTTCAAGCTTTCATATGTTATGAAAGATGAAGATTACTCAGATAAAATTCTATGGAAAGATATTGAAGTTTCCAATGATGATATTCTTATTGAAGACTTTGAAGTATTTAAAGATTTTGTGGTTATTGTGGAAAGAAAAAAAACACTTATAAACTTTAAAATAATAAATAGAAAAACAAATGAGTTTTCTTTTATTAAATTCCCTGATGAGGTTTATATTACACAGCCACTTGATAACCATGAATATGAAAATGATACATTCAGATATGCTTATGAATCAATGGTTAACCCACCATCAGTTTATGATTATAATTTTAAAACTCAAACATCTGCACTTTTAAAAAGAAAAGAGATACCAAATTATGATCCTTTAAATTATGAAACTAAAAGATTATGGATTAAAGCAAGGGACGGAGTTGATATACCGCTAACAGTTCTTATGAAAAAAAATCATATCGGGGATAAATTATATATCTATGGATATGGTTCATACGGATATTCTCTTGATCCCTATTTTAATTCTTCTCTTTTTCCTCTTATAGACAGAGGTTTCGTTTATGCTATAGCACATATAAGAGGTGGTAGCGAGCTTGGAAGAAAATGGTATGAGGATGGGAGACAGTTAAAAAAGAAAAATACATTCTACGATTTCATAGATGTTACAAAAGGACTTTATGAGATGGGATATGGTAAAAATGGTATTTTTGCTGAAGGAGGATCAGCCGGAGGGCTTTTAATGGGAGCAATTACAAATCTTGCACCTGAGTTATATAAAGGTATAATAGCGGAGGTACCATTTGTTGATACTTTAACAACAATGCTTGATGAGTCAATTCCTTTAACAACTTCTGAATATGATGAATGGGGTAATCCAAATATAAAAGAATATTATGATTACATTAAATCCTACTCACCATATGATAATATTGAAAAAAAATGTTATCCAAACATACTGGCGACCTCAGGATACTACGATTCACAGGTTCAGTACTGGGAACCACTTAAATGGATAGCAAAACTTAGAGAACATAATACCTGTAACTCAATTATATTGATGAAGATGGATATGTCAAGTGGACACAGCGGAAAAACAGGAAGATATAACTATATAAAGGAAATTGCTTTTAATTATGCTTTTATATTGAAGATAGCACAAATCAATAAATGATTACACTGATCTTTTTATTCTTTCTAAGCTCATCTCTAGGCATATTCTGCCAAATAAATGAAATTAAAATAAAACACAACGGAATAGAAAGAAGTTTTTTATATTATCTTCCGAAACTTTCTGATAAGGCAGACTATATTGGACTTTTTTTTATACTTCATGGAGGTGGTGGGAATGCCAGGAAAATACTTTCACTGACTGAAGAAAAGTTTAATAAGTTTTCAGAGAAATATAAGTATATTGCGGTATATCCTGAAGGCTACAAAAACCATTTTAATGATGGCAGGAAAAACCTTCAATGGGAAGCATTTAAAAAAAATATAGATGATGTAGGTTTTTTCAAGGAAATTATAATCTGGTTTAAAAAGAACATAAAAAACATTAATGATAACATATATTTTGCAGGGATATCCAACGGCGGCATGATGAGCTTTAAGGCTGGATGTGAAATGGAAAATGTTAAAGGAATAGCAAGTGTAAGTGCTAATCTTCCAAAACATCTTTATGGCAAATGTGATATAAAAGGCAATCCAGTTATTGTTATAATCCTTAATACAAGAGATCCTCTTATGCCATACAATGGCGGAGAAATAACAGGTCCTTTTGGAGCAAGAAAACTTGGAAATGTGGTGAGTGCAAAAGAAACATATGATTTTTTTCTTGGAAAAAAAGGATGTGTAAGCGAAACAGAACAAGAGTTTGAAGATCCATATGATAAAGGAATGAAGGTTATTAAATATAGAAGTTTGTGTAATTCAAAAATACTTTTTTATTCAGTTATTGGTGGAGGACATACATGGCCTGGTGGCAGGCAATACCTTTCCCCTTTAATCATAGGAAAAACCACATCAGCCATAGATGCTAGTGAAGAAATAGTAAAAGCTTTTTTTGAGTGAAACTTATCAATCACCAGCTATCAATCAAGAAATTTAAAAATTACCTTGAGTGGAAGTTGAAGATTGAGGTATTAAATCTTCAAAAATTGGTAAACCAAGCAAAGAAAGACCTTTTATAAATTCCTTTTTGGAAGATTTACCAATACTGCTCCATCCTTCAATATTTGAAAAAGCCATATCAATTATATACCAGTTTATATTTTCTTTAAAATCTTCAAAAAATGGATTTAAGTTTAACTTTAAAAATCTTTTTTTTACAGTTTTTTCTTCTTTAATTCCATTGCTTTGAGAATTATCAAAAGTTATTTTCTCTTTTTTTTCTGATATCAGATATCTGAAAGGATATGTTGAATAACCATAATATCTCAATTTGAAAGAATCTCTTAGATCCATACTTAAAGTTTTTTCGTAAAAATCAAATGGTATCATATAAAAATTTTTAATATCCTCAAAGTTTTTAAATGAAAGGGAATATGTAATAAATGTACGTGTTTGTTCAGATGATTTTTCCATTGTAAGATTAACATTTGATGAAAAATTCTGAGGGAACAAAGATAATAAAAAAATGGTAATCAGGAAAATCATTTATCTTCAAACCTTACTGAAAGTTCCCTTGCTATTTTATTCTTAGGATCATACTTTAATGCTTCATTAAGAGATTTTTTTATACTTTTAATAAGTCTATCTCTTTTATTGCCGGTTATTTCATCATTTACTAAAATACTTAACATGGCTGCTTTAAGTGAATAGAGCTGTGATATAAATCCATCATTATCATAAAATGGAAGTTTTGATATATACTTTTTATTAATACAATCATTTATCATAACGTTTATATCCTGTATTTTATCATAAACAAGATTTTCAACATCAGTTTTATCTTTTTTCATAAGAGAAAGAGCAAGTTTATCCTGAAATTCAGCTTCTATCATGTTTTTTTTAGCATCATAAAAATTTTCATCTATTGAAAGAGCAGCCTTATAAAAAATTAAAGCATTTTTATATTCCTTTTTTGATAAATATTTATTGGCATCCACAGCATATTTAACCATTTTCATGAAATTCTGATCATTTTTAATTCTAAGATAAATCTCACAGTTTCTTTTAGCGTAATCTTCTTTCAAAAGAAAATCATTCAGCGTATTATTGAAATAGTAATAGAGACTTTTATCAGCGTCTTTAAAAAAACCGCTGTCATTAAGAAGTTTAATATCAACAATCTCTTTAAAATAATTACAATAATTTGCAAGATGCCCTATTAATTCATCAAATGAAATATTTAATGAAGTTTCTCCATATGAAGCTGTCCAGTAAAGAAGATTTGTTAAAACAATAAACGAAAGTAGCTTAAAGTTTTTATCATTTATAACTCTTTTTTCAAAATCCTCTTTAAGATTATTTAAGTTATAAAGATCTCCTTTAAGTGCAAAGATGTTTATTATATTCAAATAAACTTCCCAGGCTTTTGGATCTTTTTCAACATACTTTTTAAAAAATTTCAGTTCATTCTCGTAAGCTTTTATATAACCTGCTCTTAAGCTTGCATCTGTTACTTTCTCAACAAGAGGAACAGACTGCTTAATAACCTTATAATCAAGCGATTTCATCATATAATCATAAAACCTATCGACATCGTTTTCAGTAGCTTCATCAGATTCTGCTATTTTTTTAGCTTTATTAAAATAATAATCACCTAATTTATCATTAATAAAATTGCATGACGAGAAGAAAAATGTAAATATTAAAGTACAGAGAATAATTCTTAATTCCATTTTAATATAACCTTACCCGAATTACCACTTGCCATTATCTCAAAAGCCTTTTCATATTCATCGATATTAAATTTATGTGTTATTACTGGTTTTATATTAAGCCCACTTTCAATCATTGCTGCCATCTTATACCAGGTTTCAAACATCTCTCTTCCGTATATACATTTTATTATAAAAGCCTTGAAAATAATAGTTGACCATGAAATCTGTGTGTCATCCGGGAGTATCCCAAGAAGACCTATCTTTGCTCCCATTCTAAGAACTTTAATCATATCATTAAAAGCCTGTGGACTTCCGCTCATTTCATAACCAATATCAAAACCTTCTTTCATACCAAGCCTTTTCATTACATCCTCAAGATTTTCTTTTCTTACATCTACAACATTCTCAATTCCACATCTTCTTGCAAGCTCAAGCCTATAATCGTTAATATCAGTTATAACAACATGCCTTGCGCCTATATGTTTTGCAATAAGAGCTCCCATAATACCAATTGGACCTGCACCAGTTATTAAAACATCCTCACCAACAAGATCAAATGAAAGAACGGTATGGACAGCATTGCCAAGTGGATCAAATATGCTTGCCTCATCATCCGTTACTTTATCACTTACAATAAACACATTTTCAGCAGGTATAACAAGATACTCTGCAAAAGCCCCAGGAATATTAACCCCTATACCTTTAGTGTTTATACATAAATGTTTCTTACCTGCCTTGCAGTTTCTACAGTATCCGCAAACGATATGCCCTTCACCACTAACCCTTTGACCTATTTTTAGACCTTTTACATTTTTACCAACCTCAACTATCTCACCAACAAACTCATGACCGATAATCATAGGAACAGGTATTGTTTTTTGTGACCACTCATCCCATTTATATATATGTATATCGGTTCCGCATATAGCAGTCTGTTTTATTTTAATTTTAACATCATTATCACCACAAATAGGTTCAGGAACATTTTCCATCCATATGCCCTTTTCTCTAAATTTCTTAACAAGTGCTTTCATATTACCTCCTTAAAATCTTCTTTCTTTATAGCATAATAAGACTCAAAGATAACAAAAACAGCAAGGATAAAAAGTATAACCGAGATATAAAATGCAACATTATATGAAGATCTACTTATAAACTCATAAATCTTAATCCCGAGTGCATAAATGGTTGAAATAAGCATAAAAATAGCAGGTAAAAGTATTGATAATCTTTTTGATATATTTTCTTTTTTCACCCATAGATATATTATAAGCAAGACAAGTGCAGCAAGAAGTTGATTTGTTATTCCAAAAATTGGCCATATAAGCTTCCAGCATGGTATAATATTACCGCTCATATTCTTAATTTTAAGATTTAAAAGAAGAAGTGGTAAAAGGAGAGATAATAATGTTATAACTACTCGTGTTATAAGTGTAGTTTTTGTTATTCCAAAAAACTCTTCTCCTATATACCTTGCAATTCTTGTTGCTGTATCAAGAGTTGTTAAAACAAAACCTGAAATTATCAAAAAACCCAGAGTTCTACCAAAGGATTCATTAATTCCAAAGATAGAAACAAATTTACTCACCCCCATTGCATATATTTCAGCAGGTTGTTTTGAATAGACTGATTTATCAAAACCAATCATCATTAGTGTTGAAAGTGCAATTATTGCCACAATACCTTCGCAAATCATGGAACCGGCACCAACAAATTTTGCATTTTTAAATGAATCTATCTGTTTTGATGTTGTACCGGAACTTACAAGCGAATGAAATCCTGAAACAGCACCACATGCTATTGTAACAAAAAGAAAAGGGAAAAGCGGTCCTATATCAGAACTGAAAGAGATATATGCTGGATATGACAATTTATAACCTCCCCCGATAAGCCCCAATAATCCTATTATTACTGAAAAATATAAAAGAAAACTTGAAAGATAATCCCTTGGTTGAAGCAAAATCCATACAGGAAGGATGGATGCCAGAAAAGCATAAAAAAGCAAAACATAAACCCAGATATTCCTATCAAGTACAATAATCTTAAATTTAAAACTTAAAATAATTCCTGCCACTATCAAAATAAGAGCTCCAATGGTCAATAAAACCTTATTAAAACCAATTTTGTAATTAAAATAACCAAATAAAACTGCAACAATAATATAAATTATACTTATCTCACTCACCTCAACAGAAGTCGAAAATGTCGAAGCTGTAATATCAGTAAAAACTGCCACAACATAAACAAGAGCAAACCATATAAAAAGAAGAAATATCTTGTATGTTTTTTTATTTATATAAATCCTTGCTATTTCAGCTATTGATTTACCTTTATGCCTTAATGATATAATCAGTGAAGAGAAATCATGAATAATACCAATAAATATACACCCAACAATTATCCACAAAAAAGCAGGAACCCATCCAAAATAAATACCTGCAATTATTGGACCAACTATTGGTCCTGCACCAGCAATAGATGAAAAATGATGACCTATTAAAACCCATTTATTTGAAGGAACATAATCAACACCATCTTTTATCTCAACAGAAGGCGGGACTTCTTTCTCTTCTATCCTATAAAGTTTTTCAAGAAACCCTCCATAATATCTATAACCAAGATATAATATTATCAACGAGATTAATACAAATACTGTCATACAAAACTATTTTACAACTTTAGAAGGAAATTTTTCCAAGCACAACTTTATTTTTTGCTCCTGTAACCGACACTACATTAGAAGCTACATTTAAAAATCTTGCAGCACCGAGTAAAGCAAACGCAAGTGGTTCCTTAGCAAGTGGATGTATTTTATATTTTTCAATGCTTTCAACTTCAACATCAGAAAGAAGTTTTCTTATATTTTCAAAAAGAGTTTTGTTATAAACTCCCCCACCACTTATAATAAGTTTTTTTATTCTTTCTTTAACAAATCTTCTAACAGAATAATAAACTGAATAGGCAGTAAAATAATTAAGCGTTGCAAGAATATCTTCAATATTTTCTTTTTGAAAATCAAAATTTTTTAGTACAAACTCTTTTCCAAACTCTTCTCTATCTAAAGATTTTGGGGGAGGTAGATTGAAAAAACTATTTTTCATAAATCTTTCAATTTTTCTAAAATCCACTTTTCCTTTTAAAGCAAGATTTCCATCTCTATCATATCTCTTTTTTCCATTACTGTATATAGAGATAGCCCAATCCATAAGAGTATTTCCTGGACCTATATCGAAACCATATGTTTTGATTCCACTTCCTGTAACAGTTATATTAGAAACTCCACCTATATTTAAAAGTCCCACCGGGAAATTGTTTTTTCCAAACAAAAACTCATCAAAAAAAGGTACAAGCGGAGCTCCTTCACCACCAAAAACAATATCACCTACTCTAAAATCATAAACAACTGGAATTTTTAATAACCTTGATATAAACTCAACTTCACCTATCTGATATGTTTGCTTTTTTAGAGAAGAATGATAAACAGTCTGGCCATGACTTGCTATTAAATCAACATCTGAAGGTTTTATTTTAAATTCCTTTAAAAATCTTTTTACCATATCATACCATACCTTTCCAAGTTCATAATGAAGTTCCACAATATCATGGAGTTTAAAATCCCTTGCATTGATTATTTTTAAGGTAAGCTTTTTTTCATAATTATATGTTTTATACTTTATAAGATCAACTTTCCTTTTTGAAAAACAAATCCTGGCATACACTACTGAAAGTCCATCAGCACTTGTACCGGACATAAGTCCAATTGCTTTTATGTCATCTATATTCATAATCCCTCTTCTTAAAAAATCAAAAATGCTGGATATAAAACATATAAACTAATTTTATAAAATATAGAAATGAGTTTAATAGAAATCATAATAATTGCCTTAAGCTTATCACTTGATTGTTTTGCAGTAAGTATATCAAGTGGCGGAACAATGAAATTCTTATCTATAAAGAATATGTTTAAAATGGCTTTCTTCTTTGGTTTTTTCCAATCAATAATGCCTGTTATAGGATTTTTTGCAGGAAAAGCTATGATTCAATACATAGAAACCATTGATCACTGGGTTGCTTCAGTTATTTTATTCTTAATAGGAATAAAAATGATATATGAATCATATAAGATTGAAGATGCCAACTGTCTTGAAAATAAAAAATGCCCTTTTGGATATCAAACACTTATAATTCTTTCCTTTGCCACAAGTATTGATGCACTTGCTATTGGTGTAACCTTTTCAATCTTAAATATATCTATAATACTTCCGCTTATAATAATAGGGGCTGTTTCGTTTATAATGAGTATCATAGGTATAAACGTAGGATATAAAGGAAAACATTTCTTTGAAAATAAAATGGAAAAAATTGCCGGTATAATATTAATTTTTTTAGGGATTAAAATAGTAGTAGAACATACAATTTTTAAATAAAATAAAATGGAAAAAATTGCCGGTATAATATTAATTTTTTTAGGGATTAAAATAGTAGTAGAACATACAATTTTTAAATAAAATAAAAATCTCCCGGGCATGGATTCGAACCATGAATAACGCCTCCAAAGGGCGCTGTGTTACCAGTTACACCACCCGGGAACTAAGTTGGGATTTAAAAAATTAATTTCCCCAACCCCTTATTTCTTTTCCTGTGTAGTATTCTGCTTCTCGTTTACAGCTTTATTATAAGCATCAAGGACTGCTTTTTCAAGTTTACCTCTAAATTCATTTGTTATTGGATGAGCTATATCCTTGAAGCTTCCATCCTTAACCTTTCTTGAAGGCATTGATACAACAAGTCCCTTTTTGCCATTCACAATCTTAACATTGTGAACAACAAAGGTATTGTCAAATGTTATTGTGGCAAACGCCTTCAATTTTGCCTCAGGTCTTAAGTGTATTCTTACGTCTGTTATTTCCATACTCTTCTTCTCCTTGCTTTTAAGCTGTGATGTTAAAAATGGCTCTGAGCTAATAATCAAAGCCATTATTTATATTATACAATTTTTGTAATATATATGTACTCATACTTTTTTAAAAGAATATTTTTTATACTCTCAATCTTTTCGTAATCATAACTTAAACCAAAAACAGATGAACCTGAACCACTCATTAATGCCACAATATCATTTTCATTTAGAAAATCCTTTATTTTCTTTACTTCCTTTGAAATCCTAAAAGTACTTTCCTCAAGTCTATTTAAAAGACAAAATGAAAAATCAATCTTTCCCTCTTTTCTTAGTGAGTTTAAAAAATAGTTGAACTTTTCTTCATCCACTTTATAATCATACCTCATAGTTTCATATACCAATTTTGTTGAGATACTTATTTCAGGAAAGATTATAATTATATATGGGAGTTCTGCTCTAAAATCAATTTTTTTAACAATCTCACCTCTCCCCTCACATAAAGCAACTGGATACTGATTAACAAAAAAAGGAACATCACTCCCAAGTTTTTGAGCTATAGAATTTAATTTGTCAAAATCATTAATATTAAAAATCTCAGTCATACCAACTAAAGTTGTTGCAGCATCAGATGAACCACCACCTAGTCCACTTCCAGCTGGAATATTCTTTTCAAGGATAATATCTACACCCCCTTTTATTTTAAACTCATCAATAAAAATTCTTGCAGCCTTATATACCAGATTATGCCTCTCATTGGTATCAAACAGATTTACATTATTTAATATTTTTAGATTTATTTTATTGTCCTCTCTCTTTTTAAACTTTAAAACATCAGAAATAGATACCCGTGCAAAAATGCTTCTTATATTATGGTACCCATCTTCTCTTTTATTTAAAACTTCAAGATAAAGATTTATTTTAGCATACGCTTTTTTTACAAGCATACTAAAATTTTACATCTTCCATATTTATAGTAATTTTAGTTTTTCCAAAATTAATTTTAATTAAATAAGGAATATAATAAAATTTATCATTCTTAATATATTTTTTAAATTCAGAGAAATTTAAATCAATTTTAAAATCTGAATCATATTCAATTTTCTCAAAAACAAACGGTTTTTTATCAAAACACAGTTTTAATATATCTCCATCTTTAAAAAGACTTTTATATACAAAACACCCATCAGTATAATCTATATCCTCTACATTTTCTGAGTAATATTTACCTGAAAGATACCAGCTAAGTATTTTAGAAATAAGATAAGAATATTTTTCCATATCTATATATGATATTCTTTCATCAGAAATATTAGAATTAAAATTGAAATTACCATTTTCAAGTTTTAGATTAATTAGAGGTGTATAAAGAGGACCGAGTATCAAAGCCTCAAAATAATTCTTATAGGGTTCAATTTTATAAAACCCATTGAACGAAAAACGAACTGTTTTTCTTGCTAAAAACTTCCTATATTTTGACTCAAAGCTCAAAGAAAATTCAGAAGTACTTTCAACATCCAGTCCATTTTCTGAAATATTTTTTAGAATATAATTCTTATCAATCTTATTGATTATAGACATTGCTTTTGATAATAAGACATTTGAATCTTCAAAATTTTTAAAAAAAGCAAATTTATATTTATCATAAGCCTCCGTATAATTTCCCATTTTTTCAAGAATATCAGCATAATGTTCAAAAATAAGTGGATCTTCATCCAGATTTTTACTACTAATTATATCAACCGCTTTTTTAATATATTCATAAGCCTTCTGGTAATCACTTTTTTTATAATAACCCCAGGCAAGCGAATCAAGGTATGCCGGGTTTTCTGGCTCAATTTTTACTGCTTTTTCAACCATTTCTATTGCTTCATCAAGTTTCAAGCCTCTATCTATAAGAGAATAACCCAAATAATTTAATACGGTTGCATCATCTGGTTTTTTAGAAAGTATATATCTAAAATTATCCTCAAAGCATTTAATATCATTCAATCTTTCACAAACTACCCCAAGATTAAATCTTGCTTCATAATTATCTGGAAAACTTGATACAACTACCTCAAGAAGATTACTTATATAAACATCATTGCTTCTATCTTTTTTATCAATAAGCCCAAGTGCAAGATAATAAATTATCTCATAGTTTTGAGGCCATTTCTGTCTTGCATTTTCGAGTATTCTAATTGTTTCATCAAGATTTCCTATCATAACATTAAAATAACTCATTTTTAAAACAGCATCAACATCATTATCCCAGCTTTTTATCTTTGATAGATATTCCTTTGCTTTCTGATAATTTTTCCTGTTTTCTTCAATAAGGCTTAACCACCATAAAGCCTTAGTATTATCTTGATTTATTTCAAGAGTTTTTAAAAAATATTTTTCCGCATTTTCGTATTCTTTTTTTGCTAGATAAAGTTCAGCAATCTTATTTAAAATTTCTTCATTTTCTTCAACTTCCAAAAATCTTTTATATACATTAATTGCCTTATCATACTCACTTTTTTCTTCCCAATACATTGCAAGAAAGTAATATGGTTTCATATTATACTTATCTTCCTTTATAGCAAGCTCCATATTCTCAATCATCTTTTTTTCATCATTCTTCATTGAATAAAGAACACCTATGTTATAATAAATATCAGTTTTATAACTCGGATCTATTTCTATGATTTTTCTGAAATATTTTTCAGCCTCTTTTATATTATTACTTTCAAGAACACCAAGCTTGTAATATGCATCAATATTCTGTGGATCAAGTTCCACTGCCTTTTTATACGCAGCTTTTGCTTCCTCTTTTTTACCCTCACCACTTAAAAAATCACCATAATTAAGCCAGTTATCAGATGTTGTGGAATCTATTTCTATTAATTTTTCTATGATTTTTTTTGCCTCATCATTCATATTAGCTTTTACAGCAAGGTTATAAAGATAATTATAAAGATAAAGATCCTTCTCATTTTCTAAAATCCTTTTAATTATTTCAAAGCTCTTTTTAAAATCACCTTTTTTTTCATAATAAATAGCATCTACAAAATCTGAGTATTTACTCTGCTGAGAAGAAAGATTTAAACTTAATACTAAAAATAAAATTACATATTTCATATAATCTCCTTTTTCATTAAAATAGCATCATACTTTAAATCATAGTATTTTTTTCTTTTACCATAAACCTCAAAACCAAATTTTTTATATAAAGAAATTGCAGGTATATTTGTTTCATTAACCTCAAGATATACCTTCTTAACTCCATTTCCTCTGGCAAGTTCCAAAATATACTCAATAAGCATACTCCCGATTTTCTTTAAAATATGTTTCCTTGAAACAACGATGGTATTTATTTCCATCTCAAGTTCATTAATCCAGATATTTATAAAACCTTTAATCTCACCATCATCATAGACAAATGTTTTTGAAAACTTTTTATCAAATTCATTTAAGAAACCTTTCTCCCCCCATTTTGGATAGTTTTCCCATTCATTTTCAATTTTAACAATACTAGGTAGATCCCTTTTAAAAGCTTCTCTTATCATAACTCAAACTTTGCAAGTTTTAAATAATAAGGTTTTATATCCTTTTCTTTAAAATAAAGACAAGCTTTTATTATATTTTCAGGAATAACTCTTGAAAGTCTTTCATCTGCTTTTTTATAATCCTTAAAAATTTCATAAACCTTTTTATTATCCTCGTCATCACTTATCAAAATACCATCAAAATTACGCATCATTTTAAGTAGTTTTTTTTCATATACCCATTTTGGACTTATTATGTTTTTTATTTTCCTGTTTTCAATAAGATACTCAGAAATATAATACTCATCTTTAAATGCATTTAAAACAACTCTCACTCTTTTGTCAGTTTTATCATTTTCAAAAATATTATAAACAAAAAGTTTAAAAACATCAATACCATAAACCTGAGCACCAGAAATAACGTTGTATACCGAAGCAAAGGTATAACTACTTCTTATTCCAGTAAATCTTCCAGGACCTTTTACAATACATACGGCAGATATATCTTTAAAATCAAGCTTAAACTTCAAAAGCATTGAATTAATCTTTTTAAACATAAGTTCCTCAAAGTTTATAACTTCCTTTGAGAAGCACAAATATTTAGAACCGTTAAAAACAGAAATTTTAAGGTATGAAGAATATGATGATATTCCAACAATAGCTTTATTCATATTTTTTTATTTTTATTCTCCTCTTATTTTCACTTACAATATCAATACTTATAATATACGGTTTAAAAATAAAATAATTAGTTATATCATATGGCCACTCTATAGCAATAACATTTTTTCCTCTTAAATACTCAATTATTTCATAATAATCAACATTTCCATCTATTCTGTAGAAATCAAAATGTACAAGATTCATTTTTTTTGCCTTGTAAAATGACATAAGAGAAAAACTTGAACTTATAACATTCTTTTTTGAACCAAATGAGTTCAAAACCCCTTTTAAAAATGTTGTTTTTCCACTACCTATATCACCTACAAGTAAAATCATATCAAGTGGCTTTATACTCTTAGCAAACTCAAATGCTATTTTTTTTGTTTCATCACAAGAATTTGTTTTAAAAGTGTTCAAAGTTTTTAATCTTGCCATAATAACCTAAAACCTCAACTCCTTTTCCTTTTTCAAATCTTCCTATAATACTGACATTTTTTAAGAACTTAAGATTTTCTTTTTTAACAGAAAATATCAGGTTATACTCCTCACCTCCAAAAAGAGCATACTCAACAGGATCTCTATTATTTTTTTTACACCATTTAACAAGTTCATCACTTAAAGTATTTTTAAGATTATCGTAATCTATTATGACCTTAAGATTATTAATTTTTGAAAGTATTAAAGCAGTTTTATAAAGCCCATCTGAGTTATCAATCATTGAGGTAGCATATTTAGAAATTAAATAAGCTTCTTTCGAGTATATAACTGGTTTTACGAATGAAGAAAGCAACTTTTTTTCAGTCTTACTCATTTCATTTCTTGTTTTACTTAGCATAACTTCAACAAAAGCTCTTGAATTACCAAGATTACCCACACAGCAAAGAAGATCCCTCTCATCTGCTCCTTTTCTCAAAACAATATTCTTTTTATCAACCACTCCAGTAAGACTCATTGAGAAAAAAATTTTTTCACTATTTGTAAGATTTCCACCAATATTTATTATTCCAAAAAAATCAAGCTCTTTTCTAAGTTCTTTTAAAAATCTCAATATCCACTTATCATTTATTTTTTTAAAATTTATTCCACCACTCACAAGACAATAAAGCGGTTTAGCTTTTCCCATTGAGTATATATCACTTACATTTATTCTTACAAGTTTTGAAGCAAGCTCCTCAGGTTTAAGAAAATCAAGAATAAAATGAGTATCTTCAACAAGCTCATCCATAGTAAAAAGAAAGTAATTTTTTTTATCTCCAACATCAATAACAGCACAATCATCCCCTGGCCCAACAATAAGATTTTTATTTTTTACATTAAATATTTTTATAATATTTTCAATCAAATTTAACTCTTTCATTTCAAATTTATTTCAAAATAAATTTAAATGATCTATCAATTTCGTTAATAAGATCAGAGGCTAAAACTGAATATGAAGTTTTTTTCTTCAAAACAAGCTTTCCACAAACACTATGAAGATAAACTCCTGAAATCGCAGCTTCAAGGGCAGTTTTATTTGAAAACCCATATTTTTTACCAATCTGTACCCATAAACCCGCTATAATACCACTCAAAACATCTCCGCTTCCAGCTTTGGAAAGAGCAGAATTAGGATGATCTAAAATAAATTTTTTCTTACCATAAGATATAACTGTTATATAATCTTTTAAAACTACAACTCCACCTGTTTTTTTAGAAATATTTTCAGCTATATTTTCTGAAAATCCAAATCTTTTTGCCTCACCCATATGAGGAGTAAGAATATGAGGAATATCCTTTAAAAATGAAATATCATCAGTTTTACTCAAAGCATTTAATGCATCTGCATCAATAACGGAAGGAATCTTAAAGATTTTAATAATTTCTATAACGGCCTTTCTTACATCTTCATTATTCCCAAGTCCCGGACCTATTAAAAGTAAATCAAATCTTTTCTCATTTTTTAACTCAATAATCTTTTTAATATTCTTTTTAGTTATATAGTCTCCCTCACCGCATGGTAAGAATATTGCTTCAGGAAGAACTGATGAAACAATATTCTTAACTTTATCAACTACACAGGCATATAAAAGACCTGCTCCTGATTTCAAGGCAGATTTCGCTGAAAGTATTAAAGCTCCAGACATTTCATAAGATCCTGCAATTACAACTACTTTTCCAAAATCATATTTATTGGATTTATCATTTCTTTGAGGTAAAAATTTTTTCGTAAGACTTCTGGTAATCCTCATAGAAGTAAATTATTTTACTGTAACACTTTTAGCAAGATTTCTTGGCTTGTCTATATCTCTTCCTCTTTTAAGAGCTGTATGATAAGCAAAAAGTTGAAGTGGAATTACATTTATGATTGGCGATAAATAATAAGAAACCTTAGGTACAATAACAAAATAATCACTTCTTATCTTCTTTTTAGTCTCCTCATCAACAATTGCAAAAACTACTCCTCCTCTTGCTCTTGTTTCTTCTATATTTCCCTTTATAAGATCAAAATCATCTCCACTTGTCGATAATGCAACAACAGGCATACCCTCACTTATTATTGCAATAGGGCCATGCTTCATCTCACCACCAGCATACCCCTCAGCATGAAGGTATGTTATCTCTTTAAACTTCAATGCTCCCTCTAAAGCAATTGGATAATTTATTCCTCTTCCTATGAATAAATAATCATTTTTATCAGCAAAAGCATCAACTATGGTTTTTATGTATTTTTCACACTCAAATGTTGTTCTTATAAGCTTTGGTATTTCAAGAAGATCTTTTGCAAATTCTCTTGCTTTTGTAATTAACATTCTTCCTCTTATGTATGATATATGCATAAGAAGTATATAAATTGCTGCCAGCTGTGATGTAAAAGCTTTTGTTGATGCCACAGCTATCTCAGGACCACAGTGAGTATAAATGACCCAGGTAGATTGTCTAGAAAGAGTTGAACCGAGAGTATTGGTAATGGAAAGAATTTTATTTCCATTTTTCTTAGCAAGGCTTACAGCATCAATTGTATCTGCAGTTTCTCCAGACTGACTTACTGCTATAACAAGCGAATTTTTATCAAGAACATTTATTCTGTGAGGAAACTCACTTGCAAGTGTTAGTTCAGATCTTATACCAAATTTATCAAATAAATACTTGCCAATATATGCAGCATGATATGCTGTTCCACAAGCAACAAACTCAATTGAAGAAAAGTTTTTAATATAATCAGGATCTATTTTAATCTCTTTAATCAAAGCATCTCCCACAGGCAAAACTCTTCTTGCTATGGTATTTTCAAACCCACTATCCTGCTCAAATATTTCTTTTAACATAAAATGTTTATAACCACCTTTCTCAGCCATCTTTATATCCCAATCAACTTCTGTTAATTTCTTTTCTTTCTTTTTACCATCAAAATCAAAAAATACAACATTTTTTTCGTCCATAAAAACTATTTCATCATCATCTATAAAATAAACTTTATTTGTATACTCGAGAAATCCTGCAACATCAGAACTTAAAAAATTCTCCCCATCTCCTTTACCAACAACAAGTGGAGAAAATCTTCTTGCACCAAACACAATTCCCGGAGTCTTACTCCACACAACAGCAATCGCAAAACTTCCTTTAAGCTGTTTTACAGTTTCACAAAAAGCTTTAAAAAAAATAGGATGTAAAATACCAGTTGATTTACCGGGCTTTATAAACTTCTTTAAATTTTCTTCAAGAAGATGAACTATAACCTCCGTATCTGTTTCTGATTTAAAATTATGTCCTTTAAGATTTTCCTTTAATTCGAGATAATTTTCAATTATTCCATTATGAACAACAACAATTTCATTATTACAATCAATATGGGGATGAGCATTTTCCTCACTCGGTATACCATGAGTTGCCCATCTTGTATGAGCAATACCGTTTTTTATATTCTTGAAGGCCCTTTTAGAAAGTTTATCTTCAAGAACTTCAACCCTTCCTTTAACTCTATCAAGAAAAAGTTCGTTATCTTTAGAAACAAGAGCTATTCCACACGAATCGTAACCTCTATACTCAAGTCTTTTTAATCCTTTTAAAAGAACCTGTGAAACATCATTTTTTGTCCCAACATAACCTACAATACCGCACATAAAACCTCAGCTTATCAACTCCTTCATCTGAGTAACAGCTGTTTTTAAACCAACAAAAACAGCTCTTGTAATTATTGAGAAACCAATATTTAAACATTCCATACCACTTATTTTCGCCACAGGTCTTACGTTATAATAATCAAGGCCATGACCAGCATGAACCTTCATTTTTAGTTCATTAATAAGATATGCAGCAAGCTGTAATCTTTCAAGCTCCTTTGCTTGATTTTTTTTACCCCAGCTTTCTGCATATACTTTAGTACAAAGTTCAATAACATCTGCTCCAAGCTTATATCCTTTTCTTATATCATCAGCCTCTGGATTTAAAAATAAACTTACCTCAATACCATTTTGAGATAAATTTTTTATTGTCTTCTCGACACTTTTAACAACCTCTTTATCTTTAAGATTAAGACCACCTTCTGTTGTAATCTCACCTGGTCTTTCTGGAACAAGGCAAACTGAATCTGGTTTATATTTTAAAGCAATATTTATCATATCATCTGTTGGAGCCATCTCAAGATGAATAATTCCTTTAACTTCTCTCCTCATTCTTTCAAGATCATACTCCTGAATATGCCTTCTATCACCTCTTATATGCATCACAATCATATCAGCACCAGCAGATAAAACAACCTTTGCTGCTTCTATAGGGTCAGGATTTGTCTCCTTTCTCGCCTGTCTAAGAGTAGCTATATGATCAATATTAACACCAAGTTTAACTTCATTTTCGAACTCACTCATAAAACCTCCTTTTTAAACCTCTATCTTATCAACTATTTTTCTATAATAATCAAATATCTCATCAGAAATTTTTGACATCTTATCCTTCTCAACTTCAGCTTCTATTAAAATCCTTAGAACAGGCTCTGTTCCTGAATATCTTATAAATATTCTTCCTCCAATATTTTTTTCAAAATAGCTGACAAATTTTAAAAAACCATCAAGTCTTTGAAATGGTATTTTTTTTTCAACTCTATATGACTTAAGAAAGCTTGGGAATCTATCCCACATCTTTTTTACATCTGAAACTTTAATGCCCATTTCAGACACAATCCTTAAAAACTCAAGCGATGTAATAATCCCATCACCGGTGTTAAGATATTTTTTTAGTATTATATGTCCACTTGGTTCACCACCTAAAACTGCCCCTTTTCTCTTCATCAAGTTACTTACATTTCTATCACCAACATCAACACTTAAAACCTTTATTTTATTTTGTTTTAAAAATCTGAAAAGTCCATAATTTGACATTTGTGTTAAAACAATGGTATTATTTCTTAAAAGATTTTTTTTCTTATAATAATATGCAAATAAAGCAATTATATCATCTCCATCTATTATCTCACCATTTTCATCAATAATAATACATCTATCCCCATCACCATCATAGCTTATTCCACAAAAAGCATTATTTTTTATTACAGTTTTTTTCAGCATGTCAGTTTCAAGGGCTCCACAACCAACATTTATATTTTTCCCATCAGGTTTATTGCCAATAACAAAAATATTCATTCCAAGTTTTTTAAAAATAAAAGGAGCTATCTTATATGCTGCACCATTAGCACAATCGATTACTATCTTATTATTAAGATTTAACTTACATACAAAAAATTTAACAACATAATCAACATACTGAAAAGAAAAAACCTTTTTTTCTAATTTAGCTTTCTTAAAATAAATATTATTAGTTGAGTCTATAATATCTTCTATTTCTCTTTCAATTTCTTCACTAATTTTTTCACCTTTTGAACTTAAAATCTTTATTCCATTAAACTCCGGCGGATTATGACTTGCAGATATCATTATTCCAAATGAAACTTCATTTTTTGAAAGAATATATGCAAGCGATGGAGTGGTAATAATTCCAAGATCAATTATCCTTAAATTCAATGCACCAAGCCCTTCCGCAATATAATTTATAATTTTTCTTCCGCTTTCTCTTGTGTCTCTTGCAATAAAAACAGTATTATTAGAATTTCTCAATTTCCTTCCAATAGAATAACCTATCTTTCTTATAAAATCAGGTTCAAAAGGAAAAGTAAAAGGGACTCCCCTTATTCCATCTGTTCCAAAATATTTCATAATAAAATTATATCATTTTTAGTTTTTTAACAAACTCAATTATAAATAAAAGTAAAATTTTATTTTCAATATTGACATTTCAAGTGTCTAAAGTCTAAAAAATCAAGTGGCTTTTTGACTTGTAAAATTTAAAGCATAAGTTTAAACTATAATTATTAAAACTTGAAAAGGAGGAAGAAAGAAATGAAAAACATAATACTGTTTGTCATAACAACAATGATATGGTCAAATGTATTTGCATTTGACTTTGAAAACCCTCAAGCTAATATAAAAAACGAAATTAAAGAGCTTGAGTTAAATGTAAAAAAAGTCTTTCCAAAAACATTTAAAAATTTTGAAATAAAAGAAGACTGGAATAAGATTGTTGGCGGTGAAGAAGCAAATCCTGGAGAATTTCCATTCATAGTATCTCTTCAGGCAAAGAGCTGGTGGTCATCAAACTTTTCTCACTTCTGTGGCGGTTCATTGATAAAAGAAGACTGGGTATTAACAGCAGCTCACTGTGTTGATGGTGGATATTTAAACGGAGGAAGAATTGTTGCAGGATTACATAACCTAAAAGATACCTCAACTGCTGAAATCTTTACGCCAGTTAAAATAATAAAACACCCAAACTGGAATTCTCAAATAATGGATTATGATTTTGCACTTGTGAAACTTGATAAAAAATCAACTTATTCCCCCGTTAAATTAAATAATATTCCTCACATAACAGAAAAAGAAGGGGTAGTATATACTGTTGCTGGATGGGGTACAACATCAGAAAGTGGATATATTTCTAACGTACTTATGAAAGTTGATGTACCATATGTTACACAAGAAGTCTGCCAGAAAGCGTATGAGGAAAATAAATATGAAATAACTGAAAGTATGTTATGTGCAGGATATCCGGAAGGTGGAAAGGATTCCTGTCAGGGTGATAGTGGTGGACCTCTTGTTTATAAAACAAAAACAACCTCAAACTATTATCTTGTCGGTGTAGTAAGCTGGGGTATTGGTTGTGCAAGACCTCATAAATATGGAGTTTATGGAAAGGTAAGTGAAGTAGTAAAGTGGATTGAAGACACTATAAAAGAAAATCAATAAAAGAAAAAATCTACTATTCTTAAAACCCCGTCTTATTAAAAGACGGGGTTTTTTATTTTATTAATATTTGCTGTAATTTTTCTTTTAAATCTTTGAGGTCTTTAAACATTATAAACTCTTTTGAGGTAGAATTTACCATATCAGGATTAAAACTTTCATCATTGATTAAAATTACAAGTGGATAGTCAATATTTAAACTTTTTAAATCAAAATCAATATTTTTGATTCCTAAAACTTTTCTTATAAAATAAACTGAAAGAAAATAAAAACGGTTTTTTTTAGCAACTTTTTTTAAAAAATCAAGGTAATTCATAACAGGATTTTTAATTACAACTTTCTTAATATTTTCATATTTAAATCTTTTAGACAAAATTAAAGAAAGAAAAGAAGAGCCATAAATATAGATTTCATTTACAAACTCACTTCTATTTTCATTCAAAAAATCTAATGCTCCCTCAAGATCTCTGTATTCAAGAATTCCAAAAGTTGTAATTTCACCCTTACTTTCTCCTGAAGCTCTAAAATCAAAATAAAAAAGATTAAATTTTTCATATAAAAACAGGGTTTCTTCAAGCATATCAGACTTATTTAAAAATTCACCACAGGTTATTATAAGTGTTTTATCAGAGTCATTTTTAGAAGGAATAAACCATCCTGAAAGTTCAACACCATCAGAAGAGTTAAAATACACAGGTTCATAAACAACCCTGTAATCTTCTGGAGTTTTGCTTACACCTTTTTTTGTATAAGTAAATATTGAATAAGTTTTAGTATAAAGCCATTTATAAAACAACAATAAAAATGTTAAAAAAATAATTATTATATAGAGAAATATCACATCTCCTCCCATGATATAGTGGCAATTTTCTTTATTGCTTTTTCAAGAATATCATCTTTTTCCGTTACAGAAAATCTTATATAACCTTTCCCATAATCTCCAAAACCATCTCCTGGAGCAAGAAGGATTCCTGTTTTATCTAGAATATAATTACATACTTCAATCGAAGATTTATTAACAGGAGTCTTTGTCCAGATAAAACAAGTTCCCTCCGGTTTTTTAAAACTCCATCCTGTTTTTAAAAGAACGGAACAGAATTTTTCCACTCTTCTTTTTAAAGTATCCCTAATTTCTGGAACTATTTTTTCATGATTTTCAATAGCATATGCACATGCATTTTGAATAGCGTTGAACTGACCTGAATCTATATTTTCCTTAACAGTATTAAGTCCACAAACAATCTGACTATTACCAATAATCCAGCCGCATCTCCATCCAGCCATTGAATATGTTTTTGAAACAGAATAAAATTCCACAGCTATATCTTTAGCACCTGGTATTTCAAAAATTGAATGTGTAGGAGTATCAAAATAAAGCTCAGCATATGCACAATCAAGAGCAAGAAAGATATCCCTTTTTTTTGCCCACTTAACAAGTTCTTTCATATAGTTGAAATCCATTGAAGCACCAGTAGGATTATTAGGATAATTGAGAAAAAAAAGTTTAGCTTTATCAACAACTTTTTTAGGTATTTTTGTAAGATCTGGAAGATATCTATTTTTCTCAAGAAGCGGAACACTATATATCTTTCCACCAACCATCCACACACCTGTTCTGTATGTGGGATAAGTTGGATCCGGTATTAAACATATATCGTTTTTATTCATTATAACAAGTGGAAGATGTGCTATACCTTCCTTTGAACCTATAAGTATTGAGATATCATTAGTTATATCGAGATTAAGTCCATGCCTTTTTTTATGCCATTTAGAAATAGCTTTTCTTAATGTTTCATTACCTTTCGTATTTGGATATCTATGATTTTCAGGTTTTTTTATCTCTTCAATTGCTTTTTTTACAATAAGATTGTGAGTTGGAAGGTCAGGATCCCCAACAGCAAGATTTATAACATTAACACCCTTATTTCTATACTCCTTAGCTTTTCTATAAAGCTCTTCAAAAAAATAAGGTTTAAAATATTTCATAAATTTAGAAAGTTTCATACTTTCTCCTTTATATCTAAAAAGTCAAAAAAACTATAAAACCCTGGCTTTTGATTAACTAACCATTTAAAAGCCTTTATTGCACCGTAAGCAAATATTTCTCTAGTATATGCTGTATGAGAAACTACAATCTTTTCTCCATCTAAAGCAAAAACTACTTCATGTTCACCGACCACACTCCCTATTCTGGCACTTGTTAGAGGAACATCCTTACCTACCATTTCTCTTAATTTCAAAGCTGTTCCACTTGGAGCATCCTTTTTAGCCTTATGATGTATTTCATGTATATGAATATCAGCATCTATTTTTCTAGAAATTAAATTAACTACATAAAAACAAATATTCATCCCTATGCTCATATTTAGAGAATAGAAAATTGGTATTGTAGGTGTTTTTATTTTTTCAAGAATTTCTTTTCTTATACCTGTTGTTCCTGAAAGAAATGGGATATTTTTTTTTAACGAAAAATTTAAAGCATTCTCAAAACCTTGCGGGGAAGAAAAATCAACAACCCCATCAAAATTTAAGTTATGGATTTCGGAAAGAGTAAATACCCCTTCCTTTTTAACAACATCGACGCAAAGTATTTCAATCTCAGGATACTTAGCTTTACATACTTCAGTTATAGCCTTTCCCATTTTCCCACATCCACCGTTTAATATTATCTTCATAACATTCTCCTTAAATTTTATAAAAATCACTTGTAATCTTCGCTATTTTAGCTATAAAATCCTTTCCACTTCTGTAACTCGGAACACCATCAAGCAAAACGGCAAGGATATAATCCCCTTTTGGAGAAAAAACAATTCCAACATCACTACAACTTTTTCTTAAAAGCCCTGTTTTATGTCCTACCTGCCAGCTTACTGGAATACCTTTTCTTATTCTTGAATGACTTTTATTTCTTTTAAGAATATCAAGCATCATCTCACTCATATCTTCTGATACCAGTTCTTTTTTATATATTTTTTCAAGAAGCAAACCCATTTCTCTTGGGGTTGTATAATTTTCTCTAGCAACCCTTCCTGATGTTAAACTCATGCCCTCAATTGTAATATTGGTATAAGCAAGTCCAATCTGTCTAAAATAATTATTGAAGTATTCAAAACCAAATCTATCTATTACAAGTTTTGTTGCTGTATTATCACTTTCAGTTATCATTCTATATATTGCTTCAAGAAGTGTTATTCTTGTACCATCTCTTGCCCACTTTAAAGAACCTGAACCATCCATTCTTTCTTTTGAAGTTATTACTAATTCCTCATCCAAAGATGCTTCTTTACGTTTTATTGCATCCATCACACCAACCATTATTGGCAACTTTATAAGGCTTGCTGATCTAAATAATCTATCTGCATTATACTCCCATACTTTATTTGTTTTTAAATCCTTAAGATATATTCCCACCTTACCGCTATATAAATCCGATATTTCTCTTAATCTTTCACATAATTTCTGCCACTCATAATCATCAATGCTGTAATAACTCAACTCTTTTGTTTTAGAATATTTTGATGAATAATTAATATCTTGAATATTAGAAAAATAACTATTAACAATATGATAGAAAACTATGATAATAACAAAAAAAACAAGAGATATAAAAAACCTGTAACCTTGAATTTTTTTATTCATCTAGAAAAACAATTCTCAATTCTTAGATAAAACTGCAAATCTTATTTAAGATGAATATCCAGTTTATCTCCTTCTCTGTAATCTATAACAATATCTGATCCTTCTTTAACTTTATTAGCAAGTATAAACTCAGAAACAGGATCTTCAACATACTTCTGTATTGTTCTTAAAAGCGGTCTTGCCCCATAATTTGGGTCAAACCCTTTGGAAACTATAAATTCCTTTGCATTATCAGTAAGTCCAAGATTAATTCCTCTTTCTTTTGCTTTTTTCTGAACCTTGGCAAAATTAATATCAAGTATTTTATACATATCCTCTTTTGTAAGAGGTCTGAATACAATTATTTCATCTATTCTATTGATAAATTCAGGATTAAAAACTCTTTTTACTTCCTCCATAACTGTATCTTTCATTTCCCTGTAATCTCTTTCTTTATCTTCAACTGGAACAAAACCAAGAGTTTTTCCTTTTGTTATTAATCTTGCACCAATATTTGATGTCATAATTATTATTGCATTTTTAAAACTTACTTTATGACCCAGGCTATCTGTTAAAATTCCATCATCCATAACCTGAAGCAGAATATTATACACATCAGGATGAGCTTTCTCTATCTCATCAAGAACGACAACAGAATAAGGTTTTCTTCTAACAGCTTCGGTAAGTTTTCCTCCCTCTTCATATCCAACATAACCTGGAGGAGCACCAATTAATCTTGAGACAGCAAACTTCTCCATATACTCAGACATATCAATTCTTATCATTGCATCTTCATTACCAAAAAGATACTCTGCAAGCGCTCTTGCAAGCTCAGTTTTACCAACTCCAGTTGGTCCAAGAAATAGAAAATTTCCAACAGGTTTTTTTGGGTCCTTCATGCCTGTTCTTGATCTTCTTATTGCTTTCGCAACAATTTTCACAGCTTCATCCTGTCCCACTATTCTTTTATGAAGTTCTTCCTCTATATGCATCAGCTTTTCAGCCTCAGATTGAGTTAATCTTGTTACAGGAATTCCAGTCCATTTAGAAGCAATAAGTGCTATATCATCCTCTGTTACAACCGGTCTTTTCTTCTGTTTTTCTTCTCTCCACTTTCTCTTCATCTCCTCAAGTTCTTTTTTAAGTTGTTTTCTTTTTTCCATTAGTTCTGCTTTTTTTTCAAGGTTATTTTTTTCTTCTGCTTCCTTTTCTTTAAGTCTTATTTCTTCTATTTCTCTTTCTTTATCTTTAAACTCTGGTGGGTAGACAGACATTTTTAATCTTGCACTTGAGCCAGCTTCATCCATAAGATCTATTGCTTTATCAGGAAGTGCTCTATCAGTAATATATCTATCCGAAAGATAAACTGCAGCCTCTATAGCTTTATCTGTATAGATACACATATGATGGTTTTCATATTTTTCCTTAAGTCCTTTAAGTATCTCTATAGTTTCCTCCATAGTTGGGGGATCCACAATTATTGGTTGAAATCTTCTTTCAAGTGCTGGATCATGTTCTATATGCTTCCTATACTCATCAAATGTTGTTGCTCCTATACACTGGAGTTCACCTCTTGCAAGTGCTGGTTTTAAAATATTTGCGGCATCTATTGCACCCTCAGCAGCACCTGCTCCTATAACTGTATGAAGTTCATCTATAAAAAGAATTATTGAATTTTTTGCTTTTCTTATTTCATCTACTATTGTTTTAAGCCTTTGTTCAAACTCACCACGATATTTAGTACCAGCAACTATTGCTGCAAGATCCAGACTCACAAGTCTTTTTCCACTGAGCGTTTCAGGAACCTCACCATTTACTATTCTTTGAGCAAGACCTTCAACTATAGCAGTTTTACCAACTCCAGGTTCACCAACAAGCACTGGATTATTTTTTGTTCTTCTACCGAGAACCTGAATAACTCTTTCCATCTCATTCTCTCTTCCAATTACAGGATCAAGCTGTCTATTTTTAGCAAGCTCAGTAAGATCTCTTCCAAACTCATCAAGCGTTTGAGTTTTAACTTTAAGAGGTTTATATGAACTTTGTTTAAATTCTCTCTCTTTATAAAAAGGTTTTGGAGGTCTTTCTTCTTCAAATTCTTCTTCCTCATTTTCATCATCAGTTTCTCTTGAAACTGGAAGATCCCCAAGTAATTTCATTACCACCTCTTTAAGATTCTGATATCTGACTCCCATACTGCTTAATATTCTTGCTCCTATACCTTCCTCATCTTTTACAAGAGCAAGCATTAAATGTTCGCTTCCTATATAATTAAGTCCCATCTTATGTGCTTCCTCAACAGCATAGCCAATTATTTTTTTAGCCTGTGAGCTTAATGGGAGCTCTCCAAGTAACATCATTGATTGTCCAACACCTATAGCATCCTCTATTATCATTCTTAATTTTCTAAGATCAACATTTAACTTTTTCAACGCTTGAGCCGCAATACTATCTTCCACATCAGTAATTGCAAGAAGAAGATGTTCACTTCCAAGATAATCATGATTTAATCTTTTAGCATGCTCCTGAGCTATTAAAAAAATTCTTTGAAAATGCGGAGAATATCTGCTGCTTTCCATATAAAAACCTCCAGTTTTTACTTAACTTTTTTTACTTTAATAACAAAACCATCCATACCAATTATTTCAACCTCAGAATTTTCTTCAATCTCTCCATCAACTGATTGGGCATCCCACCATTCTCCTTCAAAAAATATTTTTCCTTTTGGAGATAATCTGGATGTTATTTTAATTTTTCTACCAATCATCGATTCTTTTCCTGTCTCCACCTTTCTAAACTGACTTCTTACAACAAAATAACCGATAATAAATATAATTATAATAAGTCCCAGAAGATTTATTGTAAGTAATCCCATATCTACTCCTATTCCACTAACATTTGGAGAATTTTTAAAAAGCATTGTGGCTCCAAGAAATATTGATACCACTCCAGCAAAAGTTAATAGTCCATAACTCATAAACTTGAGCTCTGCTATTAAAAACACAAAACCAAGAAGTATCAATAATATTCCCGCAAAATTTGCGCTGAGAGTTTGAAGTGAGTAAAGTCCAAGAACAAGTGAAATGGAACCAACAACTCCTGGAAGAATAAGTCCAGGATTATAAAGCTCTATAAATATCCCTATCACTCCAATACTCATTAAAAGCATTGCAATATTTGGGTCAGATATTGTTGAAAGAAATTTCTGTCTTTTTGTCTGTTCAAAATAAAAGAACTCAGGTTCACTTACTTTCAAAACACCAAAATTCTCAAGATAAAAACCATCAATCTTTCTTAAAAGTTCTTTTTCATCTTCAGCTAAAAATTCAACTACTTTTTTATTAAGAGCCTCATTTGCAGGGATTGAATTGCTTTTTGTCACAGCCTCAATAGCCCACTGGGAGTTTCTCTTCTTATACTGGCTTATAGACTGAATATATGCTTTGGCATCATTTAAAACTTTTTCTTCTATGGTTGATCTTTCTTTATTCTTATCTTTATCTTTTTTTAACTCTCCATCCATTCCACCAATCATTACTGGAGTTGCAGCTCCTATATTTGTCGATGGACTCATTGCTGCAATATGTGAAGCCATCGTTATAAAAACACCTGCAGAAGCTGCTCTCCCCCCCTTAGGATATACGTAAACTATTATTGGTTTTTTTGAATCAAGCATCTTTTTTATAATTTCTCTCATAGAAGCATCAAGCCCACCCGGCGTATCAAGCCTTATAACTAAAAGATCAAAATTTTCTCTATTAAGTTTTTCAATTGAAGAATTAATATACTCAACAGATATAGGTACTATAGGACCTGAATATGTTGCCACAAGAACATTTTTAATAAAATAATAATCAGAGTTATTAGTTTTTGAATAAATAATCGAAGAAAAGGAAATAATTCCAAAAATCAAGAAAATTAAAATATTTTTTATCTTATACATACTTAACTAATACATACTTAATTAAATTATACATTTTTTGAATTTGAAATTGGAATTTCAAAAATCTTTATAAAATAAAAAAGGAGCGATCTGTAAATCGCCCCTTTTTGCAAATAATTTTATGGTCTATTTATTTTATATGCTTTTTCACATAAACCGCTATTTCAAACATACTGACCTGTTTCTTGCCACCAAAAACCTTTGCAAGTTTCTCATCAGTATTGATCATTCTTTTGTTCTTTTTATCCTGTAACCCATTTTTCTTTATATAGTCCCATATCTTCTTTGTTATTTGCGTTCTTGGAAGCGGTTTTGAACCAACTATCTCAGCAAGTACCTCATCTGGAGTTACAGGAGCCATAAATTTTTCATTTGCTTTTCTTGCTTTCTTTGCTGTAGCCATTTTACCTCCTAAAAAATAATTCATAATATAATAATATAGTAATTCCCAATTATTTTGTCAATACTCTGCATCAAATCAGCATTTTTAATCACTTCCTTACAAGCAAGATAAATAAGAGATGATAAAATTACAAGTCTTTTAAAATTTTGAGAATATTTTTTAAAAAACCCCATCCTTCTTTTAAGATTTTTAATTTTTCTAATGCTTTTTTTAAGAGTGAAAACCGTTGAAGCAACAGCGATAATATGGTTCATTTTTTTATCACACATAGAATTCCACTCATATTTCTCTTCTTTTAACTCACCAAATTTTATTTTTTCCTTTATATGAGCTATATGTATGGTTATTCTAAAAAGTAGTGGCATTTTATATTTTTTTAAAATTTTAACTGCAGTTTTAAGAAACAATAAGCTTTTTCTGAAGAAGAAGGTTCACGCATGGGTATATAACTCACTCTTAAAAAATGTCTATTATCCTGTTCGTTTTAAGATGAGTTGGCACCTGGGTCATCTTCAGGTATTATAATCATACCACATATCAAATTCATAATGAAAGACATATCAGAGAATCAGATACAACATTAAGTCCTACAGATTTTAAAAACAGCAACCTAAATGACCATTAATTGAAGCACCAAAAGTTTTTTCAAGAGCCCCTTTTTTATTCATGGAAAACTCAAAATAATAGAACTTCAGCAATTTCAGAAGTTGGCAAATCGAGGCATAAGGTTATAGCCTTAACACTACACTCCCTCATAGCTCTTGCTATAGTATAATTCCCCATACCATAAGCAGTGAAAAACTTTTGGAAGGTTATATTATTTACATTTCTTCCTTGTTAATCCTGTTTAAATTTCAATCCAAACATAGCTATAATAAAACACATTGAAGCGTTAAAAAATATCACATTTTTAATATCAAATTTTTCTATTAAACCTCCATTAAACACAAACGAAAGTGGCATTATGGCATAAACCACAGTATTTACAAGTGAAAAAAATCTTCCTTTATATTCATCATCTATTTTATACTGAAAATAACTAACAATAGCTACATTCCCACAGGATATAGAAAAACCACATAAAAACAAAAGAAATGATGTTATATATGAGTTTTTAGAAACTGCTGATAAAGAAAATGATATTGAAAATAAAAATATGGTATAGATAAGCAATCTAAGATTTCCTTTTATATCTTTTTTAAAACTCATAATAAAAGAAGCAAAAAGTACACCTGAAGCAAAAAAGGTCTCAAGTATTGCAAGCCATTTAACATCTTTTAGAAGAATAAACTTAACAATTAAAGGAATAAAGATTAATATTGGAGAGACAAAAAAGTTTAAAAATGCAAAATAAATCAAAAGTTTTAAAATATCTTTTTTTTCATTTTTAATATAACAAAAACCCTTTTTTAGATCATCGGTATAATTTGAACTTTCTTTGTTTTCTATCTTTAATTTTTTAGATATAAAAAGAATAAAAATGAAAGAAAGAAGATATGTTAAAATATTTAAAACAATACTTCCTTTAAAACCTATTGCAGCTATAAAAACACTGCCAAGCATTGCACCAACAACATTGGATATACCTATTGAAGAAGAATCTATGGCAACAGCTTTTGAAAGATCTTCCTTCGATGTTAAAAGAGGTATGGATGAAGCGGTTGAAGTTTCAAAAAGTGGAGCAAATGAGTACAAAGCAAATATAAGCATAAGAAGGATTTTAAGGGTTAATATATTTTTTAAAAGCAATATTAAAATTAAAAATAAAATAAACGCTCTTACCATATCAGCTATAAGCATAAGATATTTTTTATTGTTTCTATCAGATATCGTACCCATTAAAGGAGAGAAAAGAACAACCGGCAAAAATGTTGCAGCCATAACAAGAGAAACCCCAATTTTACTCTCCCTTTCAATAACCCACCAGAGAAGTGCAAGAGTTAAAAATTTATCACCTATTGCTGATACTACTCTTGCTATAAATAAATTTCTAAAATCAGGATATAAGAAAAGAACATGTTTTTTCATATATAAATTACATTTTATGAAACTTTTTTGATTTTAAAAGCATCAAATAATTAGAAACTAAAAAATATGAAACTTTTTAAATCTTTTAAGAATCTAAAAAATGAGAAGGAGGATAAATGATTTTAATCTCAACTTTATTTGTTTTTATATTACATCTTAACTCTCAATATTTAGTTAAAGATGCTGTAAATGATGCTTTAAACAAAAGTAATCTTGTAAAAAGTCAATACTATAAGATAGAAGAAGCAAGAGCAGCTATTGATGAAGTTAAATATTTGAAATATGGAGGTTTTAATATAAGCGCCTTACTTACAAAAGGTGATGAGCCTGTGTATGTTTTTGCCACAAAAATGAGACAGCATATTTTTTCAATGTCAGATATGATGAATATAAATAATCCCTCCTCAATAAAAAATCTTGAATTAGGTTTTAATTTTAATTTTCCAATCTTTACAGGTTTTAAAATAGAAAATTACAGAAAAATCTCTGAAAAAAATCTTATTGCAAATCAAAAAATATATGATGAGATAAAAAATGGCATAAAATTTCAGGCAATTTATAATTATCTAAGCGCTTTAATGTATAAAGAGTTTGTAACTCTTTCTTCAAATGTTTTATCATCCTGCGAGATAGAACTTGAACTTGCTAAAAAATTAAATGAAAAAGGAATGATATTTGGCTCTGATTATTATGCAGCATTGTCAATTAATGAATTTATAAAAAACCACTATTATAAATCAATCATATCATATGAAAAAGAACTAAAAGCGCTATCTACAATAACCGGAAAACAAATAACAGCAGAAGTGATAACCTCATCCCTTAAAGAAATAGATTGGGAAATAAAAGATCTTAATTTTTACATAGATCAGGCTTTAAAGGAAAGAAATTTTTTAAAGGCATATGAGGATTTTGTAAAAATCAAAAATATAGAAAAAGAAATAGCTCAAAAAAGTCTGCTTCCAAATATTGGGGCTTTTTTTACTTTATCAGGTAATACATCTAAATTAAACGATTTAAAAACAGCTTCTATATATGGCATAAGGATGGATATTCCAATAGGAGATCCAGCTTATTATTCAAAACTAAAAAAATCTCAAGCTCAATTAGATCAAATTTTGGAAGAAAAAAAATATCAGGAAACCAAACTAATTGAAGAAATAACAAGAACTTATAATGATTTATTATCTGCAAAAAAATCAATAGAAATAACAAAAAATGCAGTGATAACTGGTGAAAAATCTCTTGAGCTTTTTAAACCATTATACAGACAGGGAAAGCAAAGTATAATGGAGGTTTTAAGGGCTGAGATGAACCTACTTCAGGCAAAAAGCTCTTTAATTGAATCAACTTTTAAATATAATCTTTTATATATAAAACTAAGATACATGTCTCAAACATTTGATGAAAATCTTATAAATGAAATTTCAACAAAACTTTCAAAAAATTAAAAAGGAGTGAAATATGGAAGAAAATAAATATGGTTATGCAGGTAAAATAGCAAAGTCATTTATAAACTCAAGGCTTACAATTATTATGACAATATCTGCTATAATTGCAGGTATTATATCAACAGTAAATCTTCCAAGAGAAGAAGAACCACAGATAAATGTCCCTATGGTTGACATCTTTATCCCTTATTATGGCGGCACACCACAGGAGATAGAGAAGAAAATAATAGAACCGGGTGAAAGAAAATTATGGGAGATTGAAGATGTTGAGTATATATATTCAATGGCAAATCCAAATATGGGAATGTTTATTTTAAGATTTAAGGTTGGTACTGATCCTGATTTAGCTATAACAAGAACTTATTCTAAAATATACTCACATAAAGATATATTTCCTCAAGGTGCAGGAGAACCAATAATAAAATTGAAGACAATAGACGATGTTCCAATAATGTCTTTAACTTTATGGGGTGAGAAATATAATGACTACGAACTAAGAAGAATAGCATCAAGACTTCAAAATGAAATAAACTCAATAGAAAATGTTTCTGAAACTCAAATAATAGGAGGACACAAAAGACAGTTTACAGTTTATTTTGATCCTGTAAAAATGGCTGAAAAAAGAATAACCCCTTACATGCTTAGTGGGATAATAAAGATGTCTAACTCAAAATCTCCTGCAGGATATTTTAATAATAATGGAACAAAAACTATAGTTGAGACTGATTCTTTTATTAAAGATGTTAATGACTTAAAGAATATAATTGTTGGAGTTTCAAATGGAAATATAGTTAAACTCTCTGATATAGCTAAAGTTATAGATGGTCCGGATGATGAAGAGAGGTTTGTATATACTAAAAATAAGAGTGATAATGAATTTAAACCAGCTGTAACTTTATCCATATCCAAAAAAAGAGGTTCAAATGCTACAAAAATAGCAAATGAAATTCTTGAAAAGATAAAAAATTTAAAAGGCAATGTAATTCCTGATGGGGTAAATATTACAATTACTAGAAATTATGGAGAAACGGCAAAGGAAAAATCAGACGAATTAATATTTCATATGATATTAGCAACAGTTTCTGTAACATTACTTATATGGATTACCCTTGGATGGAGAGAAGCTATAGTGGTATTTGTATCAATACCTGTTACTTTAGCATTAACACTTCTTGTATATTATCTATATGGATATACCCTTAATAGAATAACACTTTTTGCACTAATATTCTCTATAGGAATACTTGTGGATGATGCTATAGTAGTTATTGAGAATATAAATAGACACTGTCTTGCTAAAAAGGATAAAAAACTTGATGAAAATGTTGTAAATGCTGTAGATGAGGTTGGTAACCCTACGATACTTGCAACATTTACAGTTATAGCAGCAATACTTCCAATGGCATTCGTAAGAGGACTTATGGGTCCATATATGAGACCAATACCTGTTGGAGCATCTGTTGCCATGCTTTTTTCGCTTGGAGTTGCATTTATTATAACACCCTGGCTTTTTACAAGAATAGTAAAAAGATTTTCAATTACTCATTGTGAGATGAAAGAAGAATCTTTAACTGACAGGATTTTCAGAAAGTTTATGGAGTTTTTGCTTAAAAACAAATTCAATTCATATCTATTTCTGAGTTTAAATCTCTTATTACTTATAGCTGCTATATCCATAATATTTTTCAAAGGAGTCATATTTAAGACATTACCATTTGATAATAAAAATGAGTTTCAAATTGTACTAAATATGCCTGAAAATTCCTCTATTCATAAAACAAGAATGGTGGCTTTAGAAATAGCTGATTATGTTTTAAAAAATGTCAATGAAGTAAGCGATATTCAAACATATATTGGAACAAGCGCACCATTTAATTTCAATGGACTTGTAAGGCACTATTATCTTAGAAAAATGCCATATCAAGCAGACATACAAGTAAACCTTGTGAATAAACAGTTAAGAAAAAGACAAAGTCATGAAATAGCAAGCTCAATTAGAAAAGAAGTTAAAGAAATTGCTGATAAATATGGAGCAAGATTACAGATTGCAGAGGTCCCCCCTGGTCCTCCTGTTCTTGCAACCATAGTAATTGAGGTATATGATCCAAATCCACAAAACAGATTAAAGATAGCAAAAGATCTAAAGGAAATTTTAAAAAACAAAGACTTTATAGTTGATGTGGATAGTTATATCACAGAACCTGAACCTAAAATATCACTTATTGTTGATAGACAAAAAGCAACTTTAAATGGAATATCATCAAAAGAAATAGTTGAAACTATATCTATGGGATTAAATGGCTATGAGGTAGATAATGTACATAATGATTTTGAATATGAACCAATAAATATCAAATTAAGAGTTGAAGAAGAAAAAAGAAAAAATTTAAACTTCATAAAAGATCTTAAACTTTTTTCATTTGCTCAAATGCCTGTTAGTATACAGTCTCTTGTAAAATATTTTGATGGCTATGAAGATCTAACCATTTATCATAAAAATCTTAAAAATGTAGTTTATGTAACAGCCGATGTAAGTGGGAGCGAAGAAAGTCCTATTTATGCTATATTAAATTTACAGAAAGATATAAAAGAGTATGAAAGAAAAAATGGTATAAAACTTACACAGTACTTCACGACTCAGCCGAAACTTTCAAGCGAAACAGCAATAAAATGGGATGGTGAGTGGCATATAACTTATGAAGTATTTAGAGATTTAGGCATAGCGTTTCTTGTCGTACTTATTTTAATATATGTAATTATAGTGGCATGGTTTGAAAACTACATAACACCATTAATAATAATGAGTGCTATACCTCTGGCTTTAATTGGAATAATTCCTGCTCACTGGGCAACCGGTGCTTTCTTTACAGCTACTTCAATGATAGGATTTATAGCCTCAAGCGGTATAGTGGTTAGAAACTCAATAATACTTGTAGACTTTATAGAACTCAAACTAAAACAGGGAGTACCATTTAAAAAAGCAGTTATAGATGCAGGCGTTATAAGATTCAGACCAATGCTTTTAACAGCTCTTGCAGTCATAATAGGAGCTGGTGTAATTCTTCTTGACCCAATATTTCAGGGACTTGCCATATCATTAATCTCGGGTCAAATAGCCTCAACAATCTTATCAAGAGTAGCAGTACCTGTTCTTTATTATCTTGCATTTCGTAAAAAAGATAAACACAATAAGATACATGAAATGCGAGTAAATGACGATTTTATAGGTGAGTAATTTTGTAAAATTAACTAAGGAGGGATTATATGAATGAAAACAAAGAAAATAAAAAAGAAAACAAAACAGGAAGATATGTGTATGATAAAAAATTAAAGAAAGTTGTTAAGATTTCAGATGAAATTGTAGGTTTAAATAAAACTTCTACATCCAATAATTCTACTCCATCATGCTCAAGTGGTGGATGTTGTTCTGGATGTGGAATTAACTAAAATATTGTCTTAAATTTCTTAATATTTAAATTATAAGGACACACTTCCTGGCAAAGATCGCAACCATAAATATATTCATTGTTTTTATAAATATGTGATGGTATTTCTTTAACTTTATTATGAGTTGTCCAAAATGAAATACATCTTTCTGGACTAAGATAAAAATCTGATAATCCTTCAGTGGGACAACTTTCAATACATCTTCTACAACTTCCACACATATTTTCAATTCTTTTAACCTGAGGTAATCCTTCGATTTCTTTATTCAAAATTATACCTGATATAAAAAAATAACTTCCAAGATCAGGATTTATTAAAAGCGTATTTTTCCCTATAAAACCTAACCCAGATATATAACCGACTATTTTTTCCATAACAGGAGATGTATCAACAAATATTTTCCCTTCAATGGAAGAATCTATTCTTTTAATTTTTTCAAAAATACTCATAAGATAATCTCTTATCTTTTTATGATACTCATCTACAAGAGCATATCGTGATATCTTAAAACCTGGTTTTATTATGTTTTTTATAATATCAATATTTTTTACTCTTTTTCCAAGATATTCAATTGGATCATTTATTTTCTTCAATTCATCAAGATAATTCTTTTCCTTATGCCAGTATTGAAAAAGACATACTATAACTGAACGCGCATCAGGATAAAAGAGAGCAATACTTTTTCTTTTTTCATTTTTAAGGTAACTTAACTCACATGGTACCTCTTCATTTATCCCATCAAATTCACCTATATCTTTTAGATTAACAATTGAAAATTTTGTTATATTTTCATTCTCAATTATTTCTTTAAGTATTCTGTAATTCATAAAATAAAACTCTAATTTTTTTAACAAAATCAATTAAAAATTTATTTTTCTTATATCTTTTACCGGTTATCTCATATAAGTTTGCCGCTTTATCTTTAAGTTCTGGTGGAATTTTATTTGAAAAATTAACTCCTACTCCAACCACAACATATCTTTTATCATTTTTTATTTTAGTTTCAATAAGTATTCCAGAGATCTTTTTATATCCCTCTTTTGTCTTAGCATATATATCATTTGGAGGCTTTATAATTGTCTCAACTCCATAGTTTTTATCAATGATATCCTTTATAATCTCTGCCACATTTATAGAAAGTTTTTCAACTTTATTAAGATTTTTTTCAGAAATATGATTTATATAAGAAAAGTAAAGCCCACCATAATTACTTGACCATTTGTTATCTTTCTGGCCACGTCCATATATTTGCTTTTGAGCAATTATTATAATATCAGTTTTATCCTTCATAAATCCATTTTCAATTAAATGATGTGCAAAGTCCTGTGTGGAATCAATAGACTTCAAGTTTATTGAAAATATCATCTTATTCTTTTTATCTCAAGTGAAATATCAACAGAATTATATGAATGAGTTAGACCGCCTATTGAAATTCTATCAGGTAAAATCTTAACATAATCTTCGAAATTATTTTCATTTATACCACCGGATATTTCTATTTCTATATCTCTTCGATGCTTTCTTATAAATTCTATAGCTTTTTTTGCCTCTTTTACACTCATATTATCTATCATTATAACATCAACATCAAGGTTTATAAAATCTTTAAGCTGTTTAAAGTTTTGAACTTCTATCTCTATTTCTTTTTCTGGATATCTTTTCCTTGTAAGTTCAACTCTTTTTGATATCTCATCAACAGTTTTAAAACTTTCTATATGATTATCCTTTATCATAAAAGCATCAAAAAGTCCAAACCTGTGATTTACTCCACCACCACAGCTAACAGCATACTTCTCCATTATTCTTAAGTTAGGCGCAGTTTTTCTGGTATCATATACACTTACTCCATAAGGCTTTGCTATATCAACAAATCTCTTTGTTTTTGTTGCTATACCACTCAATCTTTGAAGAATATTAAGTGCTGTTCTTTCAGCTGAAAGTATGGTTCTGTTTGAAATTACTTCCATTATAACATCTTTTTTTCTTACAAAATCCCCATCCTTTTTATTCTTTACCATCTTTGCATTTCTATTGAGAAACTTAAAACAAAATTCTGCAAAATCGACTCCACATAAAACCATATCTGATTTAGCTATTATAATTCCTTTAAAAAGAGCTTTTTTATCAACAAAAACTTCCGTTGTTATATCGCCTTTACCAATATCTTCCTTAAGAGCATTTGTTATTATTTTTCTAATACTTTGGGTTATCATAAATAAATTATATCAAAAAGGTTAAAGTAAATAGTTTAATATAATAAAAAACTCAAATTTAATAATAAATGCTAAAAATATCTTAAAGATCACTTAATATTATCACCAGAAATATCTTATATTCTATAGTCACATTTTAAGACGATCATCTAAATTTGTGACTACACAAGGTTATGTTAAGTAAACTGCATGGTCTTTTCATAAATCTGCTTACACATATATTAGTTATTATGTCATATTGAATTAATATTTTATTAACAATTATTTAGTAGAATTTTTTTATGAGAAAGGTATTGTTTTTTATACTTACAGTAAATATCTTTTTTGTCTTTCCTATCATGGCAAAGGACAAAAAAAATATAATAAACAGAACAAATCAGATAATAATAAAGTTAAAAAATACAGTTAGTGAAAATCAGTTTAAAAATAAACTAGCGAGAGCATCATTTGCTAAAATCAAAAAAATAAATTTTCATAGAAAATTTCAAACTGACAAATTCATAATTAAGCTTGATGAGATGAAAACCTATAACGAGATAATGAGTATAATTGAAGAACTCAAAAATGAGTTTGATATAGAATATGCAGAACCAGATAGAATAGCAAAAATAACTTTAATTCCAAATGACACACTATATAATAACCAATGGCATTATAAAACCCCATCAGATGCTTTAGCCGGAGTAAATCTGCCACCTGCCTGGGATATCACAACTGGTGCTAATATAGTAGTTGCCGTTCTTGATACAGGTATTCTTTCACATACAGATTTATCATCCTCAAAAATTCTCCCAGGTTACGATATGATAACTAATCTGACAGTGGCTAATGATAGTAATGAAAGAGATTCAAACCCATATGATCCAGGAGATTGGTGTACGGCAGCTGAGAAAAATACTTCAGGACATCCATGTCATGATTCAAACTGTGCTCCAAACTGTGTAGATTTAACCTCAAGCTCCTGGCATGGTTTACATGTTACTGGAACCATAGCAGCAGATACAAATAATAACAAAGGAGTGAGTGGAGTAAACTGGAATGCAAGAATACTTCCAGTTAGAGTTATGGGTAAAGCAGGTATTGGATATTCAAGTGATATAGCGGATGGAATAATATGGGCAGCTGGCGGAAGTGTTTGGGGAGTTCCACAAAATCAATATCCCGCAAGAATTATAAATATGAGTTTATCTGGAGATGGTTCATGTCCACAAGATATTCAAAATGCAATAAATTATGCAGTTTCACAGGGAGCAGCTGTTGTGGTTGCAGCTGGAAATGAAAATGATAATACTCATTTATATTTTCCTGCAAATTGTAATGGAGTTATAACTGTTGCTGCCTTAGGGAAAAATGGAGACCTGGCAAGTTATTCAAATTATGGAAGTAATGTATTTATATCTGCTGGTGGAGGAGATGGGAGTGATTGGATCTATTCACTTGGAAATACTGGTACAACTTCACCTGGCAGCGATACATATTATGGTATGAAAGGAACAAGTATGGCAACTCCGCATGTAAGTGGTATAATTTCACTCATGCTTTCATTAAAACCACAATTAACATTAAACGAAATAAAATACAACCTTCAAAAAACAGCAAGGACATTTCCATCACCTTCATTTTGTGCATCGTATGGATGTTGTGGTTATGGTATAGCTGATGCCTATAATGCATTGTACAACCTTATAATATCAATATCTTCATCCACACCAAATTCTTCAAAAAATAATACCGCTGTAAATGTTTCGGTTTTTGGTAAAGGGTTTCTTTCACAAGCACAGGTAAAACTTAAAAGGACAGGATATCCTGATATTAATTGTACAAACACAACGGTTGTAAACCTAAATAGAATTGACTGTACCTTTAATTTAACAGGCATTTCCACAGGAACATATGATCTTTATGTTCAAAATCAAGATGGTAGCTCTGCCACACTTTCAAATTACTTCACAATAACAGGACTGAATATAACACAGATAAATCCATTATCTGGTTATAATAATCAAAGTATAAATGTAAGTTTTACCGGCGAAAATTTTGTCTTTCCATTTACTGCTAAACTTTCAAAACAAGGATATCCTGATATAAACTGCACAAACCCTGTTTTTAATAACCCTAATTCAGTTTCCTGTACCTTCAATTTAACGGGTGCTTTTTCAGGATATAGAAATATAATTTTTATAAATGGAGATGGAAGTGTTTTAACACTTACAGATGCGTTTAATATATTAAATGAAAATTTAGCTATAAACAGTATAAATCCATCTTCAGGATACAACGATACAACACTAAATATATCAATCTATGGTACAGGTTTTCTTTCTACCTCAACAGCAAAACTATCAAAATATCCTTATCCTGATATAAACTGTAATCTCACAGTACTTTCATCAACATACAGCATATGCAATGTTGATTTAAGAGGTTTGTGGAGTGGTATAAAGGATCTTGTATTTGTTTCAGGTTCTCAAACTACAACACTTTCAAATATCTTCAATATTATGAACTCAACACTTTCAATTTCAAATTTAAACCCTGTTTCCTGTTATAATAATAATTCGAGCTGTCAGATAACAGTATATGGAAAAGGATTTTTACCAACCTCCTTGCTGAAACTCGTCAAATCAGGTTTTCAGGATATATCACCAGCTTCTTTTGAAATTAAGTCCTCTACTTATATTATCTCAATATTCAACCTCTCAAATCAGCCTGCTGGAAAAAGAGATGTTTATGTTTATAATGATATTAACTCATATGCAACAAAAATTGATGGATTCAATATAATTGATGTGCTTGGTTCACCATTTATAAATTATATTCATCCTCAATCATCATTTAACAATGAAAATCCAATAGTACACATTTATGGAGAAAACTTTATAAATGGTCTATCAATAATATTAAAAAGAGATGGAGAAGATGAAATTTCTGTTTCTAACTTCGAAATAATCTCTTCAACATACATAATGAATGTTATTCTTCCACTAAAAAATAAAACTCCAGGTTTATGGAATATAAAGATAACAAATCCAGATGGGAAAAGTTATGAATACTCAAGCTTCAATCTTCTTGAAAGCAAATCCGAAGTAAAAGTATATAATCCCATAATAGACTCAACAAATCCAAAATCAATAATAACATTTAAAACATCAAAAACTCAAAGAATAAGAATAGAAATATACAACTCTCGTGGTAAAATTATCAGGAATATTGAATTCCAGTCACAGGAAGGTTTTAATCAAATAGAGTTTGATGGGAAGGATAATTATGGGAACAAACTTCCAAGCGGAGTATATATTATAAAGATTGAGAAAGAGGAAGGTGTAGAATATAAAAGAGTAGTAATAGTAAGATGATACTAATACTAATTTTCATACTGAATTTTATACACTGTGAAGAACTTTCTCTGGGTATTTTATATCAAAAACCTACATCCGATCTTTTTGGTTCAGGAGACCTCACACTTATATCACTTGAAAAAGAAAAAGCATCCATAGATACCTCTTTTCTTGGAAGTATTTTAAACCATTCAGTTTCTTTTTCTTTCTGGCCTGATTATTACGGGAAAGGATATTATGGTTTTCTTTCAGGAACATATAAAATAGATCAAAATCAAGCTTTCAATATTTTATATTACAGTTATTCAAGTGGAAGTGAAGAGATAAACTACCTGGATGGAAGGACTGAGAATATTGTTTATGAAAAAAATAATATTGTAAGCGCCGGGTTTGGGACAAAACTTAATGATAACCTTAATCTTGGAATAAGAATAAAAAATATGACATCAACTCTTGCTGAAAGATACGAAAGTTCAGGTTTTGCTTTTGATTTTGATATTCTCTTTAAAATAGATGAATTTTATATATATGGCGGAGTGGAAAATATAAATGGTTATCTTAAATATGAAAACGAAAAAGAAGAACTTCCTTTATTTTACAAATCAGAAATTGCATATTTTTTTAAAAATAAAAAATATGAGATTGGTATTGGTTTTGGTGGTAAATATACCACTGAAACAAAAACATACTCAGCTGGCATCTGTTTTTCTCCTCTAAACCTCCCTGTTTTTTTAAATGCTGCTTATACAAAAGATTGGAAAAATGACTTTTTTTCATCAGGGATAAATATTCGATTTGAAAATATTATTCTTGGATATTCAATGAGATTTCCCCAGATTTTTGATACTCCAATGTTTAGAATCACAATAAGCTATATATTCAACAATGAAAAGAAAGAAAAACAAAAAACACCATCCTACAAATCCAAAAAAGAACCACCAAAGAAACTTCAGCCACAGAAAATAGAAAAAGAAGAACAAAAAGAAAAAACAAAAAGCAAACCAGTTCCATCAAAATCAAATAATATTATAGTTTTCTAAAAATGATAAAATAATTATATGGAAAACTCATATATAAGCTATGAATATAATGATGCTCTTTATCTAAATATTACCAACAGATGTCCAAATTTATGTGTCTTTTGTATTAAAAGAAAGTGGAATATGAATTACAGAGGATATAACTTAAAACTTGAAATAGAACCAGATCTTGATACTCTGGTTAATGATGTTGAAAGAGCTTTTAAGAAAAAAGATTATAGAGAGATTGTTTTTTGTGGTTATGGTGAACCAACAATGAGATGGGATTTAATAAAGAATTTTGCTAAATTTGTAAGAGATGGAAATCTTAAAAATGTTAAAAATGATAAATGGATAAGAATAAATACAAATGGTCTTGGAAATCTTATAAATAAAAGAGATATCACAATAGAAATGAAAGGCCTTATAAACTCACTTCATATAAGCTTAAATACTCTTGATAAAACTCAGTGGAATAAAATTATGCAACCATTTAAAGGATATGAGAATGGTTTTGAAAGTGTAATTGATTTTATAAAAAAAGCCAAAGAAAATATTGACGAGATAGTTTTAACAGTCGTGAATTTAAAAGAAATTGACATAAAAGCAGTTGAAATATTTGCAATTGAAAATGGTTTAAAATTCAGGTTAAGACCATTGCTTGATAGTGAAAATGATTGAAAAAAAGAAAGTACTTATAATCTTAACAGTAATCCTTTTTATATTTTTAGTTATTCCAGTTACAATATTTAAAAAAATACTTACCCAATATTTTGGATTTATAAACAGCTGGGTAGAACTTCCCACAAATACAATAAAACATAGAATAATTTCAAAAATTCCTCAGGAGCATAGTTCAAGTATGGGAGATTTAAAGCTTCCAGAAATAAAATTTGTAAAGTTTAGTGTAAATATAAAAGCTCAAAAGGTTTTATTAAAAGGAGATTTTAACAAATGGAAGGGGGATATAAAGCTTGAAAAAAAGAACAATAATAAATGGGAAATAGAAATTCCTCTCGCTTTGGGAAAGTATAGATATATCTTTATTGTTGATGATAAAGAGATTTTAGATCCATTAAACCCTGATGTTGATTATTACGGTGAAAAAAAAGTCTCATTAATTGAGGTTAAATGAAAATTATTTTATTTAAAAAATATATTCTTTTACTTTTGTGGTTGATTTTTGTACCAATAAATCCAGCATATTCTACAGAGAAAAAAGCAATTATCTGGATAACAGATAACATAACTGATATTAATGAAATAATTGAATTTAAGGAAAGGAATAACCTTGATTTTTCTTTTTCACTTCTTTCATCAGTATATATAAGCACGAACAACGAAATAGAAAACATTGATGATTTTAAATTATATTCAAAACTTTTTCCTTTTTTTTTCCCTGATGAATTCAATATAAGTGAAATTAAAGGGTATGAAAAAAATCTGGTTCTTTTTTCATTAATTTTTGATTTCTATCATATAAATGTTTCTACAAGATCTCAAGGAATTATTACAGAATTTTTACCATTTAAAGCTGAGATTATTGAAATATTCAATAAAAATAATTATCTTTGGATATATGATAAGATACATAGAAAAGTAATAACAACAGGAAAAGACAAAAATATTTTTGATGTTGAAACTTTTATATCAACAGAGATAATCAGAGGACCAATCTTTTTGATTAATGACCGTGATAATAAAACATCATCAGTTTCTATTTTAAAAGAAATATTTGAAAGAAAAGATCTAAAGTTTGTAAAACTGAGTGAGTTAATAAACCCAGATATATCAAGATCCTCAGATACAATTATCGAACAAAATAAGATTGAAATAAACTTTAACTGCGAAAAAGAAAAAAACTATATTCTTTATCTTTTGAAAATTTCAGAAGAAATTGGACAAGCTATTTCTGAAAATAATGATATCATTAATCTTTTTCATCAGCTTTTTGATTATTACCAGGATATATGCAATGACAATGAAACAATATATGATGATATACGAAGAATTACAAAAGATATATATAAGATAGCAAATTTAAGTCCTCCAGATTTTATATATTATGATTTTTTGAGTGAACCACTTATAAAAAAACATAAAAAACTAAAAAAAGATAATTTAATTTCATTTACACCTGTTATTGAATCCTCTCTATATTTTGAAATTAATAAGGAAGAAAAATCTTATAAATTCAAAGTTTCCTTTTCAACTGAAAACCTCAAAGAACTTCAAATATATATAGACATAAATAAAAGAATAAATGCAGGACTTGACAATATCATAGGAAGAAATGAAAAAATAGATCCACTTTATGGATGGGAATATGCTATTTTAGTGGATTTAAAAAGAAAAGATGTGTTTTTTTATGAAGCTAAGACAAGAGAATATATAAAAAAAGCAAAATATTCATTGAAAATTGAAGACAACGCAATTACATTCTCTATTCCCGAAGATATAATGAAAGGTAATTTTATAAACTGGAACTATATTCTTCTCGCTTTAAGTGAAAGAGATATAATAGATGGTATATATAAAATTGTTAATCAAAAGTTTTTAATACCTGAAGATTAAAATTTCATTTTTATTAAGTTTGAGAAACCACTAAATGGTTAACGTATTTCTTAGAAAAGCAATGCGCGGGAAAGGACTCGGTTGCAAATAAAATTTTCTCACCGAAAATTTTTTCGCAACCCGCTCCTCGAAAAACTGAACTGTTAATGTTTTTCTGCGGACTTTCGAGTCCCACGAAATGCTAACGCATTTCTTAGAAAAGCAATGCGCGGGAAGGGACTCGAACCCTTACGCCGTAAGGCATACGCCCCTCAAACGTACGCGTCTACCAATTCCGCCACCCGCGCTTTCTATAATAATATTTTACAATATTTTTAAATGCTTAATCATTAGGTAAAATTTCAACTTCACCAAACTCTGAAAGCTGCTTATCGAATTTTTTCATATCACCAACAACCATTATCAGATAATTATCAAAATCATAAAATTCCTTTGCTATATTAATAACATCCTCTTTTTTCACAGAATCTATCCTTGAAGTATACTTTTTCAAATAATCTTCTGGATATGAATGAATATCATAACTTGCTTTCTCATTTAAAAGCGAAAATACATTTTCAAACCTGAATACAAATGAATTGATAAGCTGGGATTTTGCCATCTCAAGTTCTTTATCATCAATCTCCCCATTTTTAGCTCTTTCAAATTCTTTAAAGACCTGAGTTATAGCCTCACCAACACTTTCAGGTTTAGTTCCAAGATAACTTATTATAAAACCGGATTTATCTCTTTTAGAAAAATAAGAATAAACGCTGTATGCAAGCCCTCTTTTTGACCTTATCTCATTGCCAAGCCTTGATTGTATACCTCCACCCATATACTCACTTAAAACAAAAAGAGGAAATTCTTTTGGATCATGCCTTTTTATTCCTTTATGTAGAATAACCACAAATGCCTGTCTTAAAGGTCTATCAATTACATAAACCTTCCTTCCTTTAACTGTTTGAGGATCAAATATTTCATTTCTATTTGCTTTCTTTGATGGTATCATAGAGAAAAAAGAATTAATCTTACTAAGCATATCCCTTTTATTAAACTTTCCAGCTGCAGCTATTATAATATTATTAGCCACTAATAAATTGGAATGATAATTTTTTAAGTCATCAATATTAATTCTTTCAATATTTTCTATCTCTGCTCTTCTTCCATAAGGATGCTCTTTTCCAAAAAACATTCTTAACGCTTCTCTGATTGCTTGTTCAGAAGCCTTATCATTTCTTCTTTTTATGACTTCAATTGCTTCTTGTTTTTTTAACTCAAACTTTTTTATTTCAAACGCGGGATTCAGTATTAAATCTGAAAAAATATCAAATACCTCATCAAAATTCTCTTTTTTACAGTAAAGATTTATAACTGCATCTTCATTATTTATCTTCGCAGTTATTTCTGCTCCAAGATACTCAAGACGTCTATCAATCTCATCTGAAGAATATTTTTTACTTCCACCATGTCTCAACATTTCAAAATACAGTTCTCCCAGCCCTACCTTATCAGCAGGGTCATACACCTTACCAGTTTTAAGATAAACTGAAAGCCTTACCACAGGCAAGAAGTTATCCTCCTCTATATAAACTTTAATCCCGTTGGAAAGCACCTCAACTTTTGTTTCAGGAGGATCATATTTTACATTAGAATAAGATGGTATTTTATTTGAATATGCATTTATACTCATAAATAATACTCCTGTTATAAACATTTTTTTCATAATCTCTCCTTTTTATTTTTTCTCAACTATATAAACACAGGTTCTATTTTCTCTTTTTAAATACTTTTCAACAGCATTTACAACATCTTCAGAGGTTACTTTTTTAATTTTTTCTATCATATCCCATGAAAACTTCCAGTTTCCTATAATCTGTTCGTTCATTGCAAGAGTTTGAGCAAACTCAAGATTAGATTCAAGATCCTTATATATTCCCATCTCGTAGTTGTTTATAACTTTTTCTATTTCTTCTCTGGTTGGAGGTTCATTTCTAAAATTCTCTATCTCTTTCATTATCTCATCATCAAGTTCTTCGATGGTAGTCTCACCCTTCGGAGCTGAAACAATTATAAAAAGTGAAGGATATCTAACGCCTGGAGTAGCATGATAAGCCCCGACATAAAGTGCTTTCTTTTTTTCTTCTACAAGTTTTTTGTAAAGTCTTGAAGTATTTCCATTAGCAAGCACCTCACTTGCTACTATCAAAGCAGGCATATCAGGAGAATTAATCCCTTCATTTTTAAAACCCATCCTTAACATTGGTTTAGCAGGGAAATCAACCTTTATAATTTTTTCAGCTATCTGAGGTGGTTCTTTTGTGTAATTAGTATCTGGAAGAGATTTCGATTTCCAGTTTCCAAAATATTTTTCAGCAAGTTTTATTACCCTTATAGGGTCAATATCACCAACTATAGCGAGTGTAGCATTATTGGGAAGATAGAACTTACTATAAAACTCCATTGCCTGAGATGCTGTTAAATGACTTACATCATCCTCCCATCCAATTGTTGGATTATGATATGGATGAGCCTCAAAAGCGTGTGAAAGAAGATGTTGCCAGCTCACTCTGGAAGGATCAGTTTTATTCATCCTCAGTTCTTCAAGAACAACACTTCTTTCTTTATAAAAATCTCTCATAACAGGATTTTTAAATCTATCAGATTCTATCATAAAATAGGCCTCTATTCTATCAGATGGTAAAGACACAATATATCCTGTATAATCTGTTGAGGTAAAAGCATTCATTCCACTTTGTCCAAGCTCATTATAAACCTTCCAGTATTCTTCCCTGACTTGATATTTTTCAACTTCTTCTTCAAGTTTCTGTGCTTCCTCTTTAAGTTTTTTTATCTTTTTTTCATCCCTTTTTTCTTTTCTATCCTCAATATTGATTTCCTGATATATTCTATCTATTTTATCAAGAATCTCCTTTTCTTTTTTATAATCTTTTGTACCTATCTTTTGTGTACCTTTGAAAGCCATATGTTCAAAAAGATGAGCAAGACCTGTTTGTCCCTGAATATTATCAACATTTCCAACCTTAAACATCATAGTAAAAGACACAACCGGAGCAAATTTCTTTTCAAGCATCAAAAGTTTAAGTCCATTTTTTAGTTGGTAATAAATAACTGGAGGATATTTCGGATCTGTTTCAACAACTGCACCAAGTTTTTTAAGTTCTTCAATCTTATTACTGTCCATAGCCCACACTCCTGTAGTTAATATAAAAAAAGAACACGCTATTTTTAAGATTTTCATCTTGCCTCCATAATAAAGTCTTAATATCATTATATATTTTTTTAAAAAAAACAAAAAATGATATAATATAAGAGTTCTTTGGCGAGGGAAGTTGGGTTAGATTCCCACGCTGCCCCGCAACGGTAAAGCCTTATAAAAGGACAAGCCCGGTCTATCGCCAGAGAATTAATCCTCCGAGGGGAGGGCAAGTAAAAACTTATTATATCTTCCCTCGGAGTTATTTAAAAATCCTCGAGGGAGGATAGATGAAAAAACTTATTTTAACAATTCTTATAATCCCACAAATACTTTTCTCCTACGACAGAGTTTCAGAAATATTTCTTGTCGTAGTAAAAGAACAAAAACAGGAATATAATTACATATATTCGGATATTCTTTCAGCAGTAAAACTACAAAATACAAAGAATATCTCATCAACATTAAATAATTCTCCATCAATAATTTTAAGAGAAAACACCCAAAATTTTGGATTGACACTTCCATCAATAAGAGGGTTCAGTTCCAACCAGACTGCTGTGGTCTATGATGGCGTAAAACTTCCAAAGGATATTACATCAACTTATGACCTCTCAATACTACCAACCTCTAATATAAATAATATTTATTTACTTCCTGGAGGCTGGTCAGCAGTTTTTGGTTCAAATGCTGAAGGTGGAGTTATTGCAATAAAAACAATAGATTTAAAAAAGGATGAGAATATAATTGATTTTACTTCATCATATGGTTCATATGATAAAAAACACTATATTTTAACATCAGGTGTAAGCAAAAAAAATATAACTCTTTTAACAACACTTGAAAACTACTCATCTGATGGCTTTCAGGAAAACTCATATGCAAGGAAAAACTCGCTTACATCAAAATTAACATATGATTTTGCTAATTATGGCAAAACAACATTAAATATTTTTGGAGTAAACCTCAAAAGAGGATTACCATCAGGTACACCGATAGATATAAAAGATTTTAATGGCGAAAAAGAGAAAAAAGCAAATAGACTGACTGACTGGCAGAGAGATGAAAATTTATTCTTGAATATAAAACATAATTTTAACATAAATGAATTTGAAAATGATTTTTCATATTCAAGAAATAACCTCACAAGAGAAGCATATCAATTTTCATCTCTCACAAAAATAAAAACATACTCAGATAATTTTATATTTTCCACAAAGATAAACGGAATAACTGCGGGTGTTGAAGTTGAGAAATTAACATTAAGATCAAATGATTATGGTAATCATGAAATAAAAAACACAGGTTATTTTGCCAGTAAAAACTTTAATTTAACTGAAAGACTTAACTCCTCAGTATATTTAAGATATGATGATAACAAAAACTACCAGAACTTTTTAAGTCCAAAACTTATATCATATTATAAAATAGATGAAAAAACAAGGATAAGCTACTCTGTAGGAAGGGCTTTTCGAGCTCCTAACTTTGCTGATATATATGGCTCTCCGTCTTACTTGTATGATCCCAATCCGAATATAAAGCCTGAAAAATCTTTATCGAATGAAATTGGCTTTGAATACAAAGATAAAATAACACTATATATATCAGCATATTATTACGATATAGATGATAAAATTACAATCTATTTTGATCCCAATACCCAGCGATCAAAATCAGTAAATTTAGCAAAAGGATATAATAAAGGAATAGAAATAAATACTTCATATCCATTATCAGGTAACTTTGAAATAACTCTTTCTGGAACCATTATAGACGCAAAAGGTAAAAATAAAGATGAAGGAAGCTATAAAAGATTAGCCTATACTCCACAATACAAAATAAGTAGTATACTTTCAGCAGATATATATGGTTTCAAATCCAGTTTAAAGACAATTTCTGTTGGGAAACAGTATAGTGGTATCAATATGACAGGAAAAATTATACCCTCTTATACTGTAAGTTCATTAAGCATATCAAGAAAAATTGAAAATCTTAATATTGAATTTACAATGGAAAACATATTTAATAAAAGATATGCCACAACTGCTGACATATTTAATGGATATTATCCTGCAAACCCAAGAAATTACTCTTTATCTTTGAGTCTTACTTTTTAAAAATGATATAATATAGTCTATACGCCGACGTAGCTCAGCGGTAGAGCAATCGCCTTGTAAGCGATAGGTCATCGGTTCGAATCCGATCGTCGGCTTTTTTATTTGATACAAATTTTACACTTAACCTTAATCTCAACATTTATTCTTTCTACACATATACGCATCATACTAAAGGTTTAAAGGATTTAGGAGTTTAGCATTTTAGCAGAATTCATTAAACTTTACACTAACCTACTTTAAACTGGTCTTCTTGGTGCAACAAGCCATAATAAAAAATAAATTACCAGGGTCCACCAGGTTAAAATCCCTGAAATTAAAAATGCAATAAAAATAACTCTTACAAATGTTACATCAACACTAAAATACTCAGAAATTCCAGCACATACACCACCAATTTTCCTTTCATTTGAAAGATAGAATCTTTTATTTTCCATCTTTTCTCCTTTTAAAAAGGAAATCCTATACTCATTCCAAAATAAATATAAGAAGGATTTAATTCCTGATTATTTACTTTTGAATCAAGATAACTTTGAACATTATTATCCCTTGCTTTTATATTTCTTTTAAATTTAGCCATTTTACCATATTTAAAATCAAAAGAAAGAATATGAGATTTAAAAATATTTTTCTCTATACCTGCTCCCAAAGTTATATTTGGAACTGAATAAGTCTTATCATTGGAAAATGGATAATTTTCTATCCCCATAGCACTTCCCCCATTACTTGAATAAACACTTTGTTTAGATGAAATAAGACTTAATCCTCCACCTATATTAAATTTAAATCTTGTATTAAAATAAAATTTTTTAACAAAAGCATAAATAATTTCAAAAGAAGAAATACTCTCCATCGTTTCTTTAGCTAATAAATTTTCTTCGGGTCCCCAGGAAATAGTTTTAAGTTTATCTATAAAATAGCTTGAATTATTTGCTGTTTTTCTAAAAGAAAACTCAATATAACTTTTTTTGCTATAATTGTGTCTTAACGATATACCTAAAACCTGAGAATTGAATTTCAATTCAGAGCTATCCATATTTGCAGCTGAAAGAATAAAATAATTTTTAGATAGATTATAAAGCTCACCTGCCTCTTTTATCAAAAGTTCCTTTTCTATATTTATTGAAGATGCTACAATAATCTCAGCTGTTTCGGAATTTACAATCCTCGAGTTAATGACAAACTCATTTCCAACAACTGACACCTCCCCTATTACAAGCCAGTCTACTCCGAGCACAAGCCCAACTCTTTTAATATCCTTCTCATCCACAATCCCAAGCATATTTAATCTTAACTCTTCTAAAATTCTTTCAAGTCTATTTCTCTCAACAACAATAAAATTTTCATCATCAATAAAATGATTTGAAAGAGCTGATGCTACAACCTCTCCTGCTTTTATTTTTGAACTCTCTTCATCAATATCTTTGAAATTTACAACTGCAATTTTTAAAGGCTTTTTATCTATCTTTTCAAATATTTTTTTTTTCAGATC
>FWWL01000095.1_pt1 | contig 158836 bp, 128 predicted proteins | sample 2228331 | NCBI WGS metagenome assembly FWWL01 (sample SAMEA103939775, study PRJEB20133) | metagenome | reverse complement strand
TTTTTATGTATTTGATTTATTTATGTTTTGATTTATTTTTCTGCCTGCTCTTTTTTTTTTGTCTATTTGCTTTTTTTTTTGTCTTTTTTGAAAACTTTTACAAATACATTCCGTATATACTTTTGAATCTGATAAAAATTGGAGAGAAGTGCATTATTAACATTTTGATTGAGAAAAAATCAGGTATGTTAATAAGCGCTAGTAAGTATTACAGTTAGGGGTGCCTTATGGGTGTTATATTCAAATTTACTTTAAGAAATATAAAAGAGAAGAAGTTCAGGACTTTCCTGATAATTTTCTCCATAATGATGTCTTCTGCCCTGTTCTTTGCATCAGGCGCTATGTCAGGCTCTGTGGGGCAGATAATAGTGGATAGGATAAGGAACTCCGTTGGTTCATCGGAGATAACCATACATCCCAACGAGAAGTCGCCCTCGGGCTATATGACAACCACAGCAGCAGAACACTTTAGCTCAGATATGGAATTCATTACAGGAGCTGTCTTTGGGGATGGGATATATGAGAAAGAAGATAAAGAGACAATTAGTATCAGGCTGAACGGATATGATCTGGAGGAGCTTCAGCAGATGAACCCTGTTGTGTTCGAAACGGAGTATGATCTAAACCCCTTCAGCGGCAAGAAGATAATACTCAGCAAGGTTACTGCAGAGAAACTCAAGCTGGGTATCGGGGATTCTATGGAGCTTGAGATCAATAAGGTCAAGCATAGGTTTACTTTAGCAGGAATAGTACAGCCAAAGGGGATTTTTCTTGAGGATGGCAGAAGCAACAACGGGCTGGTGCCAAGGGATACCCTAGCTGCGTTATATAATGCTAAAGGTAAGGTAACTACAATCTTCATGAAACCTAAGGATATGAGCCGCAAGCAGGAGTTCATAGATAGCCTTTCGGAGGCGTATAGAAGGTACAGCGTAGTAGAATCAATCCCGGAAGAGGATATCAAAAGAGGATCCAGTACCTTCGAGGTTCCCTTCATGATGATGGTGGTAATGGTGCTCATTATCAGCGTATTCATAATATATACCTCCTTTAGGGTTATCACTACAGAAATGCTCCCGGTTATTGGCACTTTCAGAAGCATTGGGGCAACAAAAAGGATGACGGATTTCGTATTGCTTATTGAGAGTGTTGTCTACGGTGCAGTAGGAGGGACTTTAGGCTGCATATTGGGGATAGGGGTCTTATCTCTGATGGCCAATATGATGCTTACGCAATCCGATAGGGCAGCGGGTTTCACCGCCAATATACAATACAACAATGTACAGCTCATTACAGCCTTTGTCATAGCGGTTTTTCTATCGGTAGTAAGCTCCCTGATTCCTATTATGGGGGTATCCAAGATTTCAGTTAAGGATATAGTCCTTAATAAAATTGAGAAAGTCAAGAAAAACAAGACTTTTAAGCTTTGGCTAGGGTTTGCTTTAATGGCAGTGGTGCTGGCTGCTCCGAGAATGGTTCCAAGGAGTATGGCGGTGACGGTTGACATGATTTGTCTTATACTTGCGTCTGTATCAGTGACGCTATTAATACCATATATCACTAATGGCTTTATTAAGCTTTTTGAGAGATCTTATGTATTCATATTTGGCAATGAAGGGATTCTGGCAGCGAAGAACCTAAGGGAGAACAAAAGCGTGCTGAACAATATTTCCTTGCTTGCAATGGGTATATCAGCCCTGCTGATAATAAATACCATAAGCTTCAGCGTTTTTAAAGAAGTATCCAATGCCTACAGAACCTTTAGTTATGATATAGAGCTGGGAGTTTCAGGTATGGACAGACAAAAGCTCAGCCTGGTGGAGAAAATTGACGGGGTAGAGGACGTATATGGAAACCTCCAGGTATTCGATATGGAGATTGCGGGCAGCAAGGACAGGATCATGAGTATAATTGGCGCGGAGCCTAACAAGTTCACTGATTTTTTCGAGTTTAATATCATGGGAGATCAGCAAAGCCTGATGCAAGAGCTTGGCAGCGAGAGAAACATAATAATCTCCAACGCTTTGAAATATAAGTTCGCAGTGGATCTGGGCGATAGTATTATATTAAAAACTAAGAGGGGTGACCGGCCTTACAAGGTAATAGGCTTTTGCGAGACCATGATGTATAACGGACAGACGGCTATAGTATCCGACCGGTATCTGAAGTCTGACATGCAGCTCAAATATTATAACGATATATTGGTAAAAACCTCAAAATCTCCCCTCGTGGTAAAAGAGAACATAAAGGAATTCTTCGGTGATCAGGAAATATATATAAGAACAATAGCTGAAATGGAGGAGTCCAACAATGAGTCAAACAAAGCACTTTTCAGCATATTCAGGATATTCTCCATTATGGCGATGGTTATAGGTATATTTGGGGTATTGAACAATTTTGCCATAAGCTTTATGGAAAGAAAACGCTCACTTGCAATGTTCCGATCAGTAGGGATGAGCAAGGTTCAGATAATAAAGATGATTTTTATAGAAGCCTTATCTGGAGGTCTTATAGGCGGGGCTGTGGGAGTATTCTCAGGGGTGGTAAACATCTCTGTAATACCTTATGTTATGAGCGCTATAGACATGCCGATTCCGATACATTACTCAGCAGTCCTGATGATTACTTCGTTAATCGGTGGTGCTGCAGTTACCTTGATAGCATCAGTGAGTCCGGCTCTCAAATCCTCCAGATTGAATGTAATTGAAGCGATCAAATATGAATAACAGCACAGAGAGTGCTTAGTGTATAGAAAAGGGGTGCAGAAATGCAAGCAATAATAGAAGCAAAGAACCTGAATAAGACTTTTAAGCTGGGAAGCTTAGATGTTGAGGTTTTAAAGGATATAGACCTTACCATAGCTTCAGGTGAATTCGTATCTATAATGGGACCTTCCGGATCGGGGAAGAGTACTCTTCTCTACTTGATAGGAGGTCTTGATAAACCGACCTCGGGAAGTGTAAAAATCAAGGGCAGTGAGCTTTCAGACATGAAAGACAAGGAGCAGAGCATTATGAGAAGGCGGGATATTGGCTTTGTATTCCAGTTCTATAACCTGATACCCAACCTGAATGTGGAGGAGAATGTAATGCTGCCGCTGCTTCTAGATGGGAAGAAGCTCAAGGACCATAGGGGTAAGCTGAATGAGATCCTTGAGGTTGTAGGACTTTCTGACAGAAGGGGTCATACTCCCAGAGAGCTATCTGGGGGACAGCAGCAGAGAGTGGCTATAGCGCGAGCTCTTATTAATGAGCCTGATATAATACTGGCGGATGAACCAACAGGAAATCTTGATACCAAGACTGGGATGGAAGTAATGCAGCTATTGCAGAAAATAAATAGAGAAAAAGGAAAGACCATAGTGCAGGTTACCCATTCAAGGGAATCTGCGGATTACGGCAACAGGATTATTAACGTTAGAGATGGAAAGGTGTGGGGATAATGAGAAGAAAATTATTGGCAATATTGATGATAGGTACTGTGCTGCTGTCGGCTGCCTGCAGCAAGCCTGCGAAGGATGCCGCGGCAGAAGCTGCTCCGACTCCGGAGGCTAAAAGGACTGTAGAGGCCTTTGGCATAGTAGAAGCAAATGACATTGAAAACATAAGCCTTGATATAGAAGCCGGAGTTGAAAAGGTCAGTGTAAAGGAAGGGCAGCAGGTAAAGAAGGGGGATATACTTTTATCTCTTAACATGAAGGCTTATATGGAACAGATTAAGACTAAACAGCATCAGCTCAGCATTGTAAGGCTGGAAGCAGAAAAGCTGGAGGTTGGGAGCTCCAACCCCGATATTGAGAAGCTTACAAATGACCTGAACTTTGCCAATGAGCAGCTGCAAAAGGCATCGAGAGAGTTGGAGTCTCAGGAGAAGCTCTATAAGTCGGGAGCTATTTCCAAATATGAGTATGATGTGTTTGTAAAGGCTGTTGACGCTAAAAGCAAAAGTGCAGAGGATATTAAGTACGATCTAGACAGCCTCATGCGCAGCAATGGACTTGGTTCAGCTATTCAGCGGGAACAGGCGGCAGCAATAGAGAGTGAAATAAGGCAGTTGAAGGAAAAGATAAGCAAGAGCTATATTTCTGAGAATAATATAGTATGCACAATGGACAATGGGATAGTTTATGAGCTCGGATACAAGACAGGGGACACAATAAGCTCCGAAAAGAAGGTGCTGAGCGTCATGAACCTGGATTCCCTTGTGGTTAAGGCTAATGTTGCAGAAGAATTTATTAAGGATGTAAAGCTGGGAGCAAAGGTAGAGATAATACCTGTTGCAGACAAGAGCAAGCAATATAATGGAAAGGTCACAGCCATAGCTAAGAATGCTCTGATCCAGAATGGAGAGACAGTCATACCTGTTGAAATATCAATAGATAATAAGGATAGCTTCCTGCTTCCGAATTTCAATGTGGATGTAAAAATAAATATGGAGTAACCCCTAATATATGGAACCATATCCTAAAAGATACGTCTAATATGAAATAGATTAAATTTTAGGAAGGTGATGTTTCAATGAGGGATAATGGGAGAATATTAAGAGGCTGTTTTATAGGCTTGCTAATAATGTGTATTGCTTTACCCGTCTTTGCTTTTGCCAAAGAGGATACTTATATTGACTTGCCGGAGAAGGTCAGTACTTCTCCCGGAATTGCAATAGAAATTCCCTTTGACGCTGTTCTTATGGGGTCTACAGTCAGCAGGAGCAATGTTTATGTTACAGATGAGCAAGGAAGCAGACTGCCTGTAGCACGTGAGCTTGGGAACAACGGAAAGTCCATAATTGTATCACCTCTTAAGCAGTATGTTCCCGGGAAAACCTATACCTTATACATAAGAAAATCTGTAAAATACGTAACAGGAAACCAAATAAAAAATGGTCTCAAATTAAAATTTACTGTTGCTAGTGCTGCAAAGGAACCCTTGCCCACAGTAGGCAGCGGAGAGAATCTCCGAAAGCTCCTGGCAGAAGCAAGCGTGCAAAATGATTATTCTGTATATGGAACGATGAAAATGAGGGATGGAGCTGTTACGTTTGATGCTGCAATGCCAGCACCTGCTGCAGCAGCTGAGAGCGTCGGCAGTGCCAAGCAGCCTGCCAATACTAGCTCAGGGGATTATTCAACCACAAATATACAAGTAAACGGGGTAGATGAGGCAGATATAGTGAAAACGGACGGGAAATATCTGTACCAGGTGAACAACAACAGGATAGTAATAGCAGAGGTTTATCCTTCGGACAAGATGAAGATAAAGAAGGTTATAGGCTTAGATGATGAAGATATGTATCCAACAGAGCTCTACTTGGATGATAAGAGGCTGGTTGTAATAGGAACATCAAATGCCAGAATTCCGATGTATACCCCAAACTCAAAGTCCTCAATGCCTTCCAAGCATGGTTATTATGGCAATAGTACAGTAAAAATGTTGATATATGACATAGCTGATAAAGCTGATATAAAAAAGATAAGGGAAATAGAGCTGGAGGGCTACTATCTGTCTTCAAGAAAGGTTGGCTCCAAGCTGTATCTTGTATCGAACAAATACTTGAATTATTATGGCGTATTGGAAAATTCTGAAGTTAGCGATACACCCTCTTATAGGGATACAGCAATAAAAGACGATTTTGTAAACATTGACTATGGAAAAATTGGATACTTCCCGGGTTCTGTAGAGCCCAACTATATGATAGCTGCAGGCATCGACCTTGACCGTCCCGCTGAAGGGGTCAATGTATCTACCTATTTGGGTTCGGGGGAGAGCATTTATGCATCAGCCGAAAACCTCTATGTGGCTGTTACAAGACATAATGCTATGACCCAGGATGTACCGGGCCCTATAATATTTGACTCTGCAGCTTCCAAGAAGCCGGCAATAAAAACCAGTGACAGAGAGACAGTCATATACAGGTTCGCGCTTAACAACGGAAAATTGGATTACACCGGCAAAGGTCAGGTGCCGGGCTCAATACTCAATCAGTTCTCAATGGATGAAAATAAAGGATTTTTCAGGATAGCAACTACAACGGGAGATGTGTGGGGAGTAGGCGAGAGCATTTCCAAGAACAATATATATGTACTGAATTCAGATTTGAATATATGCGGAAGCCTTGAGGATGTAGCTCCGGGGGAGAAGATATATTCAACCAGGTTTATGGGAGACAGGGCGTATATGGTTACCTTCAAAAAGGTTGACCCGCTATTTGTAATTGACCTTAAGGACGCCAAGAATCCAAAGATACTGGGGGCATTAAAAATACCCGGATACAGCGACTATTTGCATCCTTATGATGAAAACCATATTATCGGCTTCGGCAAGGACTCCATAGAGCTTTCCAATGAGGGCTCTTGGGGTAAGAACGGAGGTACTATCGCGTACTATCAAGGTATGAAAATAGCTCTGTTTGATGTAAGTGATGTCAGCAACCCCAAAGAGAAATTCAAGGAAATAATCGGAGATAGAGGCACTGACTCAGAACTCCTGCGTAATCATAAAGCGCTGCTTTTTTCTAAGGAAAAGGAGCTTATGGCCTTCCCGGTAACTGTGATGGAAATAAAGAACCGAGAGAATATAGCGGCAGGGAACATGCCCGCATATGGGAGCTTTGCCTTCCAGGGCGCTTATGTTTACAACGTCGACCTTATAGCTGGTTTTAAGCTTAAGGCCAGGATTTCACATATCAGCGACGAAGAATACAGCAAGTCGGGGGACCACTGGTATGACAGTAATAAGAATGTAGAAAGAATAATATATATCGGTGAGGACTTATATACCATCTCTAAAGGCATGATAAAAGCCAATAATATTAAGGATATGAAAGAGAAGGGGTCCCTCCTAATACCATAGAAGTTTTGAGCCGGGGATAAAACCCCGGTTTTTCTTTACATATAAACAGGATAATGGATGAAAAATAGCGAATTATAAATATGAGGTGATGTAAATGCCTTTGGATATAGAAAGCGACATTGGTATGGCTAATGTAAGTGTTTCATTTTCGAGAACGGTAGAGCTGGTTTGTGCCTTGAGATATTTGGCTTCCAAGAAAAGCCTGGGTCTTGCAGATCGTGAAGCAGACCTTCTTTATAACTCACTCACTCAAAAGAGCAGAGAGACAGCAGGGATTATTTCCCGCATGAGACTCAAAGGACTTGAGCTGCAAGAATTTGTACTCAGAGAAAAAGTGTTTGATGATGTGGAACTGCTGCTAAAAAGGATTAAAGGGTATGATAGGGCTAATTTCATATATACTTTTCTAGGTGAGGAGCTATCCCTTGAAAGCATACAGACATTATGTGAAGACTCCGATGCACTGCACAGGCTTTTAAGCGGGCAGGAAAAAAGTATAAGCAACAGCCTGGAGGTTCTGGGCTACCTGTTTCATGAAACAGAGGAGTTTAAAAATGCTGTGATGGAGCTTCTACATGAGCTTAATAACAAGCATTTTGACAGCTTAGTCAAGACTCAGTCTGCCTACTACACCAGCTTGACTGATGAAATAAAGGAAAAAATGGAGGGTAAGAGTCCTCTCGATTTTTCCCAGGAATTTTACGGGAAAAAGTTCAGGAGAGTATATGACTTCAAGGACTATTTGTTTATCCCTACATATTTTTTCAAACCAAATAAGATGAGATTCTTCAATTTCAATACTCAGATTATAATATTCAGTATGGATGATGACAATCTGAAAAGGCTTGAGACTGGAGATAGAATATCAAACGTGCTGAAGGTAGTCTCTGACAGGACACGCCTTGAAATACTGAGGGAGCTGACCGCCGGACCAGACTACGGCAAGACGCTGGCAGAAAAGCTTAGGCTTACTACCTCTACTATTTCCCACCATCTGGATCAGCTTAAGGAAGTGGGTCTTGTGACAGAGGAAAGAATAAAGAATATTAAATACTTCAATGTCAATAAAAAGGAAGTCGAAAAAGTACTGAAGGATTTCAAGGAATACCTTACGGGCAAGTAAATTTCCCGGCAGATTTTGTATTTATTTCCCGGGAAATAAAACATATTGTAGAAAAATGGGTAATAATATACTTTTCAGCTGTGAAGGGCAAGGGGGTTATAAGAGTGGAGCTTATAAGAAGGCTTAGAGAAGAAGAGTTTAAAGAATTTGTGGATATTGTAGTCAATGCTTATCCGGGATGGGGCTTCAATACCCTGGAGGATAGACAAAAGCTGGAGGAAAAGCTCATCAGAACCCAACGAGAGGACACCGCCGTAAATTTCTATGGTTTTTTTAGAGAAAGAGAGCTGCTGGGCGGAATGAGGCTTCATGATTTTAAGCTGAGACTAGGTTCTCAGAAGGTGGATGCCTGCGGCTTGGGTCTTGTTGCAGTTCACCTCATGCATAAAAAGGAGAAGGTTGCTAAGGAGATAGTTACATATTTTCTGAGACACTATAGAGAGCGAAAATTTCCTATTGCAATGCTCTATCCCTTCAGCCCCGAGTTTTACAAAAGAATGGGCTTCGGTTTTGGAACTAAGATGAATCAATATAGCATAAAGCCAAAGAATCTGGCCAATGGTGGATCAAAGAGCGGTGTTAGATTCTTCAGGGAGGAAGATAAACAGCTGCTTCTGGACTGTTATGCAAGGATAACTGAGAATACCAACGGTATGGTTGACCGGTCGGGGGCCGAGCTCAACAATATTTTAATATTGCCTCAGAACAAGCTTGCAGTATACCTGAAGGATGGCAGGATAGAAGGCTATATTGTATTTATGTTCAAAAAGGCCAGTCAGGATAATGGCTTGAAAAACGACATATTTATAAAGGAATTCCTTTATGAGAATACAGAAGCACTAAGATCACTTATGACCTTCCTCAGTACTCAGGAGGATCAGATAAACAGAGTTATATTCAATACCTTGGATGAGAACTTTCATCATCTGCTTTTGGATCCAAGAGACTCCTCCGACAATCTGATGACTCAGGTATATCATGAGAGCAACCTTCAGGGGGTTGGGCTGATGTATAGGGTTACAGACACAAGAGTATTGTTTGAAGCTCTCAGGGACCATAATTTCAACAACCAGAGCTGTAAGCTCAAATTAAACATCAGGGACAGCTTCATAAAAGAGAATGACGGCAGTGTTATAGTGCACTTCATCGGTGGCAAGGCAGTGTTGTCGGAGGTCAGTGAATATGAAGCTGAAGTTGATCTGGACATTGCTGATTTTTCCTCGCTAATAATGGGGGCGGTAGGTTTCAAAGCCCTCCTTAAATACGGTATTGCCAAGCTTTCAGATTCTAAATATGCAGAAATAGTTGACAGGATATTTGAGATGCCCGAAAAACCAATTTGTCTTACGCTATTTTAGACTAAGGTTAACATCTGATCCACAGTTATATAATATAGTTTGGGGGGAAGCTTTGATGTATCAAAATGAAGCTATAAGTCAGAACGCTCTCTATGTAAACGACATGCTGGTCAGAATATTCAAGTTTGTACTGGTTGCCCTTGGAGTAATGGCAATTATCAAGGCTGTAGGCTTTATAGCACTTCCATGGCCGCATTTAATTATGATGGCAGGGATTGGAGGTGCTGCATGTATGCTTCCTATTGCGTGCAGACACTTCAGGATGGAGGGAAACATCCTTAAGTATGTCAACATTTACTCTGCCGCAGTGCTTTGTATTTTTGGATACATCTACATTCACATGGGTGTGGTAATGCTGCTTGTAATACCTATCGGTTTTGCCTGTCTATATTTTGACCCAAAGCTTATAAGTCACGGGTTGGCATTATCGATATTTGGGCTTGCATTAGGAGAAGTATTAAGCGCCGGTTCAAACTGGGGTTTTACACTAGGGGGACAATTAAGCTATCTTAGGATGGCAATGTATATTCTACAGTTTGGGATTGCGGTATTACTGCTTACAGCCATCTCGAAAAGGGCACTCAGAATGCTTTCCAATACCCATAGCTTCTATGAAAACATCAATGATATATTTACCAATACCAGCGCATCAACACAGAGCCTGGAAGCGGCAGAAGACATACTCTTGCAGGGAGTAAGCTCTTTAAGCGGCAATAATGACAAAACAGAGGAGCTACTGTCGGCAGTAGAGGAGGACATGCCTTCTTCCAATGCAAAGGTAAGAGCGATAATATCCAATATAAATAAATCCATGGAGAATGCCAAGGAAATAATGAAATATACCCAGACAATGCTTAAGAGCAAGGGGAAGGACTTAAAGGCAGGGGATGAGGTCCTGAAGCTTGAGGAATATACTAAGAACTCCAAGGAGCTGATTGCGAAGCTTGCAAAACACACAGACAAGATAAAGGATGATCTTAGCCTTATAGCCGTAATGGTAGATGAAAGCAAGCTGCTTTCAATAAATGCCGCAGCGGAAGCGGAAAATGCCAGCTCAGGAGGCAGAGGCTCTGCAATTGTTGCCATGAAGGTGGAGAAGCTGGCTGACGAATCGGTGGAATCAGCCACTCATATACAGGAGCTTCTAGATAGCGTAGTGAATGATGCGGAGAATACTGTAAAATCAGTAGCAGAAACCTACGAGGAGGTTTTCAAGAGCCTGGAGCTTATCAATAGAACAGTGGAGACATTGATAAAATGGCTGATGTTCAAGAATATGAAATAAAAAATTAAGCGCAGACCTATTGGTCCGCGCTTTTTCTTTCTCCCATCCACTGGAGCATGAACATTTTTATAATTGCGGCAGTGGGAACCGCTATGAGCATTCCCCACAAACCAAAGTATGCACCGCCTACAAGTATGGAAAGCATTACAAATACCGGATGCAGCCCCACACTATCTCCTACTACCTTAGGGGATATCAGCGCACCATCAACCTGCTGCACGACAACAAGCACAACAACAGCAAGCAGTGCTTTTATAGGGCTTCCACTCAAGAGTCCTACGATTATTGCAGGCACTGAGCCTATTATCGGTCCAAAGTAAGGGATTATATTTGCAATACCTGCCGTCATACCAATTAGCACCGCAAAGTCCAAGCCTATAATAGACAACCCTATGGAGCTCAAGATGCCGACGATTAAGGCATCCAAAAGCTGACCTCTGATGAATTTTGATATAATTTGGTTTATATCAGCAAACAGGCTTTTCAGTTTTTGATTTTTCCGTTCTTTCATAAGAGCTTTAGTGGTATCTCGATACAACTGCTTAAAGTATTCCAAGTCCTTTAGAATATAGAACCCTAAAATAAGTCCCAGCACTATATTAACTACATTACTTCCCAGTCTTCTGACTTGGTTGAAGGATTTGGACACAGCAGAGCCTATTATTTCATTAACATTTTCTGCGGTATCGATAAATTGCTGCTTCAAATTGTCCGACAAGCCGCTGTTCTCAAGTCTGACCCTCAATTGCTCATATATCTGGTTGTACTTTTCCGAATAGCTGGAAATCGAATCAATAACAGCATTAATATCAACCTGCCTGCTGATTTGACCGCCAATCATGGCATAAGTGCTGTACAATAATATGACGATTATCCCAAGAACCAGCAGATATGTAAGCAGGACACTTATAGTTCGTTTGAGCTTTTGATGTTTTTCATTTTTTGACTTTGAAAATCTTTTGCTATTCATCACATTGCGTTCTATCCAGCAAACTATAGGATGCAGCAAATAAGCGATTACAAGCGCGATAATAAATGGTGTCAAGATTGCAAGCAGCCCAGACAAAGCACTCATAATCGTACTAAGTATAAGCTCAAGATTGGAGACCAACCTATAAATCAAATACAGAATAGTAGCAAGCACAACAATATAGATGCTGTACTTCACAAGAGTTCTATCAACAGTAAACTTCATAATTTTTTTCCTCTCAAGTCTTTTGTATTTTAAAGGTCGATAATTCATATAATATTCAAGTGACATCATTAATACTCTATCATAAAAATTGCCAATTTCAAAGCAAACCATACATTCATCAACAAAAATATGTAAAACCTCAAATAAAATACCTGTTGATATTTAACAGCTTATTTAGTATAATACTTAAGTACGAGAACAGCACCAAAAATGGAGAGATGGCTGAGCTGGTTGAAGGCGCACGACTGGAAATCGTGTTAACTGTAACAGGTTACGAGGGTTCGAACCCCTCTCTCTCCGCCACTATGAATATATAGCCACAATGTATAGGGAAACCGAACATTGTGGTTTTTTATTTTTTGTTAGAGAGAAGGTGAGAACCCTCAAAAAATGGCCAATTGTATGTATGAATATGGAGTTTTGTAAGCCACATAAGAAACATAGCTCACTAATAAATCATGGCTGCCAACCATCCGGCTTCGAAGACATCTCTCTACTTTTTTTCTTTCTTATCATTGGTAAATGATTGAAAGCACTCAGGAACATGATCATCATGATATCTATGTATTGCAACACATTCCCGGCAACGTCCGTGCCATACGCATGATGTATTGGGGCATGTACATTTAAGATTTTCAGGATTATTTACAATCTTCATATTTTCTATAACTAATTTATAATTTTCTTCTTTTGTTCTCATTAATTATAACCCTCCAATCACTAAGATTATCTGGTAAGAAATACTCTATAACTGCTCTAAGGAAATATGGTGCCAAGTGCAGAACATAAGAACTTACAAGGAATTCTAAGGTCAATAAGTGCTTTAGCACTTTAAACTAATACCTATCTTTTTTAAAACATATCATCTTCCTAATGTTTTTAGCAATTCCTCAGTAAAATACATATTCCATACATTCCCTTTATCGCTATATTTTCGACATTGCTTTGCTGGTTTCCTGCCATCTTAAGGCTAAAGAGCATGTGATATAAATCACACCAAAATACGCCATATATCACATAAATATCCTGATGCTGTTGGTACTATATAATAGAGACGCATAAGGGGTAGCAGTTGATGAATGTTGAATTTATCAGTCCGTTGTAAATTTAAAGCAGGATGCGGCGAACACCTTTTTATTATAAAGAAATAGCACTATACCTGATATGAGATTCACAGCTTAAAGGAATTTTACCGCTACAAAAGTTTTCTGCCAAAATTGTAAAAAGCTTTTGTGGCGGTACTTTATAACTATAGTATTTACCTTTTATTTTCCTGTCAGGGTTAATGGGGGTTGCAGCATTTATAGTTAGTTCAACAAAAATAAGTGTGAAAAAGAAAGGAACGAGAGCCATGAACACAAGAGTAGAAAAAAGAGCAAAAAGACACGGTGAGAGGGGCATACTTGTTGACTTCAATAAAGCTAAAATCTCAATGGCAATTGAGAGTGCAATGAGGCAATCTGTCAAGGGAGCTGATTCTAAATTGGCTAATGCCATAGCAGAAGAAATTGAAAGCGAAGTATCTACAAATTCTATTGTTCATGTTGAGGAAATACAGGATATGGTTGAGGACAAGCTTATCAGCAGCTCCAGACCCGATGTAGCAAAGCTGTATATACGCTACAGAGATAAGAAGAGCAAAGGGAGAAGGACTGATGGCAGCGAATTTAAGATGATAACAGATAAGCTTGTTACAAAGTATAAGCATCTCCCAAATCCTATGGGACAGCTTGGCTCTTTTGTATATTACCGTACATATTCCCGCTACCTCCCTGCAGAAGGAAGGAGAGAGGACTGGTGGGAAACCGCAAGACGGGCAGTAGAGTATAATACAACTTTAGTTCCAACATCAAAAGAAGAAGCAGAGGAGCTGTATGATAACATCTTTAATCTTAGACAGTTTCTAAGTGGTAGAACATATTGGGTAGGAAATACTCCCGTATCAAAGCAATACCCAATGAGTAATTATAACTGTGCATTTACCGTAATTGATTCCTTTACTGCATATTCAGAACTGTTTTACCTTTTGATGCTTGGTGCAGGAGTGGGGTTGAGAGTCCTAAAGGAAGATGTTGCAAAGCTTCCAAAAGTGCGTACCGATGTGGAAGTAATCCACGCCATGTATGAGCCGAAGAAAAGGGGACAGAGGGAGGATAATACATCTCTTGTTTTCGATAAGGATTTGGCAAAGATAGTTGTGGGTGATTCTAAAGAAGGGTGGATGCAAGCTCTCCGCTACTTCTTCGAGATCATATATTCTGCTGAATACAGAGGCATTTCTATCATTTTGATTGATTATGATATGGTTAGACCAAAGGGTGAGAAATTGCGTAAGTTTGGAGGTACTGCCTCTGGACACGAATCTTTGAAGGCAATGTTTTCAAAGATTGATTCTATTATTAAGAAGACAGGACAGTTGTTAGGCTCCGCAAGGGTCTCTCTCCGGCCTATTGACTGTATGGATATTGCAAATATAATTGGTGAAAATGTCGTAAGTGGTGGAGTGAGAAGATCATCAGAGATGGTGCTTATTGATGCAGATGATCAAGAGTGTATTGATGCTAAAAGTACTCTCTATCAAGAGATAGGAGGGCAATGGTTAATCAACAGGGATATTGCCCACCGTCAGCTTTCCAATAACTCCATATTCTATAGTAAAAAGCCCACAAGGGAAAGGCTCCATTGGCAGATTGAGAAGATGCGTTATTCCGGGGAACCCGCTTTTATAAACGGTGAAGCAGGAGCAAGGCGAAGACCCAATATGAATGGGGTAAACCCGTGTGGCGAAATCCTCTTGGATAACAGGGGTATGTGTAATCTCACTACTGTCAATGTCCTTGCCTTTGTGAAGGATGAAAAGCTTGAGGTTGAAAGGCTGCTTAGGGCACAAGTGCTGTCTGCTAGAGCCGGATATAGAATGACCTGCGTAGAAATGGAGCTTCCGGCTTGGGATTCTGCACTCCAACGTGATAAATTAGTAGGCTGCTCTTTGACAGGGTGGGAAGACATGATTAATGCCACTGGTATGGATCGTGATGAGGAAGCAAACTTACTCAGGAAGCTGAGGGAGGTTGCAGAACAAGCTGTTGCACAATATGCAAAGGAGCTTGGGCAGAATGTCCCTTTATTAGTTACCACTGTCAAGCCGGAGGGGACACTGTCTCAGTTACCGACAGTATCCAGTGGAGTTCACTACTCACATAGCCCTTACTATGTAAGAAGGGTTAGGATTAGTTCTACTGACACGCTTGTGAAGGTTTGTGAAGAACTTGGATATCCTGTTTATCCGGAAGTAGGGCAGGATTGGGAAACTTGCAGGACAAAGGTTGTTGAGTTTCCTGTAAAGGCTCCTGTTGGCAGAACCAAATATGATGTTTCTGCTATAGAGCAGCTTGAGAACTATCGTATGTTTATGTCCAATTATGTTAATCATAACTGTTCGATCACTGTCCATGTGAGAAATGATGAATGGGAAGCTGTTGAGAATTGGATATGGGACAACTGGGATGATGTAATTGGCATATCTTTTGTGTCTCTAGAGGATTCCTTCTATAAGCTCATGCCATATGAGTCTATCAGCGAGGAAGAATACAATAAGAGAGTCACTGAGATGAAGCCTTTTATTCCTTCTTTGATATCTAAATATGAGACTATTGAAGAAGAAGTAAACGTAATAGATTCCGAGTGTACCAACGGCTTATGCCCTGTAAGATAACAGGTTATGGTGTCGCGCATAGCACTTTAAAGCAATAGGGTCAGTTTTTTCTGCTTCTGTATATAATAAATTTGTACATTTAAAAATCATATAAATAATTGGGAAGAAAATCTAAAAGAGAAAGGTCCGCTTCCGCCTGATGCAACTAAGCATAATAAGAGTACCGGCAGATCTAAGGAAGCGGTAATGCGTGAGGACACAAGGACAACAAAGGAGAAACAGTATGAAGAGGAAATTCAGGTTTTAAAGGCCAGGGTAGCATACTTCGAAGGCCTAGAATTCATGCAGCCATTTCTTAAAAAAACCAAAATCAGAGAAATAGAATATAATGACTTATCTGTATGCTATAATAGACTCGTTCAATAATGAGCCAGGTGCGTGGAATATAAGTGATTCACAAGATAAAAGCTTAAGTATAGATACAATTAAGATATTATCTAAAAAGTATGGTTACCGGCCATCCGGCTTCGAATCCCTCTCTCTCCGCCATAAATATTGAATTTTTAAGGGACTAACCGTTGTCGGCTAGTCCCTTATTACTTTTTTGCATATAAATTGCAAACTGCAGGCATTAAATATGATGCATCGCACCATGTGCTATGAATATTATGGGCACATGGGTTAGGTTTTGTGGGATATAGAATGTTACTATATCATTATTGAAGACAAGCCTGAGGAAATGGCTATTTCAAGACGGAAGGCTCAATTGACATTTAGTTTAGAACGTAAAGGCAGGCAGGTACTATTATTATAAGCAAAGAACAGTGTTCACTGCAGAGTTCTGCAATGAATACTGTTTTATATTTTCTCAATTTGACTTAACTTAATGTTTTTGGTTTTGCTAACAGAATATTCTTTAAATAGATATTGACAACAAAAAAGGGCTGTGATAATCTTAACTTGTAAAACAAGTTGAGAGACATGTAATACTGGTGCTGCAAAATAGCACAACCTCGATTTATTATTGATAAGGGGGAAGGAGAATGGACCGAGTATTAGAGATTATCAAAGACAGGAAATTAACATATGGACAAAAGGTGTTGAATCTAGCACAGGCTGCTGAGGATAGTATACAGGTACTTAGTGTTAATGATAAAACGCAAGAATATATTGATGCGAAAATAATATGTGACCTGAATGAAGGAAAGGCACCTTATAAAGCCAGGTATATATTGCCTGATTATGAGAAGTTCATGAGGGACGGGAGCACCTTTCTGGGGTTAGAGCCCCCTAAAGATATTTGGGAAGCTGTAAATAGTTTGCTTATTCTATACAAGCATGTTCCTTCTGTGACTTCTTTCCCTGTCTATATAGGAAACATTGATACTCTGTTGGAGCCTTTTATTGTAGACGAAGAAGCAGCATATCAAGCCATAAAGCTATTGCTGATTCATGTAGATAGAACCCTTAGAAGCTCATTCTGCCATGGTAATATTGGGCCAAGGGCTACAAAAGCTGGGAGTATAATTTTGAAGGTGCAGCGAGAGCTTCAATGCGCAACGCCAAATATCACACTTAAATATAGTCAGGCTACAAGCGACGAATTTGCGTTAGATGCAGTGAATACAGCTTTGATAACCGCCAAGCCAAGCTTTGCCAATCATGAAATGTTTTTGGAGGAGTTTGGAGAGGGATATGGTATTGCAAGCTGTTACAATGGCTTAATAATCGGAGGGGGAAGCTATACCCTGGTCAGGTTGAATTTGACTGGTTTGGCCAAACGGGCGGAGAATGAAGCACATTTCTTAAACAAAGTACTGCCGGACGCAATTGAGAGAATGATTGCATTTATGGATGAAAAAATAAAATTCCTTATTGAGGAAAGCGACTTCTTCGATACCAGCTTCCTGGCTCAGGAAGGTTTGATTTCGAGAGAAAGATTTACAGGCATGTTCGGAATGTTTGGTCTGGCTGAATGTGTAAACCACTTACTTAGAGCGGAGAAGCCCGAGGAACGCTTCGGGCATGGAGCTGCAGCAAACCAACTGGGCCATAGAATAATTGAAAGACTATATGAAGAAGTCAATAAACATAAGAACCCATATTGTGAAGTAACCGGTGGAAGCTTTCTGCTTCATGCACAGGTGGGCATCGATTCAGATACGGGGGTAAGTCCTGGCTGCAGGGTACCTATTGGAGAAGAACCAGAGCTCCATGAGCATATATTGCAGTCAGCAGTTTTCCATAAATATTTTCCTTCAGGAATCAGTGATGTATTCAGCTTTGACAATACTGTCAAGCAAAATCCAGCATATGTACTAGACATTATCAAGGGAGCCTTCAAACAAGGCATGAGATATTTCCCTTTCTATTCGGCAGATTCTGATGTAGTAAGGATTACAGGATATCTGGTAAAGCGATCAGAAATAGAGAAGCTCTCTTCAGGCGAGGCAGTGCTAATGGATAATGTAGTGTTAGGCATGGGTGCTGTAAACAATCAAAACGTATTGAATCGAAAGGTTCGAACCAATGACTAAGGCTCTTGTAAACAGAATCATACCCTTTAGCTCAGTTGACGGTTTGGGCAATAGGACTGCAATCTTCTTACAGGGTTGCAATTTTGACTGCTTGTTTTGTCACAACCCGGAAACTATAAGGCCCTGCGACAACTGTGGAGTTTGTGTTTCGCAATGTCCTTCCGAAGCGCTGTTCATTGAAGGTGGGAAGGTGACCTGGGATAAGGCAAGGTGCCGGAGCTGTGATACCTGTTTGCAAGCATGTACGAGGAACAGCTCTCCTAAAGCGGTGTGGATCGCTGTGGAGGAGGTGCTTGAGGATATAAAAAGGACTCAACCGTTTATTTCAGGTATAACAGTATCTGGGGGAGAATGTATGCTGCAAGCAGAGTTTTTGATAAAGCTTATGCAGGGAGTCAAAAAGCTGGGTCTAACTACTTTCATTGACACAAATGGTTCCATACCTTTTTGGGATAAGGAAATGCTGACAACTCTGATGGATATGGCTATGGTGGATTTGAAATCCTACGAAAAGGAAGAGCATATAAGGCTAACCGGCGAAAACAACCTCAATGTTATAAAGAATATAAAATACCTGGCGAAAAGGGAAAAGCTTTATGAGGTGCGGACGGTAGTCATACCTGAGATATTGGATAATTACAGCAATGTCAGTAGTACAGCGGCACTCATCGCTTCACTGAATCCAAATATCAGGTATAAGCTAATCAAATACAGGCCTATGGGTGTTAGAAAGTATAAGCTCCAATGTCCTGTGCCCTCAGGACAAATGATGGAGGAGCTTTCTGAAATAGCCCGCGACAAGGGTTGTAAGAATGTAATCATTACGTAGTAGGTTTTCATTAAATAATTCCAAAACAAAAATTAAGGGGGAAATAAAATGAAGCGTATTTATGTTGGTCTTTTAGTGGCAATCATGCTTACTACCGCGCTATTAGCAGGGTGTACAACGGATGTAGCAACAGGTGGACAAGAAACAGCACCGGCGGAACAAGTAAAAAAGGCAGCTATTGTATTAGGCATAGGGGGGTTGGGTGACCAGTCCTATAATGACTTGGCTTATGCCGGTATGAAGAAAGCTGAAAAAGAATTGGGAATAATCTTTGACTATGCGGAACCTAAGGCAATGGCAGATTTTGAAATACATCTTCGGGAAATGGCGAGTGAAAAACAGTATATAGCGATTGTATGTGTGGGCTTTGAGCAAGTGGATGCCCTGAACAAGGTGGCAGCAGAATTTCCGGATCAAAAGTTTGCCATTCTTGACGGCAGTGTAGAGCAGCCTAATGTGGCTTCTTTCCTATCCAAGGAAGAAGAGGGTTCTTTCCTGGTAGGAGCCTTGGCAGGTTTAATGAAGCTCGAAGCCAATAAATACAGCCTAAATGACAAAAACATACTAGGCTTCATTGGCGGTATAGATGTCCCTGTTATAAGAAAGTTTCATGCCGGCTTTATGGCAGGTGCCCAATATGTGAACCCTGGCATTAAGGTTATTGATGACTTCGTAGGGGGCTTCAGTGATGTAACAACAGCAAAAGAAATTGCACTTACTATGAACAGCAAAGGCGCTGACATTATATACCATGCAGCAGGGGGATCGGGCATGGGTGTGTTCCATGCTGCAAAAGAAAAGAACTTCTTTGCCATAGGTGTAAACTCCAACCAAAACACCATTGACCCTGACCATATTATAGCCAGTATGCTCAAACGCGTAGATACAGCAGCATTCACGGTAGTCAAGGAAGCCTCAGGTGGTACTCTACAAACTGGAGGCATCAGTGAATTGGGTCTGAAGGATGAAGGTATAGATTATACAGTAGCAGGTACAAATGTAAAGATTTCAAAGGAGATCATTCAAAAGGTAGAGGAGTTAAGGAAAAAAGTTATTGATGGTGAGTTAGTACCGCCTTTAACAGTAGATGAAGTAGATAACTTCCTTAAAAAGTAGGATTTAATCACATTCAACCATAAGTCATACCAATGCGGTATTTAATGCATTGGTATGATGAATTTACCGGAATGGAGTTTTTAGTATGAAGTTTGCTGTTGAAATGAAAAACATTACAAAAGAATTTCCAGGTCTCATGGCAAATGATCATATTGATTTGGCTATAAGGCGTGGAGAAATCCACAGTTTGCTTGGAGAAAACGGAGCTGGAAAAACAACCTTGATGAAAATACTATTTGGCCTGTACAAAGCGGATGAGGGAAGTATTTTCATTGATGGAAAACCTGTGAATATCACGAATCCTAGAATTGCTTTTAGTTTAGGACTTGGCATGGTGCATCAGCATTTTATGCTGATCAATAATCTTACTGTTTTGGAAAACATAATATTAGGACAGGAGCATGGGAACATTAGGCTGGACCTGAATAAGAGCTATGAAATTATAAAAGAACTGTCGGACAAATATAATTTTGAACTGGACTTACATTCAAAGGTTGAGGCTTTATCTGTGGGTATGAAGCAGAGGGTTGAAATACTGAGGACATTATATCGTGGGGCCAATATCATCATACTGGATGAGCCTACAGCGGTACTGACACCTCAAGAGGCAGAACAGTTGATGAACATTTTGGAGGATATAAGAGCACAGGGAAAGACAATAATCTTTATTACACATAAATTAAACGAAACCATGCAAGTAGCGGATCGAATCACAGTACTACGAAATGGTAGGAATATTGCTACTATCAACAAGGAAGATACAACAGCAGAAGAACTTGCGAAGTACATGGTAGGCAGGGATGTCAGCTTCTGTATTTCCAAGACAATGCTAAAGCAAGGGGAACCTGTCTTGACTATGGAAAATATCAGGCTGCTTAATCAGGCACAGAGTACAGTGAACTTAAAGGTACATGCCGGAGAGATTGTAGGAATAGCAGGAGTAGAGGGTAATGGGCAAAGAGAGCTGGAGGAGATTATATTAGGGCTTCAAAGGATAAAAACCGGAGCGATTACCCTAAAGGGCGAAAATGTAACCTCCTTATCTGTTAGGAATAGAAAAAAGCTGGGAGTAGGCTACATTCCCTCTGATAGGCATAAAAGAGCCATGCTGAACAACTTCTCAATTATGGACAATTACCTGTTAGGCTATCAGGCAAAATCAAAGTTTTCACGAAAGGGAATTATCAGAAATCACGAGGTGGCAAAGCACAGCGAAAGCATGATAAGGCAATTCAATATAAAGGCTTCGGGGGCAAAACAGGCAATAGGTTCCTTATCAGGAGGAAATCAACAAAAGGTTATAATAAGCCGGGAGGTCAGCCAAGATCCTTGTTTAATCATTGCGGCACAGCCTACAAGAGGGCTGGATATTGGCGCTATAGAATATATTCATGAAGAACTGATGAAATTGCGAAGTGAAGGGAAGGCCATACTTCTTATTTCTGCAGAGCTGACTGAAATATTAAAGCTGAGCGATCGGATTGGAGTCCTGTATAAGGGTGAAATAATGGAGCTCAAGGAAGCCGAGTGCTTTACAGAAGGAGAGATAGGACTTCTGATGGCAGGAAGGAAGACAGGAGGAGCAGCGGGTGAATAAATTTAACGGTCACTTACAAATTGTAGTTTCATGTATTTCTAAGGATAATAAGGAATCCAATGCCTTTCTGTCAGTTGTTGCTATACTATCCTCATTTATTGCAGCAAGTATATTTATATTGATAGTCGGTGAATCTCCAATATCTGCCTACATAGCACTCTTTCAAGGAGCCTTTGGCTCTGTAAGCGCAATAGCTAATACACTGTGCAAAAGTGTACCTCTTATGTTCACAGGCTTGGCCGTTAGCTTGGCTATGAAGGGCGGACTTTTGAATGTCGGTGCAGAAGGGCAGCTATATATAGGAGCCTTTATAAGTGTAATCGCTGCTATTATCTTCTCTACTCTGCCTGGCTTTATTTTACTTCCACTAGCTATGCTTTGCGGAATGCTGGGTGGCATGATATGGGGAGGTATTGTAGGTTTCTTAAAGGCAAAAAGAGGTGTAAATGAAGTTATAGTCACATTGATGATGAATTATATAGCAATACTTCTTACCTCTTATCTGGTAAACGGTCCCTTTAAGGCAAGGGGAATGGTACCTCAGACTGAGATTATACCAGTGGGTGCAGTACTGCCGAAGCTTATCCCTAGAACGCAGCTGACGGTAGCTTTGCTTATTGGAATAGTCGTTGTATTTCTGGTACACCTATTTCTGAAAAAGACCTCATGGGGTTATGAAATACGTGCAGTGGGAGAGAATCCGACTGCTGCAGAAGCGGCAGGCATAAACATTACCGGGATTACGATCCTAACAATGGCTTTAAGCGGCGGAATCGCTGCATTGGCCGGTATCTCGGAGGTGCTAGGCAGATACGGAAGATTTATTGATGGCTTTTCACCTTCATTCGGCTTTACTGGAATTGCTATCGCAGTACTGGGAAAAGGGAACCCTTTTGGGACCATTATTACCGCATTACTATTCGGAGCTATGGATGCAGGTTCTATGCGTATGAACAGAGTGGCAGGCATATCCTCCAGTATGGTAAACGTCATACAGGGCTTGGTAATACTGTTTGTGGCAGCTCCGGAAATCTATCGTGCGCTGCTTGCTGGAAGGGGGAAAAAGAAGTGAACGACTTAAACTTCATTTTTTTAGGGAATATCATTCTTTTGACCTTGCGCTTGGCTATACCGATTGCACTGGCCGCAGTAGGAGAAACCTTTTGCCAAAGAAGCGGCGTTATGAACCTCGGCATTGAGGGAATGATGCTGGTGGGAGCCCTAAGTGGAGTACTTGGCTCCTATGCTACAGGAAACCCTTGGGCAGGTATATTATGTGCCCTTATAGCAGGAGCTATAGTAGGTTTTTTATATGCCCTACTATGTGTAAAGTACAAAGCAGACCAGATTGTCAGCGGCGTAGGAATGAATATGCTTGCATCAGGCTTTACTATCGTAATGGTGCATGCAATATGGAAACGAGATGGTATGTCCGACACAGTGGCTCAAGTGCCAAACGTTACAGTTCCGGTCCTAAAGGATATACCTATTGTGGGGGGCTTATTTAGCAATCAATCCCCATTTATATATATAACGTTCCTGATAGTAGCTATGGGGTGGTATATCATGTACAGGACCAAAGTCGGACTTAGATTGAGGTCTATTGGTGATTACCCCCAGGCAGCGCAATCAGTAGGCATAAATGTAACAAGATATAGATATGTATGTGTTACTCTGGGTGGGACTCTGGCAGGTTTGGCAGGTGCTTACCTATCTATAGTACAGAACAGCCTATTTGTGCAGGACATGGTTGCAGGGCGCGGCTTTATGGCCATCGCAGCTAATATTTTTGGTGGGTGGAACCCCCTGGGCTCCTTTATTGCCAGCTTGGTGTTTGCTTTTGCACAGGCTCTGCGTCTAAATCTTGCCGGGCTTAAAATACCTGATCAGTTTATTCAGATGCTTCCATACTTACTGACACTGATTGTACTAATAGGCGTAGCAAAAAAAGCAAAAGGTCCCGAAGCCTTGGGTAAGATTGGCAATGAATAGACCAAATGAGAGCTTAGTGGATTCAAAGAGATGGGAGTGAATGAAATGATCAGTATCAATGAGAATAGAACTGAAATAGTTAAAGACATATTGTCTTTGGTTAATTGCACCATTTTAACAATGGATGAGGGCGAAAACTATTACGCCACGGGTACCATCGTCATAGAGGATGGTAGGATAGCGGCTATCGGAGACAGCAATACTGTCACACCCAGGGGCAAGCTGCTTGACATGAGAAATAAAATCGTGCTGCCAGGTCTTATCAATACACATACTCACTCTGCTTCTCCTTTATTCAGGGGGGCAGCAGATGACCTTTCACTAATGGATTGGCTAAAGAAAGCTCTATGGCCGGCTGAAAAAAACATGACCGGGGAGATGGCCTATTGGGGTACCGCCCTTACATGTCTGGAGTCCTTGCAATCTGGGGTGACGACTTTTGCAGACCAATACTTTTTCTCGGACTACGTAGGAGAGGCAGTTATAAAGAGTGGATTGAGGGGCTTTATTGCACCTTCAATATTCACCAATGGTTCTCCTGAAACAATGGATACGGTGCAAGCCGCAGTTGATTTTATAGAAAAGTACAAGGGAAAAGAGGATAAAACGCTGCTCTATCCTTGTATTGGACCTCATGCTCCTTATAGCTGCGCTGATGAAACCTTAAGGACTGCTGCAGCACTCGCAAAGCAATATGATATTGTTTTACATACCCATATCTCCGAAACTATGGATGAAAACATGCAGATTTATGGAGAGACTGGTTTGACACCAACTCAATATCTAAATAGTATGGGAGTTCTTGATGTGAAGGTGTTGGCAGCTCACTGCATACACCTCAACAGTAAAGATATAGATATTCTTGCAGACAAAAACGTTAGAGTAACCTACAATCCTATAAGTAACTTGAAGTTGGTATCCGGAATTATGCCTTACAAGGAGCTGCAGGATAAGGGTGTAGTGGTAAGCATAGGAACAGATGGCGCTCAAAGCAATAATAGTTTGGACTTGCTCAAAGATCTAAAAACCGGCGTGCTCATACAGAAACAGAAGTATAATGATGCGACCTTTATCCCCGCCAAGGAAGCGCTGAAAATGGCAACAATAAACGGTGCAAAGGCACTGGGTATGGAAGCAGAAATCGGTAGTCTGCAAATAGGGAAAAAGGCTGATATCATTTCGATAGATGCAGAATCTGCCAATATTAACCCTTTGCACAGATGCTCGGTAAACAACATATATTCGGCGGTAGTTTACTCGGCTGTAGGCTCTGATGTTTCCGATGTTATTATAAACGGGAGAATTTTGATGAAGGATAGAATAGTCTTAAATGTAGATAAAAAGGAAGTTATTAGGGAGTCCCATAAGATGTCAGAAGCCCTATTGAAAAAAGCTGGCCTCATATAATATGTTTGGAGGAATGAAAGATGAAGGTTATCAATAAGTCTGAAATGACCCTAGGTCAAAAACAATATCACATTGCACTAAGCCCTGGCGATATTGGCGAGTATGTTCTGCTGCCAGGAGACCCTGCAAGAAGTGACCGTGTGGCGAAATACTTGGATAATGCAGAATTAAAGGCTAACAACAGAGAACATAGAACCTTTACAGGCAGCTATAAGGGAGTAAAAATAAGTGTAACCTCAACAGGCATGGGTTGCCCATCAGCAGCTATTGCAGCAGAAGAGCTGATTAATATTGGGGCCAAGGTACTCATAAGAATCGGAAGCTCTGCAGCATTAAAGGATGATGTAAGGATTGGGGACCTGATGATCAGCACTGGTGCTATGAAGAATGAGGGCACTTCAAAATTCTATGTGCCGGAAGGCTTTCCAGCAGTACCTGATTTTGATCTCACAAATCTGCTTATAAACACAGCCAGGGAAGTTACAAAAGGTACCGATACAAAGGTATTTTCAGGTATTAATGCTACGGATGATGCTTTTTACGGTGAGACTCAAGAGCACATTGAAAAGTTAATCAGTCTGGGCTTGTTGAATGTAGAAATGGAATCCTCTGCAATATACACTGTTTCCTATCTGCGTGGAGTGAGGGCAGCGTGTATTTGCGGAACCTCAGGCAATCTAAAGACAGGCGAAGTCATTTACACGGCCGAAAATACCAAGCTTGCAGATGCATGGGAAAAGGAAATAGAAATTGTCCTTGAGACAATCTATAGGTTTGACCAGCTTAAAAAGAAAGGTGCACTTTAATATAATCAGCAGCATCCAAATGGATAAGTTTTATAACGTATTGAAATTGACAGCTAGGTCTCTATACTATATAATGTGTATAATTTTGGATGACTTGTCTATTAATAAGAGACAATTAAATAACAAGGAGGATAAGAATGGATAAAATTTCTCCTATAGTCCGTGAAACGGGAGATAAGGTCCCTTTGTATGTACGAATATATGAACAGCTATTTCACTTGATTGAATCCAATTACTTCAAGCATGGAGAGAAGTTGCCCGGAGAAAATAGTTTAGCAAAAGCCTTAGGAGTGAGCAGGCCTTCCTTAAGGCAGGCACTCCTCATTCTACAAGAGGATGGTATCATATATAATGTCCAAGGTAAGGGAAACTTTCTGGTAAAAACCAAGAAGAACATAGATGTGGGATTAGAAAGACTGTGCAATGCAGCAAAGACCTTCTGCAATGAGAAATATGACGATATCATTATTGATTTAAAATATGAAATGCCTACAAAATGGATACAATCTGTTTTGCAGATAAAGAGCAATACTTTAGTGGCGGTGTTTATTAGAAGATATAAGATTAAATCTGAGTTTGTTTGTTTTAATATCTCAATTATCCCCTATGATAAGCTTTCTCAATATAATATTGATATGGAGAAGGCAGATGAGCTTTTGAGCTTTCTGGATGAAAAGATATATGAAGAGGTGGCAACAGCAAAAACCGAAATCAAGTTGACGACCTCTGGAGATTTCGTAGCTGAGAATCTGGATATACCTGAGGATATTGTACTAATACTTTTTGAAGAAACCATGTTTAAAGAATCCGGAGAACCTATTGTTTTATCAAAATCCTACTTCAGACCTGAATTTTATGATTTTCATATAAATCGGAGAAGACATTCAGTGCAGGAAATAAGCAAAGTCTAGGATAGAATTCCTATTCTTGGATAATCCAATTTAGATTAAGAAATAAACAAAATATCTGAAAAATCCCATTATAAATTGTGCTAACATGCAATAAGTATTGGGATTTTTTGATTAATAAGATAAAGTTCTTTATGTGTACTAGTTTGACTTTTGTTGAGTTACTATGCTAAAGTCAGTAGCAAGCACCACTTAGGCTCTTACAAAGTTTACATTTATAAAACGATATAAAATAAAGAAATGTAGCCTAAACCATCTGGATTTACCTAGAAATCGTATGACTATTACGTGGTCCAAAGCTTTGAATTTCTCTCTTTCCACCATAAGTCATAAATTAAAAGAACTAACCGAATTATCGGCAAGTCCTTTTAATTTATGTTTTACAAATAAATTGCAAACTGCAGGTATTATATACTCACACGTGCTTCGACTTTCCTGCAATTAGTCTGAACGCTTGGAAAGAAACTCGCCAAACTTCATATCCTCCTTCAGTATATGGTTTGTTATCCAAACAGAAATCATATCGATAAGATAGAGATAAAAGTCCTTTAACGCATATTGATTGAAATCATTGCAAACTTTATTGACTTTTTCAATCAATCTCTTATGCTCATTTATATGGTTTTCCAGATAAACATAGCCATGCAGGCGCATTAACGCTTCCTCATCCTTGAAATGATATTCGGTATAATTCTTCAGCTCCATGAGGATATCCGCTATCTGCTTTCTATTGTCCATATGCTCCTTGGAAAAAACCATCTCGGATAGATGATTGCCGATTTCAAAAAGTTTTTTATGTTGGGTATCGACACTATCCATGCTAATACTATACTCATCTTTCCAATTGAAGCCGTACAAGGGAAAAGCTTCTACACAAGTATTAACTAAAAGTGATAGTATTTCTTCTCCCGAAATCGGTTTGCTGAATAAGTATCCTTGCATAGCATCACATTGATTCTGAATCAGATAATCCTTCTGCGCTTGGGTTTCAACACCTTCTGCCAGTACTCGTAATCCCATTTTTCGTCCCAGCATTATAATCATATCGGCAATACAATTGTTTGTATCGTGAGAAAGAATAGAGTCGATAAATACCTTATCAATCTTCAAAGTATCGATGGGAAGGTTCTGTAACTCACTCAATGAAGAGTAGCCCTTACCGAAATCGTCCATTGCAATTTTAATCCCGAACTCTCTTAGTGTCTCTAGCTTTTTATAGATGATAGCATAAGATTCTATCAATATAGATTCGGTTACTTCCAGCTCAAGATACTTTGGTTCCAATTCAATGAGTGTTAGCTGCGTGAGTACGGTTTCAACAAAATCCTCCTGCAGCAGCTGAATTACGGAAACATTTACTGAAACAGTCAGGTTGTTATACCCCCTGATTTGAAGCTTTTTAATAAAATAACAGGCATTACGGAGAACCCATTTTCCAATAGGTATAATTAGGTGTGTCTGTTCAGCAATATGTATGAAATCCAAGGGAGAAACAGCACCCAGCTCAGGGCTATTCCAACGGATAAGTGCTTCTAACCCGAAGATCTCATTTGTTTGTAGATCTAATTGTGGTTGGTAGTGGATACTAAACTCATGGTTTTCCATTGCCGTATGCAGGAGCTTTTCAATATTCAGCTGTAGGTCAAGCCCTCGTCGCATGTCTAATTGATAAAAAATATATCGATTCTTACCTTTTTCTTTTGACATATGAAGGGCCATATCTGCATTTTTTAACAATTCATCTGAATTTGTTCCATGGTCGGGATAGAGTGCAATACCAATACTGGCGGTGATGTGCAATGTATTGTCCTCTAATTGAAAGGGTCTTTCAAAGCTCTGAATAATTCTCTCGGCACAGGCTTCTGCTTCTGCTTTGTAATCCAAATCCTTCAAACAGATAATAAACTCATCGCTGCCCAGGGCATAGATGCGATAATTGTTTTGAATTAGTGAGTTCAACCTCTTTCCAATAGCAAAGATTAGCTTTTCTCCGAAAGAATGTCCTAAGCTGCCATTGATAAATTTGAAGTTGTCGGAACCGAGATAAAGTAATGCCAATTTAGTATCTGGTGATGCTGCCAGATGCATGTTCATATCCTTATAGAAAGAAAAGATATTAGGAAGTCCGGTCAGACTCTCATAATCGACCATGTGCTGCAATCGCTCTTGTGAGGTGGTAAGTGCAGTATTTTTTTCCCGCAGATCCTCTTCGTTTTTCTTCAACTGGCTTATATCAGTAAAAACAGTGATAAAAAATCCTTCATTAGGACAATAAGCGTTGACGGAATACCATTTTTCAAGAGCCTCGGAATAACTATCGAAGACTATGGACTCACCTTTCAATGCAACATTGCCATAAATTTCAATCCAATCCACTTTATCCTCTCGAATTTTCGGAATGACTTCGGTGATCTTACTATTTATGATGGCTTCCTTTTTAAGACCGGTCATTAGCTCAAAAGCAGGATTCACATTCACGAATTCATAATCACAGGGATTTCCGTCATCATCCAGAATAATTTTATGAAGTGCAAATGCATTCATCATGCAATCAATAACAGTTTGATAGAAGGTCGCAGATGTAAGAGTACCATCTATAAAAGCTTTATGGTTCATGAATTAAACCTCCAAGTATTATAAGCAAATAATATCTAATGATATGAAATATGTTGCTACAACACAAAACTATATCATTTATAGTATTACTTTTCAATTGATATTCGACACTTCAAATAAAATGCAGAAACAGGAGGAATAAGCAGAATGTTGTCGAATTATTGAATTTGCTAATCTTATATAAGAACATATTCATTGTACAGTAAAGCTTAATATCATATTGTTCTTTACCAAAGAGTAATCTGTAAAGACTAGTTTCAGCGCAGTTATGACGTATTAAAATAAATATACGAGAAGGTGATATAATGAGGGTTATCATAGTAGATGATGAAGAACTTATGCTAATGATTTTTAAAGAAATGCTTTCCATCTTCCCAGGGATAGAAATTTTAGGAATGTTTCAGAACGCAAGGGATGCTTTCGCATTTTTAATAGAGAATAGAGTTGAAATGGCTTTTATTGATATCAATATGCCGGAAGAAAGCGGACTTGAGTTAGCAAAAAGTATATCATCTCATAATATAGAAACAGATGTGGTATTTATAACAGCCTCTAAAGAACATGCTTTAGAAGCCTTTGATGTTAATGCTTTTGATTATGTAATTAAGCCTATTATCCAATCAAGGTTGGAACATACCATTAAAAAAGCATTTGATAAACAAAAAATTATGGAAGCTAACAATTACAATAAGATAAACCAGAACATTTCTATCTATTGCTTAGGTGGTTTGGACATCCGCAATAGAAATTTTGAAAAAATTAAGTGGATCTCAAATAAATGTGAGGAGGTATTTTTCTATCTCTTGTTGAAACAAGGCAGAGCTGTATCAAGGCATGAAATGCTAGAAGAGATTTTCTGTGGAATGGCACCCAAAAATGCAGAGACATATCTTAATACAACGATTTACCAGCTTAGAAAGTCTCTTGAGCCCCATGGGTTAAAGGCTGCAGTGATATCCTATGCTGAGGGTTATAGCTTAGAGCTCAAGGGAGTATATATAGATTCTATCGACTTTGAGAGAAGGGTAAAGCAAATTGGAGAGATAAATGCATCGAATGTTATCTATTCTCTTGAGACAGAAAAGCTATATATTGGGGATCTATTTAATGATAAGTCATATATTTGGTCGTTGTCCGAAAGGGAAAGAATATTTGAAGTATATACTAATTTCGCAAAAAAGCTTGGAAAGTGGCTGTTTGATAATAATGATACCAGTGAAGCCTTACATATTTTAAAAAAACTATCTAAAATAAATGAACTGGATGAAGAAACGAACTGTCTGCTGATGCTGATATACTCTGCTAATAGAGATAAGTTATCACTTGTGAAGCAATATGAAAAGTATGTAACAGCGTTGAAGAGCGAGATAGGCATTAAGCCTAGTAGAACTATAGCTAACATATATGCAGAATTGAGGAAAGGCTTTGAATAAATAATAATTACTAAAACAAAAAGAGTCTGCAAAGCAATATGCAATGCGGGTTCTTTTTATTTTGTCATAAAAGTCTTTCATAATTCTTTCATTGGGATATTTCATAATAAAAGATAAGGATTATAAATCCTAGCTTAATAATTAGCTAAATAAATTTATGCATAGGAGATGAAAGAATGCTCAAGATTGTCGTAATTGATGAAAAAGCATCAGAGGCAGAGGATACAAAAAGTGTTGTTAATACTATTCCTTTCGTAGAATTAGTTGGATGCTTTTTATCAGCAGATGAAGCACTTCGGAATGTAATTTATGCCAAACCGGATGTAATAATATTGAACGCAAATGTTTCTGACAGAAGTGGTCTTGTATTAGCACAGGAATTTAAAGAAATCTTACCAAGTATAAAGATAATCCTTGTTTTTTATGATGATCGTTATGCAATAGATGCTTTTGAATTAGGTATATGCGATTATTTACTAAAGCCGATTTGCAGAGATAGATTAATAAGGACCCTTATAAAAATAGGCTAGCTTTTGGACAAGGTTAACCATTAAATAAAATCAGAACACAACTTTTTAATATGCAAAATAAAATGCTAGGGGGATATAAAAATGAAAATTAAAATCGGGATGAAAATAATAGGTAGTTTTATTATTACAGCAATGTTATTGTTGCTTGTTGCTTACTTTGGTGTTTCGGGAATGACGGATGCAAAAGAGCTATATGAAGAAGTCATTAAAACGAATGTCCTTGTTGAGACTTATGTATTGAAAATCAGGTCTACCAATTTGGAACAAGTTGCTGCGGTGAGAGGCTTCTTATTATACAAGGATGAAAAATATCCTACACTTTTTAATGAACTGCATAAGCAGTTAGATGAAATAGAAGATAATGTCAGCAAACTGCTTTCAAATGAAAAATCAATACAGTTTCTAAAGGATGTATCACAGTCAAGCAATGAATATGTGACTATATGTACAGAGATAATTAATCTTCAGCGTGCCGGAGATTCAAATGGTGCAATGGAAAAGACGATAGAAGCCAGGGTAATGGTTGATAAAATAAACGAAGTAACCACTGAGTGGATTGCTTGGGTTGATGAAGTAAACTCAGAAGTATTAAAAAAGACTGAGAATATGATAAAACAAAAAATAGTTCTAACTTTTGTTGTAAGCATACTGGGTCTAATAGGCAGTTTAGTCATGGGAACAATTCTCACACTTGTTATATCAAGACCTGTTAAGTCCCTTACAATAATAGCAAAAAAGGTTGCTGAGGGTGATCTTACTCAGAAGGTTCCTACTATCAAATCAAAGGATGAAATACAAGACCTTGCGGAATCTTTCTCTGTGATGGTAACAGGGCTGCATGATATCATTAATAAAGTAAATATCACAGCACATCAATTGGCTTCAGCTAGCCAGGAGTTATCGGCTTCGTCAGAAGAAATGGCATCAACCACCGAAGAGGTTTCAAATACAATTAATGAACTGGCAGAAGGTTCTAATAGTCAGGCAGAAGCATCAGAGTCAGCCAGCGGTTCTATGAATAATATTTCAAAAAATATAGAGGAAGTTGCAACTAATATGGAAACAGTGGCCCATTCAAGTGATAATACATTAGAAATTGCTAAAGTAGGGTTGGAGAAATCTGATAAAGCAATATCAAAAATAAATGAGGTAAAGAAGGTAATAACAGAAAATGCAAATGCAATAAATACCCTAGGTCATGAATCGGAAAAAATCGGTCAGATTGTAGACGTAATCAAAGCAATTTCTGATCAAACCAATCTTCTGGCTTTAAATGCAGCTATTGAAGCAGCTAGAGCAGGGGAGCAAGGACGAGGCTTCGCTGTAGTTGCAGATGAAGTCAGGAAGCTGGCTGAGCAATCAGCGGCATCGGCCATGCAGATTGCTGAACTGATAAATGGTATTAAGAAACAAATTGCTGTGGCAGTAAACGTTACAAATGATGGCATGAAAGAGGTTGAAGATGGTGTAGTTACTGTAAATGAGTCAGGTCAAGCTTTCAATGCTATAGTTGCAGAAATGAATGCTGTCGTCGGTCAGATTAGAGAGGCTAGTACATCCTCCCAAGTCATAGCGAAGGGAAGCAGTGATGTTGTACAAAGCATAGAAAATATTGCAGCGATTTCTGAGGAAACAGCTGCAGCAATCCAGGAAATTTCAGCTTCTACAGAGGAACAGACAGCATCCATGGAGGAAATCGCGGCCTCTGCACAAGAGCTGGCTAAACTGGCAAATGATTTGCAAAATGCAATAGTAAGGTTCCAATTCTAACATAAAAAAGGGAAAAGTCTATAATTAATAGGACTTTTCCCTTTCTTATGTTCTGTGTTAAATTTGAACTTTTAAAAGCATATATGAAATTTCGTAACTGATTTTATTATTATCCTTCAAATGATAATTGTGGTAAAATATTATTTAAAATAGTGAAAAGTGTTATAGAAGTAGAGCTAAACTTGTCTTTAAGTGGCGATTCTAGATGAATTGACAGGAGTAATATGAATATTAACGAAAGATTGCAGAAATTAATAAATTACATACTATTAATGATACTGTTGGTAGGGCTATACCTTATATCTTCTTACAATTATTTACTCTTTCACTCGATTGCAGAGTTATTCAGTATCATTGTAGCATCTATTATATTTGTTATTGTCTTAAATTCAGGAAAATATATCGAGAACAATTATCTTATTATCATAGGCTTATCCTACGCCTTTATAGGATTTCTGGATCTTTTGCATACCTTATCTTATGTGGGAATGAATATCTTTACTGATTATAACTATTATGCAAATCAGGTATGGGTAGCTACAAGGTATCTGGAGGCATTCACATTGTTAATTGCTTTTTCATACCTTTCTAAGAAGAAAAAAATCAATCAAATTTCTGTACTAACTGTTTATTCAATAATTACCATGGTAATAACCCTTTCAATTTTTGTATGGAGGATATTTCCGATTTGTTTTGTTGTCGGAAAAGGATTAACACAGTTTAAAATTATAAGTGAGTATATTATATCTGCTCTATTACTAATTAACATGCTGCTTTTATATTTAAACCGTAAGAGATTCGCACATAATGTTTATAACCTACTGATGATATCATTTGGATTTGCCATAGCAACTGAAATTTCATTTACTCTATACATTACTAATTATAGCTTTATGAACATGATAGGACACTATTTTAAAGTATTCGCATATTATTTCTCTTATCGTGCAATTATAGTCACTGCAATTCAAGAACCATATGATTTGATATTCGAAAAGTTGGTTAAGAAGGAAAGAGAATTGGAAACTGCTTTGAAGCAGGCGGAAATTGCAAATCACTTAAAAAGCGAATTTTTAGCGAAGGTATCCCATGAAATTCGTACACCTATGAATTCAATCATCGGATTTACTTCAATATTAATCAGAGATGAATCCAATAAGGAAAAAGCAGAAAAGTTAAAATTCATTAAAGATTCAGGATTGTTTTTGCTCCGACTAATCAATGATATCCTTGATTTTTCGAAAATAGAAGCGGGCAAGATGAAACAGGAATGTTATGAATTTTCCCCTGTTCAATTAGGAAATGACTTGATAAATACATTTTCCGTCGAGGTTCTAAAAAAGTCATTGATACTTAATTTGGTATGTGATGTTGATGAAAGCCTAAGGCTAATGGGGGATGAGTACAAGATAAAGCAAGTTCTGATAAATATTGTCGGAAATGCTGTGAAGTTTACCAACAGAGGTTCCATAGATATTCACTTAAGTTATGTGGAGGGGATATTTAATATTACCGTGTCAGATACAGGTATTGGTATTCCGCAAAATAAATTGGATACCATTTATAATGCATTTGAACAGGCAGATAACTCTACAACTCGTATGTATGGTGGAACGGGACTAGGCCTGGCAATCGCAAAGAGTGTGATTGATATGATGAATGGAACAATACATGTAGCAAGCACAGTTGGAGGGGGTACTGCCTTTACTATTCATCTGCCATTAGAAAAAGGCGAAAGTGACATATCTTTTACAGAAGCGGCTATTACTTTGGACTCTGAGCCCGGATTTATACTTCAGTGCGGAGCAGTATTAGATTTTAACAATATTGGGTTTGCGAAGAAAAGAACCCAACTTATGGATTTTATGAAAAATAACAGTAAAGGGGTAACGTTCTTTTCAAATAGTTCCAATGTGGTTTTAGAGCTATTTGAAAGTAATACGGATATTCTTTTCATAGATAAGAATTGTGGTAACTCAAAGATAATTGCAGACAGCATACAAACTGATTTTAGAACCAGACATATTTCGCTGGTTTTGCTCGAGATAAATGAAAATAGTACATTTGTTGGAGATCTTTATTTACCTGGGGGAGCTGTGCAGAATGATGATTTGACGCAATTAATCAAAGTTGTACAAAAAGATTATTTGTTTAATGAAACTACTTTTGATATTTGGCTGGACAAGAGTATGAAATTATTATCATTAAAATTAGATGACATTATTGAGATATCATTTGCAGATTATAAAAGTAAAATGAAGTTACTGGCAGAATTGTTATTAAAAGACGATATAGCAGAAATACTAAAATGGTTACATTCTTTGAAAGGAAACCATGTCATAAATTATTTGGAAGAAGTACACACCGCTTTAGTGAATATGGAGGATGAAGCACTCAAGGAAAACTACGATATAAAAAAAATTAAGAATGACTTCACATTAATATTTAGAACGATAAGAAAGCTTGAATATAACTATAGTGCGATTATGATACAAGGAAAAGAGGAAATCAAGCCACATATATCAATTAAAACTTTGGTCGTTGATGATAATATAGTAAATCTTAAGCTGGTGCATGATGTTCTGAAAACAATGGGAATTGATTGTGATACTGCTAATAATGGAATGGAGGCACTTGAAAAGATATCTGAAGATGATTATAATCTGGTTTTACTGGACACACAAATGCCTGTCATGGATGGATTGGAAACACTAAAGAGAATTCGTCAGGATTATAAGCATAAAAAACTCTATATTATTATGCTGACAGCAGATTCTTCAGAGGACAATATTCGAAAATGCTACGAGTATGGATGTGACGATTACTTCACAAAGCCTGTTAATATAGATTCGCTGGAAAAGAAAATCATCGATCAATTCTATAACAATCCAAGATAAAAGCATTTCAAAATACCAAAGTGCTCTATAAATACAATAAATCCCCTTATACATGAGTATAAGGGGATTTACTAATCTACATCTTCATTTCTAAGGTATTACTACTTTCAACTTTTTTATTTGCAAACGCAGCACCGATACCCATTATAACTGCGAATATGATCAGATATGCAACCACTGCCATTTTGTGAGAAAAGCAGGCAGCGACAATCATGAAAGCACATCCGGCTAATGCAACGATAGGCATTGCAAATCTGTTAAAGAAGCTCAAATCCTTTTCCTTTTTTATTACCATTAAGAAAATAGGAATATACATTGCGTAAATAGTGACTATAGGTAATTCTGAAGAATCAAAACAGAAAAATCCAAACCAGGGTTCTGTTAAATTAGCACCGTAGAAGAAAAATAACCATATGCCGCAAAGAAGCAAACCAAAGATAGATGAATTTGTCGGCATATTTGTCATACTATCAACCTGACTAAATACCTTTGGCTTTGGCCCAAAGCCTCTTACTGCTATTGAGTAAAGACCACGTGTACATCCAAGCATTAATCCATTTAAAGTTCCCAGACAAGAAATAATAACAAATACAAAGATCAGCGAGCCACCTAAAGATGAAAATATAGTTTGAAATGCTAATTTTGCTCCTGCTTCACCACCGGCCATCATAACCTCGTTTGGTACTGCTCCTGCCAATCCAATATAGTAAAGAATATAAACAACCATAATAGCAAAAGTTCCCCCAACAAGAGCCAATGGAAGGTTCTTCTTAGCATCTCTCAATTCAGCATTGATACATGTAGCAATAATCCAACCCTCATATGCAAAAGCTGTCGCAACAACAGCTGTAAATAGTGCATTAGAAGCACTGATTTTTGTGACTACTGTTGTAAAGTTAGTTAAAGTCATACCACTACTGATACCTACGATTGTTCCGACTACAGCCATCAGAAGCAATGGAACAAGTTTTATTATGGTTGTACTAACCTGAAATTTACCTGCTAAAACCGGTGACAATGCATTTAGCGCATAGCTGCCGACTAAAAATAGAGCTGCAATAGTCATGCACTCTCCGCCTGTAATTGAAAACCCAAATAATACAGAAGTATATCTAGCCGAAACCCAGGCTAATACTGATGTCAATGTCGGATAGTAAATCAATGCCATGAACCATCCAACATAGTATCCATATTTTCTGCCCATTGTAGCTTCTGCGTAATCAACTACACCATTTACATACTGATATTTAGTTGACATTACAGCAAAAGTATAGGCACAGGCAATCATAATGATACCCCCTACAACCCAAGCTAGTATACCTAGTTTAAGGTTTCCCCCGGTTGCTGTTAAAACTTTTTCTGCCTTGAAGAAAACCCCGCTGCCTATAACAATACCAACAACCATTGCTATCGCTGTAAGTAGGCCATACTTTTTTTCTAATTTTGTCTCCATAAAAACCATCCCTTTCATATTACGTTATTATTAAATGCTACCATCTTATTACATTTTTTAACCATAGGCAAATAACTTTGTATAAATGTTCAATAATTATAGTTACTCAATAATTATAGCTACTCAATAAGTAATGGAAAGCTTGCTAGGGACTGGGGATGAAATATCAAGCAGTCCCAAACAGTGGAATGCTTCGATATAAAAAATAATGTAAAAAGAAACACACGGTTTCTCTAAAAAAACAGGAAACTCATGTGTTTCTTTTTACATTTTCTCACCTATCTGTCTAACCCGCTACTCCAAATCCGGCTTCACACCCATTTCTGCCTCAAAACGTTTGCAGAACTGATGCCTCAGTGTTACGGCGCGGCTTTTCTGTTCGGTATCCTCATATAAATGGATAAGCATACTGCATGCCTTTTCATCAAAGGGGTTAACCTTCATGTGACGCAATAATAAATTCTCCGCGGCTTCCGATTCGCAGTCGTTGATATATAAGCCGGCCAGATGGTAGGAAACCTCTACAAACATGGATTTGTAGTGATCGCTGTATAATGCTGCCCATTCATCATAGGGGTCGTTTTCGAGAAAATCTCCAGCATAAAGCTGGGTTAGCTTTATGAGCAGCTCCTTAATATCATTGGAAGAAGACCTCTTGGATTTGTACTGCTTGTATAGCTGGGAAAAATAATCCACATCGCTTTCTATCGTGTTCCTGCTATTAAGGCAAAAGCCGTCTTTGCCCTCAATAATCAGGGTATCTTCACTATTAAAGGGCAGCTTGAAACGGGCAAGGGTTTTCCTAAGCTCGTACAATGCGGCGCGCAGTGACGTATAGGCAGCTTTTGTATCCGACTCAGGCCAGAATATCGTAGCCAGACGCTCCCGGGTAACAGTTTTTTTCGGGTTTGCCAGGATATATTTCAGAATTCCACTTATTTTACGGGTTTTCCACTCGCTTTCTCCAATTTCCACTTCATCCACAAGCATTCTGAAGCTGCCGAACAGTTTTACCATGATTTGCTTTGATTTCTGAGGAGCTACCGAAAAAGCTGAGATAAAGGACTTAGGATCAGCTGCAGTATGTTCAGGACTTTCAGATATATGTGCTGCGGCATCGGCACCGAAATATTTATTAACTATTTTTTGCATATGCTCCGGATATATATTTTTTTCGATACAGCGGGCACAAACACTTATTAATGTAGGATAGTTTACTTCACGGAAATAAACATAACGGTATTCGGCTGCGGTCTTCCCAAATATCATTAAATACTTTGCCTCAAGCCCGGTGGCTTTTTTAAGGAAATATAGGTTTGCCAGGTTCATTGCAGTCCCGCACAGGCTCTGGCGGACTTTTTTATTCTTCGAAGTCTTATATGCAGCTAAAAGCAGTTTTTCTGCCTCCTTATAATTACCGGTTTCCTTAAGCAATGTGCCGGCATTAACCTGGCACAGCTCCATAAATCCCTGACCCGGTTTTAGCGCGGTAAGTCTATTCAGCACTTCCAGTGCCTTTGCGGCTAGCGGTTCAGGAGATGTAAATTCGGCTTCCCATAAATATTTGGTTATACGTACCACACAGGACATCATCAGATTGCCGTAGCTGTCAAACAAGCTTGATGACTCATCCAATTGTGATATCGCACCCAGGATATCCCTAGTTTGATATTTATTATATGCTCCTAGCCTGAGAGCATAACCAGTAGCAAAATCAGAGTTGTATTTCTCTCCGATGGATGCAAGTTCTTCCACAAGCTTTTGGGAGCCGACCCAATCTCCCCGCAGGGATAAGACCGCGTGAGAAACTGCAAGTCCCATTGTCCTCCAGTGGTCGTTTACCAGAGCTATAGGATGATTGAGAACCTGTTCGATTTTTTCTGCGGCAGCCTCAAGCTCTCCTTTTCTGTACAGGACCATACACCTTGCCATCTTACAGGTGTAATCCCACAAGGGCTCACAGGAGCCTTGACGCTGTATGAGCTTATACATTAAATCAGCTAAAGCCAGTTTATCTGCAAATGCAATACCCATAAAGCCACTCATCAATAATGATACACGAGCATGTTTATTCATTGCCACTGCTTTAAGCTTGGGTACATATGAGATGATATCCTTTATGTTATTGAAATCGCTTTTCTGTACGGAGACTGCAATCATCAAGCCAACCGTTTTCATGAGCAAATTCAGATTGCCGCTTTGACGGAAACAGAAAAATGCCTTCCGAAGATTAGCATAGCTTTGGTCAGACTCAACTCTCATCTGGGATGCACCATATAAGAAGGTAAGGTATGTATTACTATGAATTAATTCGATCGGGAACTCCTGTATAATTGAGGCAACTTTGTCTACATCCCCATTATCCATGAACTGTACACCATCAGCCGACGCGATTCCTATAGCCTCATCTGTTTTGCCTGCAGCCAATAGAAACCGGATTGCATTGTTGAAATCCCCGGTTTCTTTATAGTGATATGCTGCTTTGAGATTCATGTCATTGATTTCGGAGGGAGTAAAAAGCTCATATAAAAATGAGTGGAGTGCACTGCGGAATAGAGAATGAAATCGGTAGCTTGCATGCTTTGTATAGACCTTTTGTATGAATAGATTGCTTTTTTCCAGCCAGTCAATCATTTCGGCAGCATCATCCAAATTGAAAACACCCTTTAAATCGCTAATGGTGAAATCTTCAAGTATGGATATCCGAGATAGGGTTTTAACCATATCCTTATCCGATCCGTTTAGAGCCTCGCTTAAAAAATACTTAAAAATATGCTGCTTGTTATCACTATTATGAGCAAGACGTCTTTCTATACCTGAAAGGTTGGACGCAGCAGTATGGCTGAGCATCGTTATCCCGGCAATCCAGCCCTCAGTATATTTGAGAACATCATCGATTTCATCAGGGGCTACTTTGATATTATATATATCCGAGGTCAGACTTTCGACCTCTTCTTTTGTAAATCGAAGGTCCTGCTCATCAATTAGAACTATGTCACCATCTAAAGCCAATTTTCCTGCAGACATATTGGTATTAACTCTTGAGATGACTATTATATGCAGATTAGGCGGCATATTGGTTATAAAATACTTCACGGATTCTATAATAGCAGCATTACCTGCCACGTTATGGAAATCATCCAGAACGAGATATGCCGGGCTTTTACTGCCTGAGAACTGTGCCCAAACATCCTGACATATGACAGCATTTAAGAGGGTATACTCCTCAGAGATTTTGCCGATACTTTCAAGACTTCGGGCAGAGTCCGACAAGCCTACGTCTTCCCGGTTGATAAGCGTTTCGATTAAATGGGAATAGAAAACAGGGAGAAGCAAATCCTCCTTCTCCATCCTGTACCAGCATATCTGCTTATGATTTTTACTCAAGGATAACAAAACAGAAGTGGTTTTCCCGAAGCCGGCAGGTGCGGTAATGATTACGACCCTGGGTCCGGATATATTTAATTTCTTGATCCTTTTGCTGTAAAGTACTCTGTTGGGTAGCTCTGGAATGGCCAATTTTACTTTCAAAAGAGGAATACAATCCATATTATCACCAACAATTCCTTAAAATTTTAAAAGTAACCAATTATTTCACGTTCATTTCACACCACAAAAGCTAGAATAAATCATACAGACCCATCGCGACGCAGGGGAGATGAGTTTATGACCTCAATAAGCATAAAGTGTCCCGGATGCAAACAGCCGGTCTGTCCGGAAGACCGCGTATGCAGTCGATGCGGTACACAGTTGTATATTATATGCCCGTCCTGTGGACATAGTACTTTAATTCAAAGCAATTGCAGATATTGTCGGACCTCACTCTATGTGGTATGCCCCAATAAAGATTGCGGGTGGCTTCAGCTTATATCACCCGACAGTAAGTGCAGATACTGCGGAGGCGAAATAAAGGAGAACCTCCCAGACAACAATATATTACCAAAATTATAACATAATGGTAATAGTATTATAACATTTCATTGCTGGGTTTAATGAAATGATGAAACTTAAAACAGCAATATAAAAATGAAAAAACTTAATGAAAGGAAGGTTATATCAATGGGAAAAATCAAAATAATGCTGACGTTGGTGCTCATAATGGCTATAGCCATTATGCCATGTGCTGTAGTGCAGGCAGGGGGCGGAGGGGATCAAAAGCTGGTAGCCCACTACAAATTTGACGGAGATTTCAATGATGCCAGCGGAAACGGAAATAACGGGACCAAGATAGGAGATATTTCATTCGCAGACAGCGTTAACGGCAAAGGCGCTAGGTTCGAAGGCGGATATATTGAGGTAAACCATAATGACGTGTTGAACCTGGAAAAGGGATTTACCTTCTCGGTGTGGATGTACAAGGAGCATACAAAGGAGCAGATGACCCAGCCTATTCTGGTAAAAACAGATGTTGAGAAAAAGGTTGGTACAGATGCATATTTCTTTAAGAATGAGCAGGACCGTCCAATTCTGGGTGCGTGGACAAACGGAATGAAATATGAAGGCTCTAAGCAATGGATAGAGGCCCAAAAATGGAGTCTTTGCACGGTAACTGCAGATAGTGAAAATATAAGATTTTATGTGGATGGAAAACTGGTAGACAGTATAACAAAGAAAGTAACCTTCCCAAAATCAACAGGCAAGCTTTATATCGGTTATAAGACTACCCCCTTTGGAAGCCATTTTTTCAAGGGTATTATGGATGACCTCAAGATATTCAACTATGCAATGACTCCGGATGAAGTGCAGAATGAATTTGGCGTGATGGCTAACGGCAGCGGCAAGAATCTGATCAACAGACCTTTGGGAATGGTAGCCTTCTACAGATTTGACGGCAGTATGGATGATCTGTCCGGATATGCAAATAATGGTATGCCGGTTAGTGCCAAAGGCGGACTGACCTATGTTGATGGTGTTGCAGGCAAAGCTTTGTTATGGGATGGAGCCAGCTATATTGAGGTAAATGACAGCGATTCCCTGGATATGGATAAGGGCTTTACATGCTCGGTGTGGCTGAATCTTGATGAACGCAAAAATTCAGGTAATGATTATCAGCCTATTATAGATAAAAGGGATGGAGACACATTCCTCTGGGGAGGCCGAAGTGCCTACCTTCTAAAACTGGGATTTCAAGATAAAACGCACCTTGAACTGCGCAGAGGCGGAATTCCTGTACCTAGCGGGGAAAGCGGGAACTTTGTTGCGGTGCGTCCAATAAACAAATGGTATATGCTTACAGTTACCGCAAACAGAGAGGATATGAAATTCTATCTGGATGGCGTACTCGTACAGACCGAGGCCAAGAAGAATTTCATTGCCCATTCCATGGGTAAGCTGATGCTGGGTATTATGAGAAATGTAAATAATGTCACCACCTATTTCAAGGGGACGATGGACGAATTAAGGCTATATAACTATGAGTTGACTCCGGAAGAAGTGCAGGCTTTATATGGATTAAAGGATAGGCTGAAGGTTACGGCTGCCAAAACAACCCTGGCCAAGAATGAAGGCTTGCAATTGACTACAGCGGTTGAAGCATATAAATTCACAAGCCCGGTTCCCGAGGCAAATACAGGAACCAACAAGATAGTCATAGCAAAAGGAACAGATTCCTTCGCAGCAACAGATGTTACAGCAAAAGCCAAATATGTATCCTCAAATGCTAAGGTGGTAACGGTTTCGGCAAGCGGTTCTGTTAAGGCCATAGGTAAAGGCAAAGCAACTATTACCGTATCCTATGAGGACATGACGGTAGCAAGGGAATTTACTGTTAATTAGTCCTGCAAGGCTAAGGAGGTATCCAAGATGAGACGCTTAATATCTGTAACTCTTATAATTCTAATTTTGATGAGCCTATGCACTAATGTATTTGCGGCAGGCCCGGGAGTGGATCTTACTATTATGTACTGGGCATTGGAAGACGGAGGGAAAACTACATTCATAGAAGTGATTCAATTTCCAAAGATTAAGGTGACGGAAGGCTATTATGGCAACGACAAGACTGCAGTGGATGAACCGGCCCTGGAGGAAGTAATACTTCAAATGGACCTGAGCTTATCGGAAAAATACCTTAATCTCATTGAAAACGGAGGATCCATTCCTGAGTTGGTACTAATAGGCGTAAACCGCAGTGATAGGCCTGTGTTCAAAATATCTTTGGAAAACTGCAGGATATCCGGGTTTACATTGGCAGATTTGGGCATCTATAGTCTGATAACCAACGCAAAAGCAGTCATCAAACTCAAAGTTGAAAAAGTGACAACAACAAAACTGAATACTCCTGAAGGACCGCGGCAGATTGTTTTTGCCAAAAAGCTGAATATTGGCAAACTATACCTAAATGGAGCCGAGTGCACGGAGTATGTTACATTATCAAATATAGAAGGGGAAAGTATGATGCCTGGCAATGGTGGCGTGCTATACAACAGTTCGGAGCTTATTATTGATTACAATGAAATAGGCACGCTTCCAGATTGGCTGGCCGAATTCGACGGTACGATGAATTATAATATAAACCCGAAGTGCAAGCTTAGATATGAATTGAGCGGTTTGAATACAGGTGACAAGTTCGCATTTGAGGCTGATTTGAAAGTAATCGGGCAGGAGTTTGCGGGTGTTGAGATCATCAAAAGAATGTTTTCCAAATATACTTTTCGAGTAGACAATGTAGATTTCGGAGCTCCTGCTGCTATCGCCGGAACTCCCGCTGCTCCTGTTGAGCCTGCACCTGCTGAACCGACCAATCTGATTATAAAGCAGCCGGATTTCAGAAGGGCTGTGGAGCACACCTGGGCAGGTAAATGGGTAACGACCTTTGGGAAAATGATTCTAAAGCAGGATGGAACAAAAGTGACCGGAGAATACGGCAATCCCATTGAAACTTTGGAAGGAACGGCTTCCGGCAGCAAGCTCACAGGTACCTGGCACGGCAGCTTCAGCTCAGGGAAGTTCGAATTCACAATGGCCCCTGATGGTAAATCCTTTAAGGGGACTATGTATAATCAGACCCTGGGAGACAGGGGCACCTTTGAATGGAACGGAGACAGAGAATAGAAAGAAAAAGGCTTTCATCGATTAGGAGGAAAGCCTTTTTCTTATTTATAAATATTGGTAAATAGTTATCTTGTAAAAATGGCACTTTTACTTTACATATTGGAGTAAACCTCTTGAATGCCTTTCTTCCTGCAGAACTATGTCACTTAAGATCAGTGAAATGTCACTTTCCTTTTCATTTAAATCTCTGGACAATAGCTCTAACAAGTGTTTCAGCAATTCAACATTGCTATTTTCAAAACTAACCGCAAGTTTAAGTAAATCATTCAAATTAGCAATTGTAGGAAGTTTGACGGCTTGCTTGAACTCAGTTAGCAATATACTGCTCTTTGTATAAAACTCATCTGTTATTTGTATATTCTCTTTTTTCTGTAGTGTATCGATGAGCTTTTTATAAAACTCATAATGTTTAGCTTCTTCGCTTGCCAGTACTTTTGAAACTGTCTTAATTGATGGTGAATATTGACCGTCTATTTCCGAAATACTCTCATATAAATTACTGAAGTTATGCTCAAAAACCATTAAAATTTCAAGAATATCAGTTAGTTTTTTCCCCATCACTTTTTCTCCTATCAGGTTATTCCTACTAGTATTTTCAGCTTTTGACAGCTGTTAACTTAAGAATTCTGCAGTGCTCTGCCATTTTCCTGCATTTTTCAGACAAATCATTATTAATATGGTTGCGTGGAGTATTTTCACAAGACAACACATAAGGTAAACATTTACAATAACGGCACCCTCTGCTAGTATAATAGCAAAAGGATGCTTTTATTAATGTTTATTACATCTATGGATGACTTACCGAGGGAGGAATAAAAAATTGAAGAAAAGGGCTTGTATTCTCTTATCTGCATTCATAATCATGTGTATTTTCTCTAATAACCCTGTGTTTGCAATGGGATCGGAGCCATTGGAAGATGCTGCTGCTCCAGGGGCAGAGGTTATAGTGTATGGTCCGATGAATTATACGAGAGAGGCGGAAAAACCCACAAAAACAACTGAGGAGTTTTCAATCTCAGAATGTGAAGATGAGTATTTTTTGGAAATTGTGAAGGATGAAAGCAAATCAAAGGGATATATAAGTGGATATATAGAGTTGAATGGTGAAATTGTAGTAAAACAGAATATTTTTAATAAAATTGATTCAAAAATAAAAGTACCAGTAAAATTGAAGGATAAAAATACGATTACAATAATGTTTACTGGGAAGATAGGTACTTCTATAAATCTTTCAATATATAAGAACCGGGATGTACCACCTGATCCTCAAAATGTTTCTGCCGGGTCCTTTCATAATTTGGCTGTAAGGCGAGACGGAACTGTATTCGCCTGGGGGTGGAATGATTACGGACAATGTAATGTTCCTGTGGAATTGAATGATGTAGCGGCAGTTGCAGCAGGTAATGCCCACTCACTTGCACTAAAGAAAGATGGGACACTAATTGGGTGGGGTAATAATGAAACGGGAGGATGTAATGTACCGGCAGGGTTGGGCAATATTGCAGACATATCCGCAGGAGGTGGGTATTCAGTAGCATTGAAGAAGGATGGCACAGTTGCAGCCTGGGGTTACAATTTCAGTAAGCAATGTGATGTACCGGAGGGCTTATCGAATGTAACTGCAATTGCAGCAGGAGGGGCACATGTGCTTGCATTAAAGGGTGATGGGACAATCGCTGCGTGGGGAGACAATATACATGGCCAGTGTAATGTCCCTTCAGGATTATCCGGTGTAAAAGCGATAGCGGCTGGTGCATTTAACAGTGCGGCATTGAAAAAAGATGGAACAGTTGTCATATGGGGAAACAATGAGACTGGACAATGTGAAGTGCCCTTTGAATTGGAAGGAATAAAAGCTGTTTCAGTGGGTGCAGGGCATGTTATAGCTTTGAATGAGGATAATACAGTAACGGCCTGGAAATCTGACAAAGATGGGCAAAGCAGTATTCCGCCAGGGTTAAGTGAAGTAATGGAAATCTCTGCGGGGATGTATCACTCAGTAGCATTAATGGCGGATGGAACAGTCGCTGTATGGGGAAATGATGAGCATGGACAATGTGATGTTCCCGATGAGTTGCTAATTCCATATATAGACCTTGAGAATGTTAAAGTTAAGTAAAAAAACAGCCTGTAAAGCTTATAGCCTTACAGGCTGTTTTTTTGAGCAAAATTAAATGTAAAGAAAAGGGTTCCTTAGCAACAGTTGTTCTTATTGCTTAATCATTGGCACTTAATCAGTACAAGCATTACGGATTGTTATCTCATTTTTGTATATAATAAATTTATGTAGTGTGTAGAAAGTGAACTTACAAATATTAGTTACCATAACATTATTTACATAATGCAAATTTCTACTTCACATTAGAATATATTTGTGATAAAATTGTCAGTGCGTGTATGCATTGGGCAAACTAAAGCACACAAGTGTACCTAATATACGTACACGGTTTCATTTATTTTTATTATTTTATTTTCTATGGGAGGAAAAAAATCGTGAAAAATCTATTAAGCGCATGGAGCAAGATCAGCTTGGTAAAGCGAATAATCATTGGTTTGATTATCGGTATAGTCTTGGCTGTAACGATTCCACAACAAGCAAAATTTGTAGTTATTTTTGGTTCCTTATTTGTTGGTGCATTAAAAGCATTGGCACCAGTACTGGTTTTCTTTATAGTAGGATCAGCTCTTGCTCAACATAAGAGCGGACATCAGACTAATATGAAACCTATTGTTATGCTTTACGTAGTAGGAACATTCCTGGCAGGCGTTGTAGGTGTTCTTGCAAGTTTTATGTTCCCAATAACATTAACTCTTACAGCAGGAGTTGAAGGTGTGGCTGCACCTAGCGGTATTGTTGATGTTCTTAAGTCACTATTATTGAACTTAGTTGATAACCCAATAAAGGCAATTTATAATGCGAACTATATCGGTATATTAGCTTTTGCTATATTATTCGGTATCTCATTAAGAAATGCTGCTGATACAACAAAGGCATTGATGGCTAATGTTGCTGATGCGCTATCTGAAATGGTAAGAATCGTTATAAACTTTGCACCACTGGGAATCATGGGTCTGGTATTTGATTCTATAGCGACAAGTGGTCTGGGAGCATTAATAACCTATGGACAATTACTTCTTGTCCTGGTTGGTGCTATGGCATTCGTTGCGTTTATTATGAATCCTATCATTGTATTTATAAAGATTCGTCAAAACCCATATCCGCTTGTATTAAAGTGCTTAAAGGAAAGTGGTATTACAGCATTCTTCACAAGAAGCTCAGCTGCAAATATTCCTGTTAACATGAGCCTTGCTGAAAGACTGGGCTTGGATAAGGACACTTACTCAGTATCAATCCCATTGGGAGCTACTGTTAACATGGCTGGTGCATCCGTTACTATATCTGTATTAACACTTGCAGCGGCAAACACTCTGGGCATTCAAGTAGACTTTATAACTGCAGTTATCCTTTGTGTACTTTCAGCAGCAAGTGCTGCAGGTGCTTCAGGTGTAGCTGGTGGATCACTCCTTTTGATTCCTCTGACAGCAAGCTTGTTTGGTATTCCAAATGATATTGCTATGCAGGTTGTTGGTGTAGGTTTCATCATCGGTGTTATTCAAGACTCATGCGAAACAGCTATCAACTCATCAACAGACGTTCTGTTTACTGCAACAGCTGAATTTGCTGAGTGGAAGAAGCAAGGAAAGAAGATAAATATCAATAAATAGAAAAATTACAATACATTAACATAAAGAAATAAAACGCTTCAATGATTTGAAGCGTTTTATTTATATTGGAATTGAAGAATATAGAGTATATAATGTTATTAATATTCTAGGTTATTAAGGAGTAAGCTAATATGGATTATAGCGTATTTGATATTATCGGACCGAGGATGATTGGACCTTCCAGTTCTCATACCGCCGGTGCGGCAAGACTGGGAAAGGTAGCTAGAAGAATCAGTGGGAATGACGTGGCTAAGGTTACTTTTGTTTTGTATGGTTCTTTTGCTAAAACTTATAAGGGTCATGGTACTGATCGGGCACTGCTGGCAGGTATTATGGATATGGAACCTAACGATCCCAATCTCGGTAAATCTATGGATATGGCTAAAGGGGCCGGTTTAGACTACGAGTTTGTGGTTAATGATGCGGATCCACCTCATCCTAATACCGTCAAAATGATTATAACCGGCAGTACTGGCAAGAGAACGGAAGTGGTAGGCTGCTCCATAGGAGGTGGCAACATCCGCGTAGTACAAATTAATGGATTGGATGTGGAATTTGCTGGTGAGTATCCTACATTGGTTATCCGGCATTTTGACAGACCGGGTGTCATAGCAGAAGTGACCAGCCTTATGGTTCAATTCAATATCAATATTGCATTTATGCGGGTTTTTAGACAAAGCAAAGGTCAGGATGCCTTCATGATTATTGAAACGGACAACGATATTTCTCCCAGAGTGATTGCCCAGGTCCGGGCCTTAGGCGACGAAATTCAAGATGTGTATTTAATAGAGGCATTGTAACGAGCAGGGCTATCTATTCTACATTAATTTGCATGCCCCGTAAGCGAGTTTCAAAGAAGTCTTATTTATAGCGGAAAGAGGAAGATGCGGATGAGTATCAATTTTACAAGCGGTTCAGAGCTTTTGGCAATGTGCAATAAAAGCGATATAAAGATATATGAAATGATGCTGGTGAGAGAGGTTCATATATCACAAAGAAATAAGGATTTGATTATCAAAGAAATGAAGGAAAACCTGGAGGTCATGAAAAAGGCCATAGAAAGAGGCTTGACTGAGGACATACGGTCCATCAGCGGCTTGACCGGAGGAGACGCGAAAAAGCTTAAGAACTATTATGAAAATAGTCGGACGGTTGCAGGACAAGATTTAAACAAGGCAGTAGCTGCTGCTATGGCTGTATTGGAGGTTAATGCCGCTATGGGACAGATTGTTGCTGCACCGACAGCCGGATCCAGTGGGATTCTGCCAGGGTCAGTCATAACAACTGCAGAGCGTTTTGGGAAAGACGATGATGATATCGTCAATGCATTATTTACTGCAGCAGCTATAGGGTATCTGATCACCAGAAATGCTACGGTTGCGGGTGCTGAAGGGGGCTGCCAGGCAGAAACCGGAGCAGCAGCGGCAATGGCGGCAGCAGCTATTGTTGAGATGCTGGGGGGAACACCCGCACAGGCCTTGGATGCAGCGGCAATGACTATAAAGAATATTTTAGGCTTGGTGTGCGATCCCATTGCAGGATTGGTTGAGGCACCCTGCATTAAGAGGAATGCCATCGGAACGGCTAATGCTCTTATTTCTGCAGATATGGCATTGGCAGGCATCACAAGCATAATTCCCTTCGATGAAGTCGTGGAAGCCATGCTTAAGGTAGGGAAAGCTCTGCCCTGTGAGCTTAGAGAGACGGGTACTGGCGGATTGGCTTCGACACCCACAGGTAAGCAGATCCATGAACGGATTTTCGGAAAAGCCTAAGCGGATCTCTAGGAAAGGGGTCCCCGAGGCACTTAATTGCGTAAGGTTTTTAAAGTAAGCAGATGGATACTTACTCCTATACCAACTGCGAGGAGAAATATCCTTAAATGTAAATTTGATAAAATTGTTATTGAAATCATAAGTGAAGCCCATAGAAATATCAGAGCTCCAATCTTCGTGCTTTGTTTGACTGCTCTATAGGTTATATAGTTATAAATATACTGACCGAAAACCTTATGATTAATCAGCCAATTATATAAACGTTTAGAACTATGAATATAGCAGAAGGAAGATAGCAATAAAAAAGGTGTAGTCGGCAGTACCGGAATAAAAATGCCGACAATCCCCAAGGCGAGAGATATGGAGCCTATAAAAATCAAAACATATTTTTTTATGGATTTTACTATCATAATTGCTAACCCCCATGTTGAAAAATGATAAAGGGCAGCAGGTGCCACCCCTTCAAAATATATCATTATGTAAGCAACCTGTGCAAATGTTATTTGCAGGATATATCTGTTATGTAAACTTGTACCAAGAAATAATTAAATATTCTGATAATTTGTATTGCATTACTCTTCCTTTGTGATATAATATAATTAAGAAGGATGAATACATCGAAATGATGTAGATTGTCTTTCCGGCAGGCTCTAATTCAACTAATGTGTAACTTTCCCAATATATTGTTATTCGTCAGGTTATGAATTTTGTAAAGGAGTACACGTAGTTAGTAAAATTAGTTTAGAGTTTGGTTGATAAGATCTTCGGTTTTGAGACAGGAATGAGGTAATAAATACTTGGTAGATTCAAATTGTAATCTCGTTGAATTAGAGCTTGTTTTATAAAGTGGTTTGTTTTGATACTAAAACAAACCACTTTTATATTTTTGTCTTTTAAATTGCGCACCTTTATTGGAGTGGTGTATATCAGCTATTCTTTTTCCGAGGCTGCACGTTTCGACGGAATTCTGTTGGTGTAATGTAAAAATGCTTTTGAAAAACCTCGCTGAAATACCTAGGATTATCCGGCTAGTCTCTATCGTTCCAATGTGCAATTGAAGCAATAAGCTCTAATAATATTCAAACCGTATAAAAGGTGGGGCCTAGAAGGGAAATTGTCATCCTGAGCGTCAGCGAAGGATCTTAAGATTCTTCACCTTGTTCAGAATGACAGGGACCTCTTTAAAACTACCGTCTAAAGTGGACGGTTTTTTTATGCACAAAAACTGTTACAAGAAAAAAATAGAAGGTATAATATAAATATGGACAAAGGGATAATCAAGAAGCGGAGGTTATGATGAAGCATAAAGTAACAGGAAAACAGTATAACAGCAAAAAGTGTCTGGTATGCGGCTTAAAGAATGATTTAGGGCTTAAAGCTTCTTTTTATGAAATGGATAATGGGGAGCTGGTGGCTATCTTCAATCCCATTGAAGAGCATCAAAGTTATCCTGGAAGGCTCCATGGGGGTATAGCAGGAGCCATATTGGATGAAACAATCGGTAGAGCTATACTTATAAGTGATAGAGATGCCTGGGGAGTGACGGTTGAACTGAACCTTAAGTATAAAAAACCAGTGCCTCTAAATGAAGAATTAAGAGTAGTTGGCAGGATCACAAAGGATTCAAAAAGATTGTTCGAGGGCTCTGGGGAGATACTGCTGGCAAATGGAGACATCGCGGTAACCGCATGTGGAAAGTATATAAAAATGCCGATAGATAAAATTGCTGACTTCGATGAACAAAATGAAGAATGGAAGGTAGCATTATCGGATAAAGATCCTGTTGAAATAGAAATCTAAATTAAATGGGCTTCAAGCATTATGCTTGAAGCTCTATATTAAACTGCTGTTATTAAACTACTTATTAATGTCTTCCATTTCACAATACCCACCTAACTCGCTGGAGTCAGATTCACATACGCTGTAAATATTATTAACCTGGATATTTTTTTCGTTTTTCTTTTTGAAGATACTAAGTATTTTACTTATTATGTTTTTCATGATGTACCCTCCATCCAATCTTTATTTGTTTCTTCTTATCTATAATATACCTTAACTTTAATATAATGTCAATAATAATTATTAATTAATATTATTTATTATTCATTATAGAGGAATAACATTATTGTAGTAAAATCTCTACAGAAGTATAATAGTTACAGATGTGCTTTATTATGGAATAAAATTTTGTTTTTGCCCAACACATATATGTGGTGTTATGTAAAACAGAACAGGAGGAAGTATATGAAAGATCAAATGCGTGAACAACAAAGCAATCTTGTTCAGTCTTTCAATCCGCCTTTGGGAACGAGGAGCTGCTTTTCCAGCTTGTAGACCTTTTCCCTATTCCAATTGAGATTTTTGCACCCGACGGGACTTCAGTTTTTGTAAATCGAGCTTGCTGTGAGATGTGGAATGTGACCGGACCAGATCAGATTGTAGGTAAGTATAATATTCTGAAGGATCCTGTGGTCAATGACGAACTGGGACTCAGGGAATATGTACAGCGGGGGTTTGATGGCGAGACCATAAGCGTTTCGGATGTAAAGGTGCCCCTTGATGACCTTTCAAAACGGTATGAAACAAATGACGCCTTGTTTGATGTGTTTGCCTTATATAGCGATATAACTTGCTTTCCCATCTGGGATAAAGAACAGAAAATTGCCTATGTGGTTAATATCTTTATTACCAAAAGCCTGTATCAGGGCAGACCTGACATTGCAAGAGCCAAGGAATACATGGATAGGTATTGGCAGGAAGAGTTTGATCTTACCAAGGTTGCAGAGTCAGTAAACTTAAGTATCTACCATTTTGCGCGCTTATTTAAAAAGCACACAGGGGAAACACCATACAGCCACTACAAAAAAATCAAAGTTGGCAAGCTTAAAGAGAAGCTTCGTGACAAAAATCTTTCTATATCAGAGGTTTATGCTGCCTGCGGAGTGGATTACAGCGGGTCTTTTGCCAAGATATTTAAGGAAATAGTGGGAATGTCACCTTCCGAATACCGTGAGTCAACTATAAAAGAATAACAAGCAGTAAAAGAGCAACCACAGACCAATTTTGAGCAATATCGTGGGTATGCTCTTTTATTTTTGTCCTATATCATGGAATTAACTACAAAATTAGCGAGAAGGGGTGGTGCTGTGAGCGGGAATAAGACAAAGGAACAGCTACTGGCAGAGCTGATTGAGTTTCAAAAATTGCTGGAAGAAAAAATTGAGACACAGGACCGCATGATTCAAAAATTCCAAGTGCTCTCCCAAAACGAGGGGTTGTTCTCACAGGTCATTCATTACTTCCCATATCCCCTTGTGGAATTCACTCAGGATGGGGTAATTAAAATGGCAAATCAAGTATTTTTTACAGAAACAAACAGAGATCCCGTTGACATATCGGAAGGCAGGATAAATATGCTAAGTCGTATTACTACTGAAAACTATGAGGTTTTGGAGTCCATCCAGGGTACATTTTCAGGAGAAATGAAATTGCTGAGAAATCTTATTGCCCCTCTTTCCATGTTTGCCAGAGACAATGACAGCTTAAATCCCAAAAACTACGGAAGTGCCATTTTTTTTCCGCTGACCGGAAGTGATGGGTAAATTACCTATGGTGTAGCAATGTATATGAAATGAAAGACTCTATAGAAAACAAAATTATATGAATGGAGGAAAGAATTAATGAAACGCAAGTTAATAGTGATTATTACATTACTGGCTCTTACCCTCTCAATGATTCCTTTAACCGCTATGGCGGACTATACCCCGCCCAAAGTTTTCGGAGGGCCTGAGGATTTCTCAGTCCACCCCCGAGAGGATGGATTCGAAAAAACCTGGGAGGGGTTTGATGCAACCGTAAGTGCTTCGGATGATCTGCGAGCTTTTGTGGACGTTGTAGGTGCGGACAATTCGCCCTTTAGTGCTGCCGGATACTATTTTTCAGGTATGATGCTTCAGGTTGACTTCAAAATAGATAATGGGGATTGGCACTATAAAAGCCAGTGGGATCAAGACTTCGGCTATAATTCAAATAAGAGCATAGTGCATATAGAAAAGGGAACATATTCAAACGGAACTATATTTGAAAAATTTCAATTTGAAGAAATTACTCAAGGGGAGACCCTCCCTAAGGATCTATCATTCTTTGACACACATGCTATGGACTTCAGGACTCGTTTCCTGATAACCTATCAGGATAACCTGGGTCAGTCCTATTCCTATTACTCCCCATGGTCAAAAACAGTTACCTTCAGCAACAATCAAAAGGCTGAAGACCCGGATAAGCTTATCAACCACACACCGGTGCTGAGAACCGCTGAGCTGAAAAAAAGCTGGAGTGGAAGCCCTTACTTTACTATTATCTCTGAAAAAGCTCATGAGGATTTGAGAACACTAAACAGCATATCGGACAATAGTGTAAAAACCGAGGTCTGGCTGAAGGTCGGCAGCAATGAATGGAAACTATGCTATACCGGTAATTTCGAAGAATTATTCGATGTAGCCGGTATGGAAGCCTATTTCGGACTCAAAGAAACTATGATGCAGCGGTATATCAGATAAAGTTCAGATATTCCTTTGATTATCACTATTACCCTGCCGCCGGGAAATCCGGTACAATATACAGCCCATTCTCAAATGTATTGACCAAGGGTATGGGGGCATACTCTAATGCATCAAACTGGGCAAAGACAGAGCTTGATAAAGCCAATGAGTATGAATTGATACCTGACTCCCTGAAGGGTGCAGATATGACCAAGCCAATAACCAGGGAAGAGTTTGCAGAGCTTGCAGTTAAGCTGTATGAGAAGACTACTAGCACAGCAGCCCAGCCGGTATCACCCAATCCTTTTACTGATACGACTAACCCTGAGATATTAAAGGCTTTCAAGGTGGGTGTGACTACAGGCACCTCGGCTACTACCTTTGCGCCAAAGCAGCTTACCAACCGTGAGCAGGTAGCCACAATGCTGAGCCGTGCAATAAGGGTAATGGCTCAGGGTGCAGATTTCTCTACAGCCGGGGCTCCTGTATTTGAGGATCAGAAGGATATATCCTCATGGGCTTTGGAGCATGTGAAGTTCATGAGCAAGAGCGGAATCATAAAAGGGACAAACAACAAATTTATGCCAAAGGCCGTAACCACTGCCCAGATTGCGGCAGGCTATGCAACTACGACTAGGGAAATGGCCATTGCAATGAGCGTGCGAGCCTTTGAACAGTTCAAAGGCGGAAAGTCCTCTTCTACAACTGGGGCTTCACCAACAGCAAGTACTTCCAAACAGAATGAACAGCCAAAGATAACTGCAGCAACAGGAATGCCTTCCCCAAAAGGGGCAGGCCTTTCTGGCGTTTGGATGGGGAATTATGTACCATTTGGGCAGTATTCTCCTCAGCAGCGCTATTTGATAATGTATGAAGACGGAACCTTCTATCATGATATTCCCTGGGAAGGTCTGGCAGAGTTTGATAGGGCGAAAAGCCAAAAGGATGAGCATCAAATGGATGCCTGGGGGAAATACACTTTTAATGGAAAGACCGGCACATGGAAGTATGACAGGACCACAACTGCACCGGCAACAGAGATGAAAATCAATGCAGCAGGAAACCTGGAAATCGGTATGGATACTTACTACAGGATAAATTCTGTTGATGGGCTTCATCTCAATGGGGCTTGGACCACCTATGCAGATCCCAAGGATCCTGACCTCAAAAAGGGTGGGGTGCAGCCTATAATCAGGTTTACATCCGATGGCAGATTCAAGGATGAAGGTATTAATACAAAAGTATTTGACTTCCTGTTCTATGGTAAAGGCGAAAATGAAATTGCTCCTGGAGAAGGGAGCTATGATATAAAGGATTTTACATTGACTTTAAAGTATGACGACGGCCGAGTGCACAAAGCAGCCTTTAGCCTTGTTTTTAAGGCAAAACCGGAACCCAGCCCGGGGGTAATTTATATGTATCGCACCTGGATGGTTAAAATGGATTGGTGATGGCAACCGGTATCAAATTAGCAAATATAAAGGAATGAGAATGATGAAAAAACTAGTGTTATTCTCTCTGATATTTACTTTGCTGCTTATGGTTGGCTGCAGCAATGACAGCACCAGCATCAGCGACGACAGTACAGTCGATACAAGTTTTCAGCAGGAACCGGCGGTTGAAGCTGAACCTCTAGAGTGCGACTGGTTATTGGAAGTAGATGATACAATAGAAAAAATAGAGGAAGATGTAAAAATTGATTACACACTCTTAATAATTGCTGAGAAAAAAGGTGGAACGGATGAATTAGGAACATATACCGGTAAAGTCCTGCTAAAGACAGTAATGAATGTACCTACAGTGGAAGATGCAGTATTTGAGAATGAGGTTGAGTTGAACGGTAATAACTGTGTCGAGTCTCTTACAGATAAGGCCATTTTTAGTTTAGTGAGCTATGATCCTCATGATTATGGTTGGTTCGGCCTTAAGGATGGAGAATTGCCTGCAGCCCCCATTAACGCACCTGATAGCATGGCCCTCATAAATCTGGATATGTCCCATAGACAATACTATGATTTAGATCTGATCTTTGATGATGGTAATCAGGCAAATTTGAGCAAGGATAAGGCCTTCAGTGCACCAGTGACCATGAAGATAACCTTAACAGGCAGTCCCACTGCAAAGTAAATATTATTTAATGGGGTGGTATAAATTCCTGGTTATGACCCATGAAAAGAAAAATTGGCATCAGTCTGGATTTACAATTATCCGGATAAAAACCATTGATGGTTAATGGAAGGGTGATTAATATTATGAAAAAGTTTATTTCTATTATACTGTTTTTATAATGCTTTCAGCAGCACTTTCCGGCTGTGCCGGCAATCCTGCTGCAGAACAAAGCAGCGGAGAAGCAAATGCCCCCAATATTTCAGAAGCGGACCAGCAAAAGGCAGCAGAGGATTTGGAAAAGGCCTTGGATGCAATTGCTGTCAAAGGCTGGCCTAAGGATAAACTTCCTTCTGAGCTCCCCGAATATACCGAGGGAGAGATAATAAACTCAGGCGGTGACAGTGAGACCTTTTATGTAAAGATTGAAAAGACCACACAAGCTGCATTGGACAATTATGTAGCAAAGCTCAAGGCTTCAGGCTGGAATGTGGTAGAAGGCAGTGAACCGGAAGCGAGGAAAGGCATATACGATATAGAATTTACCTGGCAGGGAGGAAGTACTATGCTTCAAATGGCTGTAAACACATCGGAAATTGGAGCCTGGCCCAAGGATAAGCTGCCGGCTGAAATAGTTCCCCCGGAAAACAGCACTTTTATAGGTAAAGTAGAAATCATAGAAACGGAAGAAAATCGTATGTGGTATTTTAACTACGAATGTGAAGGGATAAATGAAGCAGGGGCACATGCCTACATGGAGCTGCTTATGAAAAATGGATGGTCAGGAGACACCTCTATGGTGAATAAGGATTTTCAATGGAATGGTAAAAAGTACTCTGCAAGCATAGAGATATACGAAATTTTGGACAGCTCCACTACCTTTACCTGCAACTACTACATTGCAGAATAATTATTACCATGTAAATGGGCTTCAAGCATTATACTTGAAGCCCTATATTAATAACTTCCTCTAGTTCTATTATGAACACTTTCTATTTTACATTGGTCACCTAATTCCTTTGAAGCAGATTTGCATACCCTACGTATGTCGTTAAACTGAAAGTCTTTCCCGTCTTTCCTTTTGAATACATTAAGTATTCTATTCATTAAGTTTCTCATGGTGACACCTCCTGATAATTTCTGTTTGTTTCTTCTTATATATAATATAACTCCATTTCATTATTATGTCAATAATATCTATTAATAGATATTGTTTATTATTAAACAAATTAAGTAATGTATATAAGACAAATGTAAAGTATTTATGACATTATCCGACATATTATATAACACATATAAAAGGGGGCTGCAAATGTTTAGAAGGTTTTCAAGAAAAACAAATGAAAATCAGAAAAAAGTACATACGGATAATGAGGTACTCACAAAAATGCTGCCATTAATTGAAGCTCTGAGGCAGGGGAAGAAGTTATATGCAGAGAAAAATGCACTTGGCAGCGAAGAATTGTCAGATGCCTGGAACAAAATGGTGGACGCTGTGGCTGCAGACAAAAACAAAAGTATTCTCGCTGTAAACAGCATGCTGGGTGTTATTACGGAAATGACCTATGTGAAAGATATGGTGAACGAAGTAAGAGCACAAAATGAAGCTTTGCATACAATGGCTGCCAGCAGTGAAGAAATGAGTGCTTCAATTGATGATGTGGCAGGCCGGTCACAAAGTGTAGCTACTCTGGTAAGTGATTCTGTTGGATTAGTAAACACCGGCAACAACAATATGAAGAACGCCTTTACATTTATACAGCAGTCCTTTGAATCAGTAAAAACCATTAGCAAGGAAGTGGATGATCTTGCAGAAAACATGAAACACACTGAGGATATAGTTGATATAATCAAAGGAGTAGCAGAGCAGACAAACCTTCTGGCATTGAATGCTGCAATTGAAGCTGCAAGAGCAGGGGAACAGGGTAAAGGCTTTGCGGTTGTCGCAGGCGAGGTTAAGAAGCTTGCAGAGCATACGAAGGAGTCTGTCGGAAGTATCCAGAGCAACATAGGAAGCTTAAGAAGTAAATTGGCTGAGGTTGTAATGCGCACGAATAAGACAGCTTCTGAGCTTGAGAGCGGAAAGACCCTCGTGAATGAAGTAATTATATACAATAATCAAGTTGTTAGTGCAGTACAGAAAGTAAATGATGAAATCATGCAGATTGCTGCGAATACACAGGAGCAAACAGCAGTTACAGAAGAACTGGCTCAAAGAGTGGGTGATTCATCACAAGCTGCAAATAATCTACTGGAACAATGCGATAAAACCGGAGCAGGCATTTTTAAATTAAGCCAGCTAAACAACGAGCTGAGATTAGGCATGCTCATCAGCGGGAATGCTCTATCGAACTGTGAAATGCTGGACATATGCAAAACTGATCATCTGATGTGGAGATGGCGTGTTTATAACATGCTACTGGGCTACGAGAAAATTGATATAGATACAATTGGTACTCATCTTGGCTGCAGACTGGGCAAATGGTACTACAGCGTGGACAAAGAGCTGCTTGGTCAGAATGGCATATTCAAGTCAATAGAAAAGCCACATATTGAGCTGCACCAATTGGCAAAGGAAGCAGCAATTGCTTATTCTCAAAATGATATCACAGGGGCAGAAAAAGCGTTGAGCAAGATGAATGAATGCTCAGTCATGGTTGTTGAAGCATTGGACAAATTGAAAGAGCATATTGGTAAGGATAATTAATATCATATAGAATAGGAATAAGCATAAGAGGGTTCATCCATATTGATGAACTCTTTTTATTGTTAGTAACAGGTTTTACATGGAGAGATCAAATAAAGATAAATTTATCGCGTGAATGGAGCGGACGCCCCAAGAGCATCCGGATCATTCACTTATTGCTTTGCATGATTGACGCATGATAAATTTAGTTTCAAGCAATGTCCGGTGTTCTGGGTTTTTTTCCTCGATTAAGTCAAATAGCACATTTGCCGAGACCTTTCCCAGTTGTTGTATCGGAACATCAATAGTAGTCAGCCCGGGGTTCATTATTGCGGCATATTCATAATTATTATGACCAAACAGAGATATATCATCGGGAATCTTTAAATTAAGTTTTCTGATGGCTTTATAAGCACCGATCGCTTTAACATCATCCGTAGCAAAAACAGCAGTCGGAGGATTAGGTTTCTGCAAAATATTTAAGGTAGCTTCATAGGCATCATCTATAGTATACTGACCATTTTCAACAAGAGAATAATCAATAGGCAGTCCTGCCTCCTTGTGAGCAACGATGTACCCTTCAAGCCTATCCTTGCTTACTACATATTTTAGAGGAGCATGTATACATCCTATTCTTTTGTGGCCTAGTTTTATAAGGTAATTGACTGCATCTTTACAATCATTGAGATTATCAGTGTCAACAGAATAAACTTCACTTTCAAGTCTTTCATCAAGGACACGTCCTACTACCACAAAGGGTATTTTAATTTGATGCAGCTTTTCTATCAGTCTGTCATTTATTCTTGAACTGAGAAGTATAAGCCCTTGGATGACCTTACTTTCGATCATTGACAGACATTTTTCTATTTCCTTATCTTCTGTAAGGGAACTATTGAGAATGATATCATAGTTTTTTTCCTCGGATACTTCGCCAATAGCTTGTATGATTAAGCTAAAGTATGGATTATTAAAAGCTTGCTGTAGAGAACGTGTGGAGACTATACCTATTGCATTGAATGCGCCGCTGCCTAGGCTTTGTGCGATTCTATTCGGTTTGAAATTTAGCTTTGTTATGGCATTCATAACACTTTCTCTCGTTTTGTCGTTAACATTGGAAGCATTGTTTATTACTCTTGAAACTGTTGATATGGATACTTCCGCCAGTTTAGCAACATCTCTGATTGTTGCACTCATTCTTATCATCTCCAAACATTATCTGCCATCTTGCATTTTCCAAGTTTCCGTACTCAGCCGGTTAATCTAAGGGTTACTTAATTTTATCACGAAAACGCAGTACAACATTTATCACTATTATACAATTATAATTCTGATATTAGCAAACGTCAATATTGTGAAACCGGTTCCACAAAATATAAGAATGCTAAAAATAATAAATATATAAACGAGTGTAAATTGGAGGAAATAAGAGATAATTAGTAAACAAATGAAATTTGCAATTAAAATATGAAATTTAAACATTTTACTAAAACGGTTTCATAATGGTACAATAGACACAAATAAAAAAATCTAAATATACTTGTCTGCGACAGTTTCTTAAGGCATGCCATGTTTTCGTATATGCCAATAAGGACTAAAAAAACGGTTTTATTGCAAAATACATGAATCCCCAAGAGAATCAAACAACATTTCTATAAAAAGTTACACGATAACCACAAATTTATTTAGAATTAGAAATGCCTGAAGCTCTTTTGTTCTAATACCAAGGAACAAACTGCTGAACGTGGCATGATATTTTGACCCTATTGGAATTCCTAACCCGGTAAACAGTAAAGTGAATATAATATATTTCAAAAGATACAACGTGTTACAAAGGCTTTAACAGGTTCAAGACTTAGTGTATGATAATAAGGAAATTGTTTACCTAAACAATAGATATATTGTCATACATATTCGAATGAATCTGAATTGAATAAGCACTAACCATTATTTATTAAAAGGGGGATTTCAGAATGAAAAAGTTATTAGCACTTGCTACAGCGATGGTTTTAGCGGTAAGCGTTGTCGGCTGTGCACCGAAGGCACCTGAAGCTGCTGCACCAGCAGCACCAGCAGAAGTGGCTGCACCAGCTAAAGAAGTGAAAATCCAGTTTATGCACACTATGATTGAGCAGGAAAGACAAGAATTAATTGCTGGTATAATAAAGGATTTTGAAGCTAAGAATCCGGGCATAAAAGTTGAACAGATGCCAACAGACGAGGACAGTTATGAAACAAAGATTACTGCATTAGGTGGCAGCGGCCAGCTTCCGGCGATTATGGAAATGAGCCAGGACGCAGCAAAGCTAAACGCGAAGAATAACTTCATTGACTTCTCAGCAGTAAAAGAGGTTATTGATTCAAAAGGTGAGAAGGCTTTCTTTGATGGAATTCTAAACGTTATAAAAACTGAAGACGGCGCAAGCTATACGGGTGTGCCTGTTGGCGGTTGGGTACAAGGAATATGGTATAACAAGGCTGCGTTCGATAAAAAAGGCTTAGCCGCTCCGGATACTTGGGAAAACATAATGGCAGCCGCAAAGGCTTTTTCAGACCCGGGAAATAGAAAATATGGAATAGCAATACCTACAGCCAACGATGGCTTTGCACAGCAAGGTTTTTCACAGTTTGCACTTTCTAACAACGCAAACGTTCTGGATGCAAATGGCAAAGCTGTGTTTAACTCACCGGAAATGATAGAAGCACTGACATACTACAAGTCATTATATAAATATACTATGCCAGGTTCAAATGACGTACCGGTGGTAAAGGACGCATTTATGAATGGTGCAGCACCAATGGCAATTTACTCTACATACATGATTCCTTCACTTAACGAAGCGGGCACCATGGGGGATATTGGTTTTGCAGTCCCTAAAAATAAAGTAGGCGCAGCATATGGACACATCGGCTTGGCAACTATAAAGGCTGATATGCCAAAGGAAGAAAGAGACGCAGCTGTTAAGTTTTTAAGCTATATGCTAACAGATGAAGTAAATGTTAAATGGCTGCACATGTCCCCAGGCGGACAGCAACCAGTTTTAAAATCTGTAGCAGGCTCAGCAGAATATTTGAATAACCCGGTTATACAGTCATTTGCAGGAATTGCAAACGATATTTCCGGTGCTTTCAATAGTTTACAGGCTTTCGGTTCTGTAGATGGTAAAAACTTCTTAGTAATGGGTGACATTACAAGCACAGGGCTTATATCTGATGCAGTAAACAGAGTAACAGTTAAGGGTGAAGATCCTGCAAAGGTTGCAAACGACATACAAGCTGAAATAGAAGCTTTGTTGAAGTAAGAATAGTTAATTACAGCATGCAGCTTTCCCCCTACATATTAGATATAGTATGTGGGGGGGGCTCTGCTATAAACCGATTTTTGCCTAACCACCCCAAATATAATGATTAGGAGTATGGCCTGTGAAAAGATTAAAAGACTCACATTTCGGATATCTCTTATTAGCGCCTTGCATTTTACTTGTTATACTATTAATCGGGTATCCAATGATCAACAATATTATTATCAGTTTCCATAAGGTACCGCTTAATCCAAAGCTTCCATCGGATTTTATAGGTTTGAAGAATTACACAAGTACATTTTTAGATAAGAATTTTTATTCATCATTAATTACTACAGTATTGTTTACTTTTACAGTAGTTTCACTTAGCACAGCACTAGGGCTATTTGCTGCTATGTATATAAACAGGGAATTTAGATTTAAAAAATTAGTGAAGGCATTAATTATTTTGCCTTATATCGTTCCGGCAATTTCTTTAATATTTTCTTGGAAGTATATGTTTAACAACACATATGGTGTAATTAATTACATCTTTGTTGACATTTTGCATATGTTTAAGGTTGCCCCTCTTTGGTTTGATAACCAATACAGCTCATTTGCATTAGTTGTATTATTTTCTATATGGAGATTTTTCCCATATGCGTTTATTTCCTTTTATGCAATATTACAAACTATGGATAAAAGTCTATATGAAGCAGCAGATATTGACGGTGCAAACAGGTGGCATAAGTTCAAATCTATTACAATACCTGAAATAATGCCCGTGCTTGCAACAGTAGTTACGCTTAGGACAATTTGGGTTTTCTATATGTTTACAGAGGTATTCCTTCTGACAAAGGAAGTCAATACCATAAGTGTCTATCTATATCAGGTTGCATTTGCACGAAAAGATATGGGTAAGGCAGCCGCTATTTCCATTATTTTATTTGTAATAGTATTTACGTTTATACTTAAAGGTAGAAAGAGGGTGCTCAAAGATGCCTGCAGTGAATAAGAAGGCTTTGAAAAAAATACTCTTTTATGTTGGTTTAATAGCATTTTTAGGAGCAATTTTATTTCCTTTCTTTATAATGCTTTTGGTTTCCATAAAATCAACAAATGAGGCTATACAATTTCCACCGACATTTCTGCCTAAAAATATAACTCTAGAGCATTATAAGAACATTTTTAATCCGAAGATATTCCCATTCTTAACTTATTTCAAAAACAGTATGTACATTTCTGTTTTGGTATCCACTATATCTGTGTCATTTGGGATATTGGGAGGGTATAGCCTATCAAAGCTGAAATTTATGGGGAGAACAGTCATTAATAACAGCTTTTATACAGTGTATATGTTTTCAGGTATACTTTTGGTGGCGCCCTTGTTTAAAATAATTTCGTCTATAGGATTATACAATCATAGAGAGGCACTCATTATTACAATGATTGTACAGACGCTTCCGACATCTGTTTATATGTTAAAAAGCTTTTTTGACACAATACCCACCGAAATAGAGGAAGCAGGCCGAATTGACGGTCTTAATAGAATGCAGCTTATTACTCATATAATTATTCCGCTCTCATTATCCGGTATCGTTTCAGTTTTTGTGTACGCCTTTATGGTTTCATGGAATGACTATTTGTTTGCATCCATTTTCTTGAGCTCGTCAGATCTGTTCACATTATCTATAGGCTTAAATTCGTTGTTTAACCGGGCTGATTACATCTGGGGCAGAATGATGGCGTCTTCTATAGTGACTTCTATACCGGTTGTTCTGATGTATGCGGCCAGTGAGCTGCTTATGCGAAAGGGCGCAACAGAGGGCGGAGTAAAGGGTTAAAATCAGAGACATTGAAGCTAAGTATATATATGGAGGATTTTTATGAAGAGCTTAAGACTAACATCAAATGAAGATGCGAAGCTGTATGTATTGGAGGAAGAGGTAGGGGATCCAACCAATACACAGGTTCAAGTGGAAGTAATAGCTTCTGTAGTAAGTCCCGGCACCGAAAGAGCGTTTATATTGAGCATGGAAAACACCGACAGGAACTATCCAAGGACACTTGGTTACAGTGTTGCAGGCGTAGTCACGAAAGTCGGCAGTGATGTAACAGAGTTTAAAGCAGGAGATAGAGTTGCAGGCATACTAGCCCATAGGACTATAGGCAATATAGAGCAGCACAATTTAGTGCACATACCAGATGATGTAAACTTTGAAGAAGCTGCTTTTGTAAGAATAGGCGTTATTTCGATGCAAGCCATCAGGAAAGCGAGAATAGAGCTGGGCGAAGGAGTTTTGGTTTTTGGTCTGGGGCTGATAGGACAAGTTGCCATGCAGCTTGCAAAGGCTAACGGCGCTGTGCCAATAATGGGGATTGACGTTGTAAAGAGTAAGCTTGAACTGGCTAAAAGCAACGGCTGTACATATGTATTTAATGCAAATATGGAAAACTTGGAGCAGGAATTTAAGAGAATAAATAACGGAAGCTTGCCCCAGGTAGTAATTGAGTCAACAGGGTTTCCTAAACCTATAGAACTATCACTTCAGTATGCACAGAATTTTGGCAGGGTTATAATTTTGGGCAGTACTCGCGGAAATTCGGAAATCAATTTTTACAGAGACGTGCATAAAAAGGGGCTTGTAATTATCGGAGCGCACATTTCTACTAACCCCATAGTGCAGTCATATCCGGCACATTGGTCCTTCAAGGATAATGCTACCTGTTTTTTAAATCTTCTAAAAGAAAAAAGAATAAATGTCACCTCTTTGATATCACAAAAGGAAAGCTATGTGAAATTCAATGATATTTACAAAAATGTATTAGGAAAGAATGATGATTATATTACCTCAGTTATAACTTGGATATAGGAGAAAATGAATATGAAGGAAACTGTAAATTTTGCCATTATTGGCTGTGGCTCAATATCTAAGACACATATAGCAGCATTGAAAGAAATTGGCGAAGCGAAATTAATTGCCGTATTTGATAGATCGATAGAAAAAGCAGAGGCTGTAGGGGCTTCCGTAAATGCAAAGGTATATAGTGATTTTGATTTATTGCTGGCAGACAAGGATGTTGATGCAGTAATTATTTTAACTGCAAGTGGAATGCACGCAGAAATGGGCATAAAAGCTGCTAAAGCAAAAAAGCATGTTATAGTGGAAAAGCCCATTGATATTAATGTCAACAAAGCAAGACTCTTAGTAGATGAATGCAAGAAGAACAACGTTAAGCTAAGTTGCATTTTTCAACATCGCTTTGATGATGATACTATAGCCCTAAAAAGGGCTATAGCGGAAAACAAGCTGGGACAGCTAAATTCCGGCTGTTGTCATACAAAATGGTTCCGCTCGCAGGAATATTACGACGAGGTAGCCTGGAGAGGGACAAAAGAGCTGGACGGCGGTGGTGCGCTTATTAACCAGAGCATACATCAGCTGGATTTATTTCAATATTTGATGGGTGATGTGGAAGAGGTTTTTGGATATGCAGAAACTCGTGCACACATTAGAATTGACGTAGAGGATGTTGCAATGGCTGTATTGAAATTCAAAAACGGTGCAATAGGAGTTCTGGAGGCTAATGTTTGCGCATATCCCGGATTTTACACCAGGATAGACGTATGCGGCAGCGATGGTACGGTTATTCTGGAAAACAATACCGTTCAACAATGGAAGCTGAAAAATGGCGAGGAATATGTAGGCTCAAAAACTGATCTTCCCCACAAAATTCAACTTGAGGAAATTGTTCACGCTATTAAGGAAAATAGAGAACCATTGGTAAACGGCGAGGAAGCGTTGAAATCGTTAATATTAGTTGATGCAATATATCGATCAAGTTTGACAGGCAAACCTGTAAAGATTGATTACAATATTTAATAAGAGGTGCTGTATGAAATATTTGGGAAACAGCTGCTCCGATATTAACATTTGTTACATTGGCGGTGGTTCACAAGGCTGGGCATGGAAATTGATGAGTGATTTGTATTTAGAGGAAAGCCTGTCCGGTACGGTTAGACTTTACGATATTGATCAAGAAGCTGCCAAAGCAAATGCTATTATCGGAAATACTATTTCGGAGTATGAGGGGGCAAAGGGTCACTGGGTTTATAAAAGCGTCTCTACGCTGCAGGAAGGCTTGTTGGGGGCTGATTTTGTCATTATCTCCATTTTACCCGGAACTTTTAAGGAAATGCACTCGGACGTTCACACCCCTGAGAAATATAATATTTTTCAGTCTGTAGGCGACACTGCAGGACCCGGCGGCTTATTCAGAGCGTTGAGAACAATTCCGATGTATGAAGAAATTGCAAACTCCATTAAGAAATATGCCAAGGATGCATGGGTTATAAATTATACCAACCCTATGTCTATTTGTGTTGGTGCCTTATATGCTGCTTTTCCTGAAATAAAGGCTTTTGGTTGCTGTCACGAGGTTTTTGGCGCACAGAGGCTGCTGCTGATGGCTTTAAAGGAATTTGAAGGCATAGAGGAAACGGATAGACACAATATAAGGACCAACGTTTTGGGAATCAACCATTTTACATGGATTGACGAGGCCAGCTACAAAACCTATGATCTAATGCCTATTTATGATAAATATGTAGAAAAGCATTATAAAGAGGGTATTTGTGATAAGGTTACGGATATTCACTTTATGTCCAAAAATCGAGTTAAATTTGATTTATATAGAAAATATGGCATTATTGCTGCGGCTGGGGATAGACACCTTGCGGAGTTTGTGCCTGATTATATAAGAAATGAAGAAACAGTGCAAGATTGGGGCTTCAGCCTTACTCCGGTTGATTGGCGCATAGAAAATAAAGCAATGCTTATGAAACTGAGCGCGGAATATGTTAATAAAGAGAAAATGATACCAATTGAAGAGTCCGGCGAAGAAGGCGTACGACAAATAAAAGCACTCCTCGGCTTGGAGGATTTAATTACAAATGTAAATCTGCCTAACGATAATCAGCTGGTTTGTGACAAAGGAGTCGTTGTTGAGACTAATGCGCTGTTTACAAGAAATAAAGTTCGCCCGCTGCTGGCAGGGAAACTGCCGGATGAAATCAGTTTGATGATGAACGTTCATATGAATAACCAGAAAATGATACTTAAGGCGGGGCTTGAAAGAGATAGAAAGCTAGCTTTTGCTGCATTTCTAAACGATCCTTTAGTTAAGAACATTAGTGTTAACCAGGCACAAGCGTTGTTTAATGAGATGTTTTCAAATACTCGTGAATATTTGGATGAGTATTAATACCTATTTAATGAGGTGTTGAAGTGGAAAAATACAAAATACTAAATGGCATAATAGAAAGCGGCGTTGTTGCTGTCATCCGCGCAGAGTCTAAAGATCAAGGGAAAAAGATAATTGAGGCTTTGAAAGATGGTGGCATTAAGGCATTAGAGATTACGCTAACAGTACCGGGTGCCATAGAAATCATTAAAGAGCTCGTTGAAGAATATAAAGATCAGGATGTGATTATTGGAGCTGGAACAGTTCTAGACCCGGAATCCGCCAGGCTTTGCATTCTCGCAGGAGCAAAATATATCGTGAGCCCCTATTTTGACCTTGAAACGGTTAAAATGTGCAATCGATATTCTGTTCCTATCATGCCGGGTGTTATGACTCCAAAGGAAGTAGTTATGGCATTAGAAGCCGGAGTGGATATTTGCAAGGTATTTCCATCAGATGTTTTGGGCCCTGCTATTATCAGTGCCCTTAAAGGTCCGTTGCCTCAAGGCAACTACATGCCTACCGGCGGGGTAGACTTAAGCAATGTTAAGGAATGGATTGCCAAAGGTGCTATAGCAGTAGGGGTTGGAAGTATACTCACAAAAGGCGCTAAAAAGGGTAATTATGATGAAGTTAAAGAGACTGCACGTCAATTTGTTCAGGCAGTAAAAGAAGCCAGAGCAGCCCTTAATAATAGCAGATAAATTGAAACAATGCTTGGAGGCTTTGAAATGAAGAAAATCATTACAATGGGTGAAATCATGTTAAGACTATCAGCACCGGAGCATCAAAGATTTGTGCAGGCAAATTCCTTTGATGTGGTCTATGGCGGCGGTGAAGCTAATGTTGCGGTATCTTTAGCAAATTTCGGTCTGAATGCACATTTTGTAACGAAGCTGCCTAGCAATCCCATCGGCCAAAGTGCATTGAATCACTTGAGACAATTTGGTGTAGGTACAGATTATATTGCAAGAGGCGGCGAACGAGTAGGTATATATTTCTTGGAGAATGGAGCTTCTATGAGAGCATCCAATGTGGTTTATGATCGAGCTCATTCTGCTATTGCTGAAGCGACACCGGCTGATTTTGATTTTGATGCCATTTTTCAAGATGCTGAGTGGTTTCATTTTACAGGTATTACACCTGCCCTCACCAATGAATCTGCTCTTCTGATTGAGGAAGCCTTGAAGGCAGCTAAAAGACATAATGTTACTGTAAGCGTCGACCTAAATTATCGGAAAAAGCTTTGGTCACCAGCGCAAGCTCAGGAAGTTATGACCAAACTGATGAAGTATGTGGATATCTGTATTGGCAATGAAGAGGATGCAGAAAAGGTTTTGGGCTTTAAGCCGGAAAAAACAGATGTCAGTAAAGCTGCACTTGAGATTGAGGGTTACAAAAGCATTTTTAAACAAATGAAGGAAACCTTTAATTTTAAATATATAGCGACAACACTGAGAGAAAGTCACTCGGCCTCTGATAACGGGTGGTCAGCTCTTATCTATGATGGCAATGAGTTTTATCAATCTGAAAAGTACGCAATTCATATTGTGGACCGTGTAGGCGGTGGGGATTCTTTTGCAGCAGGTTTGATTTATGGATTGATAAAAACCAATGATTTTAAATATGCATTAGAATTTGCAGTGGGTGCATCTGCTCTTAAGCACACGATTCAAGGAGATTTCAATTTGGCAACGGTTGATGAAGTGGAAACACTCATTCAAGGGGATGCTTCCGGTCGTGTACAGAGATAGAGGAGTGTTTGAAAAATGGAGAATCTGAATCAATTCATTATAGAAAAAAAGAAGCGTCCTATAAAGATACTACAATTTGGTGACGGGAATTTCCTAAGAGCTTTTGTGGAATGGGTTTTACAATGCTCCAATAATCAAGAGCTTATAGATACCAATGTTGCGGTGGTACGACCATTAGAAAGAGGAAAAGTAAAAGAAAAAGACCTTAAGCAGCAAGATGGCTTATTTACCTTATATCTGCAGGGGATGCAACAAGGCGAAGTGATCAGTCAAAAATCAGTCATTGATGTGTTGGAGGATTTTATCAATCCCTATACAGAGTATGAAAGATATCTGGAGTACGCAGAAAGTGAAGAACTTCGTTTCATTATATCCAATACAACAGAAGCAGGTATCGTACTGGATTCAAAGGATACCGTTCTGAATCAATGTCCGAACTCCTTCCCGGGTAAATTATTAGCGCTGCTCCTTAAGAGATACAGGCATTTCGGGGGTGACTGCAGCAAAGGCTTAATTATCTTACCCTGTGAGTTGATTGATCATAATGGAGCTGAACTGAAGAAAGTACTCAATGAACTAGCTGTCATAAACCATTTAGACTCAGAATTTTTGAAATGGTTAAATGGAGCCAATACCTTTTGTGATACCTTGGTCGACAGAATCGTTCCGGGGTATCCCAAAGATGAAACAGAGCAAATGACAAAAGAACTGGGCTATATCGATCATTTCATTGTAAAAGGAGAAGTTTTTCATTTATGGGTGATTCAAGCAGGAGAAGATGTAGCTAAAGAATTTCCCATTAACCGGGCAAGTCTTAATGTACTGTTTGTTGAAGATATAACACCCTATAAAGAAAGAAAAGTGAGAATACTTAATGGCGCACATACGGCTTTAGTGCCTGTGGCGTATTTATACGGAATTGATACAGTTAAAGAAGCTGTAGAGGATCCTGTTGTGGGTGACTTTTTACAACATGTTATATTCCGGGAAATAGTTCCAACTTTAGATTTGCCTATGGATGAGCTAGACCAATTCGCAAAGGATGTTCTAGAACGCTTTAAGAATCCTTTTATCAGACATGAGCTGCTGTCCATAGCCTTAAATGCCACAACGAAATATAAAACGAGAAATCTACCCTCGGTCCTTCAATATATTGAGAAAAAAGGAAGCTTACCAAAAGGGCTTTTATTCTCACTCGCTGCCTTATTGGTGTTTTTTAAGGGCAAAAGAGGAAAAAAGGATATATTGTTGCAGGATAATCCTGAATTTTTAGAGATGTATAAAAGACTATGGGCTAAGTATGATGGTTCTTACATAAGTGTGGAAAAGCTTGTTGAAGAGTTTCTCGGGCTGAAAAGACATTGGGAAGTGGATCTAAATACTATTGAAGGCTTTAAAACGACTGTTTCAGAATGTGTATACGAAATTCTAACGGTAGGTATGGAAAAGGCTTTAAAGAGGGTGATTTCATGAACAGATCCTTGAAAATTAATGAAGAAGACAATGTTATAGTTGCTTTAACGGACCTTCATAATGGGGATACAGCAGATGGCATCCTTTTGATGGAAGAAATAGGCCGTGGTCACAAAATTGCATGCAAGGACATTGCTGAGGGAGAAGATGTCATTAAGTATGGAGCATCAATTGGCAAAGCACTTTGTGCGATTCCAAAGGGAAGCTTAGTACATACCCATAATGTAATGACAAAGCTGGATGCTTTAAATGATTATACATACCAGCCAAAATTCGAACAGGTGAAAAGAGTACTGGAGGAGCAGGAAATTCAAATTTACTGCCGCAAAAATGGCGATGTTGCGATTCGAAATGAGCTTTGGATTGTTCCAACAGTTGGATGTGTGAACAGTACAGCCTATAAGATAGCGGAGACCTTTAAAAACTCCCAGCCTACCGATGCGATTGACGGTGTTTTTGTTTTTGGACACACCTATGGCTGCTCTCAAATGGGAGATGATCTTGAAAATACAAGGATTTCATTACAGGGTATAGCAAAGCACCCAAATGCAGGGGGGGTCCTTGTCCTCGGACTTGGCTGTGAGAACAATCAGTTAAGTACTTTTATACATACCTTGGGCGATTATGACTCAGAACGCATCAAGTTTCTGGAAAGTCAAGGGGTCGAAGACGAAATACAAGAGGGAGTCCTTATTTTAAAGCAATTGTATAACTTAATGAAAAATGATAGAAGAGAAAAAGGCAAACTCTCCCAGATTAATATCGGACTAAAATGTGGTGGCTCGGATGGTTTAAGCGGTATTACGGCTAATCCTTTGCTTGGAGAGTTTTCAGATTATATAAACGGCTGTGGCGGGACAACTGTGTTAACAGAGGTACCTGAAATGTTCGGGGCGGAAACAATTTTGATGAATCGTGCTCAAAATGAAGCGGTTTACGATAAGATCGTCAATATGGTCAATGATTTCAAAGTCTACTACAAAAATCACGGCCAGGTCATCTATGAAAATCCTTCGCCAGGCAATAAAAAAGGCGGCATTACAACCCTGGAGGATAAATCTTTGGGCTGTACTCAAAAAGCAGGCCTCTCAAAAGTCATGGATGTTGTCAGGATAGGAGATACACTAAAGGTTAAAGGTCTTAACCTATTAAGTGCACCGGGCAACGACTTGGTCGCGACGACCTCTTTAGGCATTGTCGGCTGTCATATGGTTTTGTTCACAACGGGCAGAGGGACACCTTTCGGTGGTTTTATCCCAACCATTAAGATTTCCACCAACTCAGAATTAGCAGAAAAAAAGAAGCACTGGATTGATTTTGATGCAGGCAGGCTCTGTGGAGAAAGTATCATGAGCGTATTATTGGAACAATTTATTCAATACATTATTCAAGTCGTGAATGGTGAGAAAACCAACAACGAAAAAAATGGAGCAAGAGAAATAGCTCTGTTCAAATCAGGGGTAACCCTATAAATCGAGGAATTATAGTATGAGAAAATTCATGGATCAAGACTTTCTTTTATTCAACGATACAGCGAAAGTTCTATACCACAACTATGCAAAAGAGATGCCGATTTGTGACTTCCATTGCCATTTAAGTCCCAAAGAAATAGCAGAGGACAAAAGGTATAAGAACATAACAGAATTATGGCTTGGAGGCGACCATTATAAATGGCGTGTTCTACGTTCCAATGGCGTCGACGAGTCCTTTATTACGGGGAATAAAACCGATAAAGAAAAATTCTTAAAGTGGGCAGAGACAGTTCCCGATGCTATTGGTAATCCTGTTTATCATTGGACACATTTAGAACTTAAAAGGTTTTTCGGCATAGATAAAACACTCTCCCCGGATACAGCAGAAGAGATATGGCATTTATGCAATGAAAAGCTGCAAAGCGGTGAGCTGACTGCGAGGTCATTCATAACAAATTCCAAGGTTAAGTTCATTTGTACAACAGACGATCCGAATGATACGTTGGAATACCATAGAACAATAGCAGAAGATACATCCTTTGATGTGAAAGTGTTGCCAACCTTTAGACCGGATAAGGCGATAAATATTGAGCTGGATTGGTTTGGTCCATGGATTCAGAAGTTAGAAGTTATCGCTGGACCTGTGGATACGCTGGAAAAGCTGCTAAATGGCTTAATGGAACGGGTTTTGTGGTTTGAGAAGCACGGCTGCTTTATAGCTGACCATGCGCTAGATACAGTACAGTATGAAGCTGGAACCTATGAAGAAGCTGCTGTCATTTTTAAAAAGGCTCTCAAGAAAGACCCTCTGTCTCAGCAGGAAATAAGAAAATATAAGAGCTTCATGCTGCTATTTCTGGGACGTGAATATGCAAAGCTGGGTTGGACCATGCAATATCATATAGGTGCTTTAAGAAATAATTCTACACGCATGTTAAAGAGTATGGGACCAGATACTGGCTTTGACTCCATTAATGACGATACTGTGGCAATAGAGCTTTCTAGATTATTAGATGCTTTGGATGCTGAGAAGGAATTGCCAAAGACAATACTATATTGCCTAAACCCGCGGGACAATGAAGTGCTGGCTACCATGATTGGCAATTTTCAAGACAGTAGCGCTGCCGGAAAAGTTCAATTTGGATCCGGCTGGTGGTTTAATGATCAAAAGGATGGTATGGAAAGACAAATGGAAGCCTTAAGCCAATTGGGGCTATTAAGCCGTTTTGTAGGTATGGTTACCGATTCAAGAAGCTTCGCTTCTTATACAAGACATGAATATTTCAGACGCATTTTATGTAATAAAATCGGCACGCTTGTTGAGAATGGGGAATACCCGGAAGACTACGACCGACTTGGTCAAATCATTCAAAACATATGCTACAACAATGCTGTGAGCTATTTTAACCTGTCGGAGTTAGCAGTCTAATTCTAATTTATTAGGAAGGTGGTATATTATGACAAGACAATTAATTGCAACTGCGCCGCATGTCGCAGAGATACAGGAGTATAAAGACAGAGTTATATTATCCAATGAAGTAAAGGTCAAAGTTCAATTCGCAGCTCCTAAGCATGGGACAGAATTGACAGACTTCAAGGGCTGCAGCCCCTTCATGAAGGAGAAGTATGACAGTGAATGGCAGCTTTTTGTTCCAAGAGAAGAGCAGGAAGAGTGCGGAGTGAAATTCGGTGAATGGAACCTGGGAAATCAGTGGGTTGGAAAAGTCGTGGAAAAAGGCAGCCAGGTCAAGGATTATGAAATAGGCGATATGGTGTGCTCCTATGGAGGCATAAGGGAGACTCATATTATAAATGCAGTGGATAACTATAGACTGAGAAAGCTTCCCGCAAATGTTTCTTGGAAAAACGCGGTATGCTATGATCCTGCGCAGTTTGCACTAGGGGGTGTAAGGGATGCTGGGGTCAGGCCTGGGGACAGGGTTGCTGTATTCGGGCTTGGTGCCATAGGGCAGATTGCTGCACAGATATGCAAGAAAATGGGTGCAAGTCTTGTAGTGGTGATTGATCCTATAGAAATGAGAAGGCAGATTGCAATATCCAACGGTGCAGATATCGCTTTGGATACTACAGGAATAGATGTAGGGCTGGAGCTTAAGAAGCTGACCAATAAGCTGGGTGTGGATGCGGTAATAGAGACCAGCGGCCATCCCTCGGCGCTTCAGAGTGCATTAAGAGGCCTGGCTTATGGAGGTACTATAGCTTATGTCGCCTTCGGCAAGGAGATTACTTCCTGCCTGAACTTCGGTAAGGAGGCACACTTCAATAACGCAAAAATAGTATTCTCACGTGCAGGCAGTGAGCCTAATCCTGATTATCCCCGCTGGAGCAGAAGGAGAATTGAGGATGTATGCTGGGAGATGCTGACCAACGGATATTTGACCTGTGAGAATATAATCAACCCGGTTGTGGCCTTTAATGACTGTGCAGAAGGATATATGAAATTTGTGGATAAAGAGCCGCATCTGAGCATCAAAATGGGGGTGGAGTTTTAAATGAAGCTGGCAACTCAGGACAAACCATTTTTTCCCGAGAATATAGAAGAAAAACTATTATACATAAAAGAATTAGGTTTTGATGCATTTGAAATAGATGGAGCGCTGCTGGTGAACAGGTTTGATGAAGTAAAAGCAGCCATCAAGAGCACAGGAGTGACAGTTTCCGGCGTGTGCGGAGGGTACAAGGGCTGGATAGGCGACTTTGACGAAAACAAGAGATTGCAGGGTGTTGCAGATATCAGCAGGATACTGGAGTGCGCTTCCGAGATAGGTGCAAAGGGTATCGTAGTTCCTGCTGCTTGGGGAATGTTCTCCCTTAGGCTGCCTCCCATGGTTCCTCCAAGGAGCGCCGAAGAGGACAGACGCGCACTGCTAGATTCACTTGCAAGGTTGGAAAAGGTGGCGGAGGCCACAGGTACGCTGGTATACCTTGAACCTCTCAACAGGTATGAGGATCATATGATAAATACCATAGAGACAGCAAGGGATATTATCGCTGAAGGCGGATTCAGGAATGTAAAAATTACTGCGGACTTTTTCCACATGAATATAGAAGAAGCGCATATCGGACAGAGCATTCTTGACTATAAGGAGCTTATAGGGCACATACATTTGGCAGATAGCCACAGGTACCAGCCCGGATCAGCTCATATGGATTTCGTAAGCGGCTTCAAGGCTCTTACACAGATAGCGTACGAAGGCTATATGGCCTTTGAATGCAGGGTATTGGGTGAAAACCCCGCTGAGGAATACAGGAAATCTGTTGAATATATAAAAGAATGCATAGTCAAGGCAAGGTGAGTATATGGGGAAAATCAGAGTAGGGCTCATTGGGGCAGGGCAGATAGTTGAAACAGCACATCTTCCTGCTTACTTGAAGCACAAGGATGAAATAGAAATAGCGGCAATATGCGATATCCATATGGATAGGGCAAAGCAGATGGCTGATAAATACGGAATACCAAAGGTTTATGCCAGTCATACTGAGATGCTTGAGGCTTGCAAGCTTGATGCAGTAAGTGTATGCGTGACAAACAGATTTCACGCAGCAACAACGATCGATGCTTTGAATGCCGGCTGTCATGTGCTTTGCGAAAAACCTCCCGCCATGAGCGGTGAGGAAGCCTTGGCAATGTATGAAGCCTCAAAAAGGAACAACAGGATATTGTCCTTTAACTTTCATTTCAGGCACTCCCAAGAGGTGAAGGCAATTAGAGAGCTTATAGCTGCCGGTACCTTTGGGGATATTTATGCTGCCAGGGTTCAGGCTTTAAGAAGAAGAGGCATACCTGGCTGGGGCAGCTTTATCAACAAGGAAATCCAAGGGGGAGGACCCCTTATTGATATAGGTATTCATATGCTGGATACAGCCTTATATCTTATGGGATTTCCGGAGCCGGAGTATGTTGTTGCAGGAGCTCATCAAAGGATTGGAAACAAGCCCGGAATAGGACTTATGGGTCCTTGGGATCATACTAAGTTCACAGTAGAGGATTCTTTGTTCGGCTTTATCCGTTTCAAGAACGGTGCTACCTTGAACCTTGAAACGTCTTTTGCCTTGAATATCAAGGAAGAGTCAATTATGAACGTCCATATTTTCGGAGAAAAATCAGGAGCATCACTATTTCCTCTTCAGGTATTCTCTGAATCGGATACGGCATTGACAGACCTTGAATTTCCTTATCTCAAGGAGATTGATAAAAGGTATGAAAGCATTGCAGATTTTATTAATAGTTGTGTTTATAACAGGCAGCCACTTTACAAGGCTGAGGAAAGCGTTGTTATTCAGAGGCTGATTGATGCATTATACAAATCGTCCGAAATTGGACAGCCGGTGAAATGGTAGCATAGGAGGACATTATGCTGAGATATGACAAAGGTATAGGGGAATATCAAAATTGGATTTTATGTGAAGATAAATATGACTCCAGATATCAGAGCAAGTGTGAAAGCACAATGGCCCTGGGAAATGGCTACCTTGGCGTGCGTTCTGCTTTGGAGGAAACCTATGTAGGACAGACAAGGAACTTCTTTGTTGCAGGTACCTATAACCGCTTTCATCCGGGAGAGGTCACTGAGCTGCCAAACGCCGCAGATTTTACAGAAATGCAGATATACCTGAATTCTGAGCTTTTTACCATGGATTCAGGCAGAATTATAGAATATGCAAGATACCTTAACCTGAAGGAGGCTGAGCTTACAAGGGAAGTCCTTTGGGAAAGTCCCTCCGGGAAAGTATACAAGCTTGTATTCAAACGCTTTGTCTCCCTTGAGGATCTGCATGTCATTGCTTTTAAGCTGACTGTCACCCCGATGAGTGGTGATGCAGTTATAAGGATAAGGACTGGCATAGACGGCAGGATGACCAACTCAGGAAGCCAGCATTTCAGTGAAGGTGAGAAGCGGGTCTATGACAGGAGCTTCATGCAGCTTGTACAGACTACCACCGAATCACAAATAGATTTTGTAGTCAACTGCAGCTGCAGGGGTTATGCCGGGGACAGCTCTGTCTCCGCAGTATCTGAGGCTGTTGAGTATGGGGTAGAACGCAGGAAAATATATGGACTTTATGAGTATGAAGCCAAAAAAGACATGGCTGTAACCTTCGAAAAGTTAGCTGCTGTGTTTACTTCAAGGGATAAGGAATATATGCAAGGCTACAAGCTTGGAGAATTAAAGAAGCATTCTTTGGAATACCTGAAAAGCGTGCTGGAGTCGGGTTATGATACCCTCTTTGCTAAGAGCAGGGATAAGTGGAGTGCATATTGGGATGGAGTGAAAATAGATATAGAAAGCAGCTGCAGCGAGGATATACTTGCATTAAGGTTTGCTCAATATCATTTGCTTATAGCAACTCCGGTACACGACGAAAGATTCAGCATAGGAGCAAAAGGCTTAACAGGTGAAGGCTATAAGGCGCATGTATTCTGGGATACCGAGATGTTCATGGTTCCGTATTTCCAGTACAGTTCACCACTCCTTGCCAGACAGCTGCTTACTTACAGGTACAACAACCTGGAGGGAGCGCGAAAGAAAGCAAAGGAGTATGGCTATGAGGGAGCCATGTACCCATGGGAGACTGCTTTTACTGGACAGGAGGAAACCCCTGAATGGGCTGCACTGAATGTTATGACAGGAGAGCCGACCAGGGTATGGGCAGGGATAAAAGAGCACCATATAACTGCTGATATAGCTTATATGGTTTGGCAATATTACCTTTCTACCGGGGATAACGATTTCATGGAAAAATGCGGGTATGAAATTATTTTCGATTGTGCATCCTTCTGGTGCAGCAGGCTTATATGGAATGACGAGCAGGCAAGGTATGAGATAAGAGATGTCATAGGTCCTGACGAATATACAGAGCACATTGACAATAATGCGTATACCAATTACATGGCGCATTATGTCATATCTATAGCACTGAAGCTTTATGACACAATGCCCAAGGAGCTGCCGGCCTTGTTCGCATTGCTGGATGAGAAGCTCAATCTGAGTAAAAGGCATGAAGCATACCGGGCAGCGGTGGAAAAGCTATATTTGCCTAAAGCAGGCAAGAGTGGGGTAATGCCTCAGGATGATACCTTTCTGGGCAAGAAAGAGATTGATATAAACAAATACAGATATGATGACATAAAGCAGAGTATACTGCTGGACTATTCCAGAAGTCAGATTGTTGACATGCAAGTGCTGAAGCAGGCTGATGTCATTATGCTGCTCTGCACCCTGAGAAAGCTTTTTGATATCAAGACGATTAAAGCCTCATGGGAGTATTATGAGAAGCGGACCATTCATGACTCTTCCTTGAGCAGCGCAATACACAGCATCGTTGCATGCTATTTTTACAATACTGACCGCGCATACAGCTTCTTCAAGGATGCCTGCAGGATTGACATGGGGCAGAATCCCGTTTCCTCCAATACAGGCACTCATACAGCTGCCATGGGCGGTATATGGATGGCAGCCGTTATGGGCTTCGGAGGCTTTTTCAACAATGAAGGTCAGCTGGAGCTGGACCCAATGCTGCCGGAGGAATGGACCCGTCTGGACTACAGCATTTATTGGCAGGGCAGAAAAATCCGGGTCGAGGCAGCAAAGGATAGTGTTGTCCTTACCTCCCTATGCCAAGGGGAAACGCTATTAAAGGTATATGGACGGGAATATAAGCTTAGAGACAAACTTGTGATTGATAAGGATGAGGTGCGGTATGGCAGCTGATATGGCAAAGACGGATAAGCTCCTTGAACTACTTACAGACCTTTATGGAGGTAAGAGTCAGGAAACATATAAAGCTGTAATACAGCTTATAGGGAAGTGGAAACCAAAAGCAGCCCGGCACGTTAGCAAGGGTTGGGTAAGCGAGAATGACGTAATGCTGATCACTTATGGCGACTCCATAGTTGGAAGCAATAAGGCACCGCTGGTTACCCTGAAAGAATTTGCAGACAGGTATCTTAAGGATGCAATAACTGCAGTGCACATACTGCCGATGTATCCCTATACCTCTGATGATGGCTTTTCTGTTACTGACTACTACAGCATAGACAAGGAGCTGGGGACCTGGGAGGATGTAAAGGGACTTGCTGCTGATTATGATATGATGTATGACGCAGTTGTGAACCATATATCCAAATCCAGTGAATGGTTTCAAGGCTTTCTGAGTGGTGAGGAAAAGTATAAGGAATACTTTATAGAGGCTGATCCTTGTGAGGACTATTCTAAGGTTATAAGGCCGAGGACACTTCCTCTCCTTACCTGCTTTGACACCAAGGATGGGAAAAAACATGTCTGGACTACCTTCAGTGATGATCAGATTGACCTGAACTTCAAAAGCCCTGAGCTATTGCTGGAAGTATTGGATGTGCTGCTGCACTATGCCTATAATGGTTCACGTTTCATCAGGCTGGACGCCATAGGCTTTGCCTGGAAGGAAAAAGGCACCTCCTGCATGCATCTCATGCAAACCCACGGGGTTGTTAAACTGATGCGTGCTGTGCTTGATGCAGTTTTTCCCGGTACTATACTTATTACAGAAACCAACGTACCCCATGTTGATAATATAAGCTACTTTGGGAAGGGTGCAGATGAGGCACAAATGGTATATCAGTTCCCACTCCCTCCGCTGGTATTCTTTTCATTTATTACTGAAAATGCTTTGAAGCTGAGTATGTGGGCTAAGTCATTAGAAGAAACCCCTCTAACCGAGGGTACCACATATTTCAATTTTCTGGCTTCCCATGACGGTATCGGGGTAAGGCCTATAGAAGGAATATTGACTGCAGATGAAAGGGATTTGATGCTTGAGACAGTGATAAAGCATGGTGGTAGAATCAGCTTCAAGTCCAACAGTGATGGCTCAAAAGCACCCTATGAGCTGAATATCAACTATATGGATGCACTAACTGATCCCAGCTCGACCGATAATAAAAAGAGGTCAGACAAATTCCTGGCAGCCCAATCCATACTACTATCAGTGGCAGGTGTGCCGGGGATATATATACACAGCTTGCTTGGCTCGCAGAACTGGTATGAGGGGGTAGAGCAGTCTGGCATCAACAGGAGGATCAACAGGGAAAAGCTGAACTATGGAAGGCTTTGGCACGAGCTTGAAGACAGCAGCAATATAAGAAGTATGGTTTTTAAGGGGTTTTCAAAGCTCATCAGGCTGAGAAGACGGCAGTCGGCATTTTCACCTGACGCATCCCAGAAGGTGCTTTTCCTTGATGATAGAGCATTTTCCCTTATACGCCACAATACAGGCACAGGAGAAAAAATACTGGTCATCGTGAATGTTTCAGACCAGGAATATGATATACAGTATGAGTGCAGCGGAATCGACATAGTATCGGAAGAGGCAATAAGCCTCGGCAGTATTCATATGAAGCCATACCAGACAAGATGGATCAGATATTAAATTAAAAATGCCCACGCTGTACAGCGTGGGCATTTTATTATAATCTAATTTGTATGATATCCAGATAGTCCTCAATTTTTCCGTCATTCATGCAGCATTCAATAAGCTTTCTGCCTACTGGGTTCAGTCTGCGTGTCAGATACTGGTCCAGCTCTGACTTGAAGAAGTCATTCAATATCTTTGCACCGGCATCATAGCCGTCATTGCCAACATCAGACTGATGGTTCGGCTGCAGATAACTCTTACGCAGGTATTTTCCATCCAGCTTCAGGTTCTCGAGAGAGTAGCCGAGAAGCGGACAACGGGATTCAACCAGATGCTCAGGTCTGAACTTTGCACTTCCTCTTCTTGCCAGATATTCCCTTGCGACCCACTGAGGCATGAAGCCAACCTTGTATGCGCCTATATGCTGGTTAGGTATCAATACATATCTTGTATTAAGGGTATTCAGGATCTGCTCAAGCAGAAGGTTCGCCTGGTCAACACGCTTGCCTGTAGCGAAAGGCCAGTAGGAGCCTACGCCTTCGCTACTCATGCCCGTTCCCTTATTATCCATTATGCTTGGGTTGCCGTGGCCTCTCGGAGCTACAAGCCTCCATAACCATGCAAGACCTGGGGGAAGTATGTGCATCAGGCCGATTATGCCGTAAGTTGGGTTATCTCTAGTGCAGGGAGGTGTCCTAACCCCAAAGCTTCTTACATCGATTTCGACAGGTTCATCCACCACATCTGGAACAAACTTTCTGGGCATGATTACCCTTGGGTTAGGGCAGGGTTTGCCCGGCTCATCCATTGTGTGCTCCCATATAAGGGCACTTGAGCCTGGTGCAGCGTCTATATTAAGGAATATAAGCGGTTCTTTAGGGTGTATGCACAGCCTCTCAATGTGAGGGTCCACACCGTACTTGTTTATATGGTTTATTCTCAGGAACCAGCCCTCTTCAGCATCCTTTACTACAAGCCTCTTGCTGTCATTTTGGAGTGACGGATGGCACAGCGCCATGTCGTCGGTAACCGGCTGCAGTTCGCAGGTATCACTGATTTCAATGAAGAATTTTTCGCCGTTAACTGTGTCCTGTGCAAGAAGTATACGCCCATCAGGCTCCCGGTGTATCTCTTCCAGCATTTCGCTTTTTCCACCGCCGCTGGCGCCTTCATGCATTATGGTTATGATATTGTCATAAGGTGTTATGACCTTTACGGTGGATGCATGGGCTGTCAGCCAGCCTTCAAACTCACCAAGGTTCAGCAGTATGCTGTAAATACCCTTCTTTGCACTTGGTCCCGGATACAGGTTGTATGAAAACAACTCATGCATGTCCTTAAGCCTATTATGCACAACTATCTGCTTGCCATCGAAGTGGGTGTGTCTGAAAGGCGGAGCCAGGTAAATAACGGACATTGGTGTAAAATCCTTAGGTATCTCGCTCTTGGGGATAAAACCCTGTATATCAGCAAGGGCTGCAGCGAAGAAGCCTGCATTGGCAGGAGCTACAAGAATACCGGGATAGCCCAGTTCTTTTCCTCCAGCCATGAAAGGCATTACAATAAGCTCTTGCTCCTTAAGCCAATCAATGGTGGTTTTTCTAAGAGAGTCAAAGCTCTCGCCATACAGCTCCTGATATCTGGGTTTATCTGAGTCCTCATCGTCCGCAATTACCATACAGTCAGGATCTCTTCGTCTCATGTACATGTCTGTGTAATTTACTACTGCACCATTTTTGCATTTGACTACTGAAGCCTCAACAATCCTCCCGTTGCCAGGAATATCATAGGCTACTTCGTACGATGTGTTGTCCTTATCCCCCAATGCAAGCTGAAGCAGTTGCTCACGGCTTTCCGGAATGATGATGCCAGGACTCTGTTCTAGTATAGCTGAAAGTTCAACAGGCAGATTTGCTTTTTTAAAGACCTTACTTTCCATTGTGACGACTCCTTTTACATAATTTTTAATATTGAACGTACCTTTTGTTCTATAAGAATGCGTATATATGCTACACTTATTGGCTTCGAAACATGTATATCTAATAGCATAAATATACATTGTGACCAACATTTAGTACCTACTCATAATTTCGAATTACTTGTTATTTTATCACATTTAAAAATAAAAAACAATAAGGAGTATCAAAGCTTAATAAATTTCTGACCCATAGGGGCAGAATGTGTCCCTGTACAAAAAGCGCATAATTGCTGAAACAACTAAAATACGGATAAATATACGTATTATTGTATACAGGATACTTGAATTAGTGTTGTACTGTTATGAACAACACCATATTTATAAAAAGAAACAGTGGTCATAAATACAAAGATTCCAAATTTGGAACAAGATAGAGATTTTTTTCAAAGATAGCAGTAACACCAAAAAACTCAGCATTAATTTAAAAGAAATTATTGGTAAATTGCTTATAATTATAATTAAGATAGCAATATTCCGCTTATTTAGCCCCTAGTGGACAATAAATTTTGCTGATAAGAATTGAAGGGAATAGGATAATCGTGCTATTGAAGCTATATGAAAGAGAGGAATCAATATGAGAAAGCAAATCAGAAAATTTTTCGCTGCAATAATAGTTCTATGCCTGATAACTAATGGCCTTTCAGGAACTCCTTTATTAGCGGTGTCAGCAGATGTGAGCACCGGACTTGTGGCACATTATACATTCGACGGGGATTTGAAGGATTCGTCAGGTAACGGAAATGACGGAACAAAGGAGGGTAACGCAATCACCTTTGTCGATGCCAAGTTTGGAAAGGGTGCCAAGTTTGACGGAGCAAGCTACATAACTGTCGAGGACAGTGACGTCCAGGACTTGGACAATCAATTCTCCATTGTGGCATGGATTTATAAAGAAAAGTCTGCAACCAATTTTGCTCCAGTAGTAACTAAAGGGGAAGCCGACTACACGGATATCAGCACGCCCTATGCACTCTACTATGATTATAATGGAATGAGACCATTACTGCGCCAGGCTACGAATGTTATTTATGAGGAAATGTATATAACCGAGCTTCTGCAAAGCAACCAGAGGTGGCATCAGCTTGCCGTAACAAAGAATGGCAAAAGCGTTAATTTCTATATTGATGGTGTACTGTCAGGCACCCAGATCTGTGAAGCGGAGAGACTTTTCGCCTCAGAGGGCAAGCTTTTTATCGGTGCCAGTGTTGTAGACTTCAATGCTTACTTTAAGGGTGTTATGGATGATTTAAGAATATATAATAGGGCTTTGAGCAACGATGAAATCAAAGCAATTATGGCGGGTACGGCACCAACAATGATAGCAGCGCCAACCCCTACCCCAACTCCGACCCCAACCCCAGCGGCTGAAACACCGCCGGGAACATTACCAGCAACATCGACACCGGCACCGACACCAGCGCCGACACCAACACCGACACCAGCACCAACGCCGACACCGACGCCAACACCGGCACCAACCCAGACACCAACAACAATACCGGCGCCAACGTCAGCACCAACACCGGTAGCAGCACCGGGAGCAATAGCACACTCAGTAATAGCATCCGTAGTAGCACCATCCGAAGGAAAGATGGAGTTGATAAGCAAAGCAAGCACGGGTGAGCCGGTATATGGTGAGTTGAGCAGCATGAGCAATGACGGCAGATATGTTGTCTTTGCGTCAATATCTTGGCAAATGGTTCAAAGCGAAATGGATATATTTGTCTATGATAGGGTATTAAAAATAGTGAAAAATGTGAGCGTTTCCAGCACTGGACAACATACACCCGGAAGATCGTTTGGGGCATCCATCAGCGGAGACGGACGTTACGTAACCTACTTATCCTTTGATCGCAATCTCGTGCCCAATGATGACAATGGTAAACTTGATGTATTCTATCACGACCTTCAGACGGGTATGACAAAGCGTATTACCAATGGCAATGGCAATTGTTTTAATACATCAATAAGCACTGATGGAAGGTTTATTGTTTTTACTTCACAAGCAACTAATCTTACTTTAGTAGATTCAAATGGCGATAATGCGGATGTTTTTGTTTATGACAGGACCACAGAAAAAATTGAGATGGTACATGTAAGCAGCAAAGGTATACAAGGAGACAGCTTTTATTTTCTGGGTACACCATTGTCAATAAGTGATGATGGCAGATATGTAGCTTATATATCTAATTCAACCAACCTTGTAGATGATGATACGAATAAGCAACTAGATATGTTTATATTTGATAGACAAACTAAAATAACAGAGAGAATGACAGACAACGGCATACAATTTGACCAAGGCTGCCAAAGAGGTGTCCTAAGCGGAGATGGCAGATATGTAGCTCTGTATCCAGAAGGTGCTAGACGGTTTAGTATATACGACCGACAGACGAAAAAGCACGAGTATTTTGATGGATGGGGTACCGGTACAAATGGAACTGGTATGGGTCGTTTATTTAGAATCAGCAGTGATGGACGATATGTGGTATTCAGCTCATCCGCTAACTTAGTACCGAACGTTGAAAGGAAAGCAGGAGCTTATAACATATTCATACTTTGTCTGGAAACAAGGCAGATACAGATAGTGGATGTTGCGGCATCAGGGAAGGTATCAGATGATTATTCGACCAATCCGTTTGTCAGCAGCAATGGGCGTTATATCGCCTTTGAAAGCACAGATGCCGAACTTATTGGGGGACTGAATATTTCTACTGGGTATAATCAACGTTTGGTCTATCTGAGGGATATGAGCGAAGATAAAACACCGCCAAGCTGGCTGGCTGGCAGCAGTTTAGCAACAAAGGGTGTAACACGCTCCGAAGTTACGATCAATTGGGCGGAAGCAGCGGACAATATCGGGATAATGGGGTATAAAGTATATATTGATCAAGCTTTGGTCGGGAGTACAAATGCCAGCACAAGATCATATACAGCAAAAGGTCTGAGACCGGGCACAAGCTATACCTTCCGGGTGGAAGCCTTTGACCAGGCCGAGAATATATCGACAGGCGGTCCTGCTGCAACAGTAATGACAAGTAAGTAATATATCCGGTAAGTCGAATATAACAAAACGGTTCATAAAACATTAACCGTTTAGTATGCTTTAATATAGTAGCCTCAGCAGCAGGTTAATCATGCTATTGAAGCTATATGAAAGAGAGGAATCAATATGGAAAAGCAAATCAGAAAGTTTTTCGCTGCAATATTAGTGCTATGCCTGATAGCTAATGGTTTTTCAGGTACTCCTTTATTAAGGGTGTCAGCAGATGTGAATACCGGACTTGCTGCATACTATAAATTTGATGGAGATTTGAAGGATTCTTCAGGCAATGGTAACAATGGAACAATGGAAGGCAGCGGGATCACCTTTGTCGATGCCAAGTTTGGAAAGGGTGCTAAGTTTGACGGCGCTAGCTATATAACCGTTGCGGATAGTGACAGTCAGGACCTGGACAATCAATTCTCCATTGTGGCATGGATTTACAAAGAAAAGTCTGCAACCAATTTTGCCCCGGTTATAGCTAAGGGGGAGAACGATTACGCTGATATAAGCACACCCTATGCACTCTACTATGACTATAACGGAATGAGACCATTACTGCGTCAGGCTACTGATGTTGTTCTTGAAGAAATGTATATAACTGAGCTTCTGCAAAGCAACCAGAGATGGCATCAGCTCGCTGTAACAAAGAACGGCAAAAGCGTCAATTTCTATATTGATGGTGTACTCTCAGGCACCCAGATTTGTGAAGCGGAGAGACTTTTCGCCTCAGATGGTAAGCTTTATATCGGTGCCAGTGTTGTAGATTTCAATGCTTACTTTAAGGGTGTTATGGATGATTTAAGAATATATAACAGAGCTTTGAGCAACGATGAAATCAAAGCTATTTTGGCGGGTACGGCTAACCAAGTCAACAGCCCAGCAACCACAAATCCTGCAACGACTAATCCGGGAACGCCACCGGCTACACCTACCCCAACCCCAGCTGCTGAAACACCGCCGGGAACAACACCAACGCCAGCACCTACCCCAACACCAACACCATCAGCCCCCACAACACCACCGACAGGGGCATCGCCCTCGGCGACACCGGCAACCTCATCCTCAGGGAAGGTGGAGTTGATAAGTAAGACAAATACTGGCGAGCCGGTTGGCGCTAAGCCTTACGGTATCAGTAGAGATGGAAGATACGTGGTCTTTAAATCAAGTTCTGACAAACTTCAGCCGAGGTCAGGAGCTGGTTATTCCAGCGAGAGTATATTCGTTTATGACAGAACGCTACAAATGTTGAAGAATGTGTGTTTAACCAATACAGGAGAGTATACGTGGGGCGGAGCAGAGAGCGCTTCCATCAGTGGAGATGGACGTTACGTGGCATTTGTAGCCAGTGACCGAAAGCTTGTACCAAATGATAACAATCAAAAAACAGATGTATTCTACCATGACCTTCAGACTGGCATGACCAAGCGCATAACCAATGCCAATGGGGATTGCTATAAAACGGCAATAAGCAATGATGGGAGATATATTGTTTTTGCTTCATATGCCACCAATCTTCATTCAAACGATATAAATGGCGACCGGAATGCAGATATCTATGTATATGACAGGAGTACCGAAAAGATTGAATTAGTTCATGTAAGCAGCGAAGGGGTGCAAGGGAATGGAGGTTTATTGAGAGACTCCAATTTATCAATAAGTGATGACGGCAGATTTGTAGCTTATGTTTCTTCTTCTTCCAACCTTGTGGATGATGATACGAATAATTCCTCGGATGTGTTTATCTATGGAAGACAAACCAAAGAAAATGTAAGGCTTACAAATGGCGATAAACAGTTTACTAATGGATGTATTAACGCTATCTTAAGTGGTGACAGCAGATATATTGTTTTTGAATCACAGGATGCATCCCTTCGTCAGGGTAATAACGGAAGTAAACAAATATATGTGTATGATCGTAATACGAAGAAGATCGAGATTGCAAGTATTTCAACAGCTGGTATGCCTGCAGACAGTGATTCTGTGAGCCCTAATATTACCAGTGATGGGCGCTATGTTGTATTCAATTCGTATGCAAAAAATCTCGCACCGGATTTAACGGATGCAGAATATGACGGCAGAAATGTTTATATACATGACCGTCAAACGAAAAAGACTCAAATAGTAGATGTTACAATAGCAGGAAAGCCTGCAAGCTATACCTATGCGTTTACCCCGTTCGTGAGTGATGACGGACACTATGCTGCCTTTTGGAGTTGTGATATAGGGCTCATAGAGGCTATGAATAGTACTTATCATCCGGATATGGTCTTTGTACGGGACATGAGTGAAGATGCAGCACCGCCAAGCTGGCCTGCAGGCAGCAGCTTATCAGCAAACGGTGTAACAAACTCCGAGGTTACACTCAATTGGTCGGAAGCAATGGATGGCGAGGGAATAACAGGGTATAAGGTATATACCGGCCAGACGTTAATCGGGAGTACAGATGCTACTATAAGATCGTACACAGTAAGAGGCTTAAGACCGGGCACGACTTACAGCTTCCGTGTGGAAGCCTTTGACCAGGCGGAGAACTTTTCTACAGGGGGGCCCGCTGTAACAATAACAACAAGTAAGTAATCATAATCAGCAAAATGCATAATAAAAAACGGTTCATAGATTATGGACTATGAACCGTTTTTCTATTTGTTTTGGTACATTAACTGCAAAGTCTGAAATTTAAGCCTGAACTTCCTGTATCTTCGCTTTATCTTCTTCGATTTCAGCAAGTTTGGCTGATATTTCTCCACCGAGCTTGGTTATCTGCTCAAGAGGAAACTCAGTGTCCTTGGAAAAGGCATCATAAACCAGTTCGCCCATATCAAGCTTTAATTTCTTGATATCGCTTTCAAGCTGGGTGATGTGCAGTTTGAGCTTGCCTATCTCCATCATTTCCTGTGATTTATCGCCAACGACTTTGGCTGCAGTAGCGGCTTTTTCCTGTAGATTCTTTAAAAAACTCATAATTCAGCCTCCTTCAATTTTGGAGTATGTTTGATGATTAATTCGCCATGTTTTGGGAATATCCTGCTAGTTTGTAAGAATTATCCCTCTAATTATTAATTCTTGGATGCCCAATATGCAAAGTAGAATAAGCATAGAATTGCAGCGATAATGAAAATATACCACAGCCCTTCAAAAATCAGGCTTGTGCCCAGATACACCGGCAGCAGACTTAAAAGACCCAGTACAACTATCCAGCTCACCCACATTAGCCTGTTGACTGGCTTTATCAGATTCATCATTTTCCACAGCCTGATGTTTTCGAGGATAAGGAATATAAATCCACCGCAAGCCAGCAGATAGATTACAAAAGGAAGCAGTGTATTAATGAAGTAATTGCTTTTGACTTCAGCAATATCTACAGAAGTATCATCCGCACTCTGTAGGATATTGGAAAATGACTGGAAGACTTTAACTGCCGTTTGTTCATCGACCTTGTCAAAAGCAGCAGTAGCAGGGACACTCAGGTCAAAAGCAACAAAGACAAGCCCGAATACAGCCGCAAGAATCAGACATTGATATGCAAATTCTCTAAGAAACTTCAGAAGGATCCCCCCTTTATTATATTCAGCTTAGCTTGTACGTGTTAAACAAGTTAAGTAAATAATAAATACTATGAGAGTTGTTCGGATAGTATTCGTTAAGGGCAATTTTTATTTAGCCAACAAGGGTATGAAGGGAATTGTCTGAAAATAGCGAATATATAGAAAGTATTAGGTATATGTCCGTGAAAGGAGGACTTGACTAACTGGAATAAATTTGGCACAGTATATATAATATAAAATGTGATGTGGTGACATAACTATTGAGAAAGCAGGGAGATAGGAGAGGAGGAATATAATGGAGGATTCAAAAACGAAAAATCATAGAGGGCAATGGGCCTCGTCCTTGGGCTTTGTCATGGCAGCGGCCGGTGCGGCCGTTGGTTTGGGAAATGTCTGGAAGTTCCCGTATCTGGCCTCAAAATTCGGAGGAGGGACGTTCTTATTCGCTTATATCATAATGCTGCTCGTACTCGGAATACCGATTCTTATTACAGAGATTGTCTTAGGAAGAAGGGGAAAGCTTAATCCTGTAGGCACTTATGCCAAACTCTCCAATGGAAGCAAGTGGTGGAAGTTTGTAGGCTTTGTCGCTGTATCTGTAAACTTTATAGTACTTTCATATTACAGTGTAGTTGGAGGCTGGATAACTAATTACATGTTCCAATACATAACCGGTGGGATAAAGGGAGAAATACCTGCTTATTTTGGCGGGTTTATTACGAATCCTATCACACCTCTTTTCTGGCATGGTCTTTTCATGGCAGCCACAATATTCATAGTAATCAAAGGAATATCCGGTGGAATAGAAAAAGCAAGTAAGATAATGATGCCGGCCTTGTTTATATTATTTTTAATTATAGTAGTGAGGGTAGTCACACTCCCCGGAGCCATGGCAGGTGTAGCATACTATCTGAAGCCTGATCTTTCGAAGCTTACAGGTCTGACCTTTCTAATGGCAATGGGTCAGATATTCTTCAGCTTGAATATAGGCGCCGGATGCACCATGACCTATGCAAGCTACCTATCTTCAGATGAAAATATACCAAAGATGTCTGCAGTAGTACCAGCAATGGACTTTTTAGCAGCGTTTCTGGCAGGAATGATAGTTATCCCGGCAGTATTTGCCTTCGGTCTTGATCCTGCTGCAGGACCTCCGCTGTTATTTATTACAATGCCTCATGTTTTCACACAGATGCCTTTTGGTACAGTGTTTGGTTTATTGTTCTTTATATTGATGCTGTTTGCGGCCTTGACGTCTTCGATCTCAATGCTTGAGGTTAATGTATCCTTCCTTGTGGACCACTTTAAGAAGGATAGATTAAAATCAGCAATATGGGCAGGAGTCATCATATTCCTTGTAGGTATCCCGTCATCTCTAGGCCAGGGAGTTTTCTCCTGGTTCAAGATAGGGGGACTTGACTTCCTGAGTGCGGCAGACTTCTTAGCTTCATATATAATGATGCCCTTTGGAGCCTTTATGATGTGCGTATTCGTGTCAAGAAGGTTCGGCATAGACGAAGCCATAAAAGAAGCTACAAACAATGGAAAGATAGCCTTCGGATTAAAGAATGTATGGGCGTTCCTAATAAAGTATGTAGTGCCAGTTATAATAATTCTGGTGTTCTTAAGCTCTACGGGAATCTTAAAGTTCTAGTAAGCATATCTTAGGGAGTATAGCTGCATTTAAGCTATACTCCTTTTTGTATACAGTTCACGGAATCCGGTTAAGTTAGAACTTGTAAAGTCATACTTATTGTATTATATAAATCGCACGAAGAAGATTACATTGAATAGATGCGATTTATAACATCAATGAAAATGTTTCGCACTATTGAACTATTATTTGAAGGATTTAGTGCGAAACATATAGTATATGAATAAAAACAGTTTGTAAGTAAGGTAGGAGGTTACTATGGATATTACCAAGGAACGCAGTCCGCAATTTTCGAGATTTCACGAGCTGATGAAGTTTCGCGTTCGTGAGATATTGCTTGTGTCAACACCTTACGATGCTTTTGTGCTGGAAGAGGATGGACGTTTATCTGAGCAAATATTCAGTGAGTTTTTGGATCTGAACCTCCAGTTTGTCCCAAGGATAAAGAGAGTCTCCTCAGCAGAGGAAGCTTTTTCAGCACTTAAAAAGAGAATGTATGACCTGATAATAACTATGCCCCATATAAGTGATATGGACCCTCTTGAATTTGGAAGACGCATCAAGCAGTCTTACCGGGGAAAGCCGGTGGTAATGCTGACCTATGATACTGTCAGCATTGATATTATAGAAGAGATCAGAAGAACAAGAGTTATCGACAGGGTGTTTTTTTGGTCCGGTGACAGCAAAATATTTCTCGCGATTATCAAGTATGTGGAGGATCGCTATAATGTGGAGCAAGACAGCCGGCAGGGAGTCCAAGGCATATTGGTTGTAGACGACTCCCCGTGGTATTACTCACAGTTTCTCCCCATAGTCTATACAGAGGTTATGAAGCAAACCCGATACTTGATTTCACATGCCGTTAATGAGCTTCACCGTCAGCTGAGAATGAGGGCAAGGCCTAAAATCCTTCTGGCAGAGACCTATGAAGAGGCAATGGATATAATTAACCGCTACCGCAATAATCTTCTCGGTGTTATTTCTGACGTAGGGTTTCCTAAGGACGGAAAGCCAAACAAGGCTGCAGGGTTTGAGCTTGCTCGCAGGATAAAGGAGGAGATAACAGACCTTCCGGTTCTGCTGCAGTCGGGAGAGGCTTCAAATGCTGCCAGGGCTCAGGAGATGGAGGTTGCATTCCTAAGCAAGACCTCGCCTAATCTGCTGCTTGAGCTTAGAAGCTTCATACTGAATAACTTCGGCTTTGGTGAATTCGTTTTCAAGTACCCTGATGGAGCTGTGATATCAGCAGCTTCAGATATATCCGATTTTGAAAGGATAATACGGGATCTTCCTGAGGAGAGCTTGGTTTACCATGCCAATCACAATCATTATTCAAGGTGGTTCAGAGCCAGGACAGAATTTTTGATAGCAGACGAGCTCAGAGGCATTAAGAGCTCTGAATACAAAGAAGCTTCAGATTTGCGAGAGGTACTCCTTGCCTGTGTCGAAAGGTTTTACATGCGCTACCAGAGGGGAGTCATATTGGACTTTGGTCTTTCAAAGCTGGATATTGAAAGCTCGTTTAACAGGCTGGGTAGCGGCTCTCTCGGAGGTAAGGGAAGGGGTGTAGCATTTTTCAACACCTTGCTTTCTGATTCGGATATTCAAAGCAAATATCCGAATATCAAGATAAAGACACCTCGCTCCTATGTCATTTGCAGCGGAACCTTCGAGGAGTTCATGGATAGCAATGGTCTCCAGGAGATGGCTGTCAATTCCAAGGATGAGGAGGAAATCGCCCAAAGGTTTTTATCTGTAAAGCTTCCGGAGAAAATTGTAAATAATCTGCGTGCACTCATTGAAATTGCGGGGTACCCATTGGCAGTGCGGTCTTCCAGCATTCTAGAGGACTCTCAGATACTGCCCTTTGCGGGTATATATAAAACCTATATTCTACCCAATAACCACCCGGATCCAAAGCTGCGATTGAAGCAGCTGATTGATGCCATACGGCTTATTTATGCCTCGGTGTTTAGCCAGTCTCCCAAGCAGTATGCGCAAAACGCTGATTTGCGTATTGAAGAAGAAAGAATGGCGATACTTATTCAGAGATTGATCGGAGCGCGTCATGGGGATGCATTCTACCCCACTTTTTCAGGGGTAGCCCAATCGTACAACTTCTACCCAATATCCTACATGAAGCCGGAGGAAGGCGTTGTCAGTCTTGCCCTGGGCTTTGGGAGAAAAGTGGTTGAGGGGGGACAGGTATACAGGTTTTCACCGGCTTATCCCAAGATGCCTCCTCCATATGCATCACCCACTGAGTTTTTAAGAGGATCGCAGCGTGAATTTTATGCATTGGATTTGAATTTCTCATCAGAACAGCTAACAGGAGATGATAATTGCACTTATAAGGAGTTCGACCTGAAGCGTGCGGAGTCGGATGGTGTACTGCAATATGTAGCAAGCACCTACTCTGTTGAAGATGATACAATTAGTGATACGCTTATGGTGAAGGGCCCGAGAGTAGTATCCTTTGCACATATACTGAAGTACAATCTCATTCCCCTGGCTGACATTCTGAAGGATGTTATGCAATTGAACAAGCATGCCTTCGGCTCAGATGTGGAAATAGAATTTGCCGTGAATATACCATCGGACAAAAACAAGAAGCCGGAGTTCTACCTGCTTCAGGTACGTCCGCTGGTGGTAGGGAAAGAGTCGGAAGAAATAAAAGTCGACAATTATGCTGAGGAAGAGCTGATTTGTGAAAGCCGTCATACTATAGGAAATGGTGTCTATGAGGATATATACGACATCATCTATATTGACAGAAATAGCTTTGAAATTACCAAAACAAGCAAAATCGCTTCAGAAATAGATGGTTTGAACAAGCAGCTGTATGAAGAGGGTCGAAAGTGCATTATCATAGGCTTTGGCCGTATGGGAACCTCAGACCCGAGTCTGGGAATACCTGTGGCATGGTCGCAAATATCTCAGGCAAAGATAGTTGTTGAGGCGGATATTGACGCTTTGGCTGTAGAGCCATCCCTGGGAAGTCACTTCCATCATAACCTTACATCCTTGAAAATGGGGTACCTCCATATTGGTGCCAAGTATGGCAATGGAGAATATGTGGACTGGGACTGGCTGGATAAAGCAACTGCCCACGTCACTACCGAACATGTCAAGCTTATCCGGTCAGATAAACCCATCCAGGTTAGAATTGATGGAAGAGATCGTATTGGAGTCATATTGAGACCTTAAGGATTGATAGAGGCCCTCTTCTCGTTGAATTTCAACGGAGAGAGGGTCTTTTACTACAATAGGGTGGTTTGTTGCATATTTGCATCGTGCGTATGCGGGCATATGTGATTGTTGCAGATATGCAACAGCGATAACTGACATCGTTTTGGGCTGGCAACAGCTCATTCGGGATTTATTTATATTTTATGCCTGATTGAAAGGTACATTCTGCAAATAATAATGAACATCATATATTGCACCGGAAACTGGCACATTTATTGCAATGTACTAATGTGACAAAATAGATTGAGGAGGTAATATATTAATGCGAGAAGTTGTGATTGTGGGCGCAGCAAGAACGCCTATCGGTAATTTCAGCGGCAGCCTTTCAAGCGTTCCTGCCGTCGATCTGGGTGTCGTTGCCGTTAAGGAAGCTTTGAAAAGGGCAGGCGTTACACCGGAAATGGTTGATGAAACGGTTATGGGCTGTATCCTTCAAGCCGGTCTGGGACAGGGTGTGGCAAGGCAGGTAGCTGTAAAAGCGGGTATCCCCGTTGAAAAGCCGGCATACACCATCAATATGATTTGTGGTTCCGGTCTTAGGGCGGTACAGATTGCAGCGCAGCAAATCATGACAGGCGAGTGTGATGTTGTGGTGGCAGGCGGCACTGAAAACATGAGCGCTGCGCCGTACTTACTCAAAAATGCAAGAGCAGGCTATAAAATGGGACACGGTGAAGTGATTGACTCGATGATTCACGACTCTCTGACTGATATATTCAATAATTACCATATGGGCGTAACTGCTGAAAACTTGGTGGAAAAATATAATCTAACAAGGGAAGAGCAGGATCAGTTTGCAGCAGCCAGCCAGAATAAGGCTGAAGCCGCAATGAAGGCAGGTAAATTCAAGGAAGAAATCGTACCGGTTGTTATCTCAAGCAAAAAAGGTGATGTGGTTGTGGATACGGATGAATTCCCAAGAGCAGGCGTTACTGCGGAGGCACTGGGGAAGCTCAGACCTGCTTTCAAAAAAGATGGTTCGGTAACGGCAGGGAACGCTTCGGGTATCAATGATGGTGCAGCGGCTGTCGTTGTGATGGCAGCAGAAAAAGCGAAAGAGCTTGGCCTTACACCTCTCGCAAAGATTGTTGGCTTCGGTTCCGCAGGGGTAGATCCCAGCATTATGGGTATAGGACCGGTTCCGGCTGTAAAAAAAGCCCTTGGAAAGGCAAATCTCAAGCTCGAAGATATCGACTTGTTTGAAGCCAATGAAGCCTTTGCAGCCCAATCCCTTGCGGTTGCGAAGGAGTTGGGGCTTGACATAAGCAAGGTTAATGTTAATGGCGGCGCCATCGCTTTGGGACATCCGGTAGGTGCCAGCGGAACAAGAATCCTTATTACCTTGCTTTATGAAATGAAGAGAAGAGACGTAAAGCACGGCCTTGCAACGCTTTGTATAGGCGGTGGAATGGGTACGGCATTAGTTGTAGAAAGATAATACATTAAAGGAGGAAGATTTAATTGAGATTAAAGGATAAAGTAGCAATTATTACCGGTTCTACAAAGGGTATCGGCAGAGAGACTGCCATGAGGTTTGCAAAGGAAGGCGCAAAGGTTGTCATCTGCGGGACAAATGAAGAGGCAATCAAGTCGGGGGTAGAAGAAGCGAAGAGCTATGGCGTGGAAGCGTTGGGCTTCAAGGTTGATGTAAGCAAAAGAGCACAGGTAGATGAAATGGTGGCAGGGGTCAAAAGTGCTTGGGGAAGAATTGATATATTGGTTAACAATGCCGGAGTTACAGCAGATGCCATGCTGAAAAAGATGACAGAAGAACAGTTCGACAAGGTCATCAACATTAACCTTAAGGGGGTGTTCAATTGCGCCCAGGCAGTTACTGATACAATGATGGAACAGGGCAGCGGGGTTATACTGAATACAACCTCTGTTGTGGGGCTGTACGGTAATGTAGGTCAGACAAATTATGCCGCAGCGAAATGGGGTGTAATCGGAATGACCAAGACTTGGGCAAAGGAGCTTGGAAGAAAGGGTATCCGCGTCAACGCAGTAGCCCCGGGCTTTATAATGACACCCATGACTGAAGCTGTTCCGGAAAAGATACTTGATATAATGAAGGAAAAGGCGCCGCTTCAGAGACTAGGGAAACCGGAAGACGTTTCTAATGCGTTTTTATTCCTTGCTTCAGACGAGGCGAGCTTTATTACAGGTACTGTACTTTCTGTAGACGGCGGATTGGTAATAGGCTAAAGCTTTTGCACGATGCATTTCAATTGAAGCAACGGGAAAAAATAACAACAGGATAATAGAGTTCCTGTTGTTATTTTATTCTATCATTATGCTATAATGAGGATAAACTTAAAATGACCGGAAATGGTGTGTAAGCTTACATGGAGGTGGAAAAGATGAACACTCTAACGGATTGCCAAGAAGAGCTGGAAAGGCTCAAAGCCGCACATAAGATATGGGACAATATGGATGAAGTCATTGAATCCTCCTATGATGGGATATACATTACCGACGGAAAAGCCAATACTTTAAGAATAAATAAAGCCTATGAACGGATCACCGGTTTGAAAAGGGAAGAAATGTTAGGTAAGAACATGCAGGATTTGGTTGGTGAGGGCTATGTATCAAAATCAGTGACGCTGATGGTTCTGGAAAGCAGAAGTGTCAATACCATACAGCAGAACTTTAATACAGGCAAGAAGGCGCTTGTGACAGGTACGCCGATATTTAACGACGACGGAATAATCACGATGGTTGTTACAAATGTAAGGGACATAACCGAATTATTTGAACTTAAGGAAGAGCTTGAAAAGAAAGATCGGTTGGCGCAAAAATACTACTTGGAGATTGAACAAATGCGTCTGCAGCATTTGGTGGACAGCGAGGATATTATTGCAGAGGATATGAAAATGCTTCGTGTCATCCAAATTGCCAGAAGGGTGGCCTTGATGGATACAACCGTGCTTCTGCTGGGGGAGACAGGTGTAGGCAAAGAGGAGCTGGCCAAGCTCATCTATCGAAACAGCGGCAGGAAGAATAAGCAATTTATAAAAATCAACTGTGGTGCTATACCTGAGAATCTTATCGAAGCGGAGTTATATGGGTACGAGAAGGGCGCGTTTACCGGTGCCAATAGAGAAGGCAAACTCGGCCTATTTGAAGTGGCTGACGGTGGAACGCTGTTTCTGGATGAAGTCGGCGAGCTGAGTCCTTCTATGCAGGTTAAGCTTTTGCGCGTTTTGCAGGAGCATGAAATAAAACGAATCGGCGGGATAAACCCCATAAAGGTGGATGTCAGGATTATCGCTGCTACAAACAGGAATCTGGAAGAGATGGTGAAAAACAAAGGCTTCAGGGAAGACCTTTATTATAGACTGAATGTTGTGCCACTGACAGTGCCTCCTTTAAGGGAGCGGCAGCAGGATATTATACCGCTGATCCGGTATTTTTTAACCCAAATTAACGAGAAGTATCATTTGAAAAAGAGTTTTAGCCCAGGCACAATGAAGTGCCTTTATGAATATGAATGGCCGGGGAATGTAAGGGAATTAAAAAACATTGTAGAACGGGTTGTTGTGATGAGCGGAGAGGATATGATATCCAGAGAGGACCTGCCCAAGCAAATCCTCTGCTCAGTGGAAGAGAAAAGCATTACCCTTTCGGAGGAAATAATTCCATTGAGGGTTGCGGTAAGCAGGATAGAGGAGCAGCTGATAAAAAGAGCTTTCGAAAGATACGGTAATGTCAGGGATGCCGCTAAAGCGTTGGAAATCGATGCGGCGACGTTGGTGAGAAAGAGACAGAAACACGGCAAACGGGGTGTGTTGCAAGAATGAAACGGTGATGCATTAATGCAACAAAATTGCCCAAGGGTCAAATGGCTGAAATAGGTGTATACTCATTTAGAATTACAAGACCATGAATATTTTGTTGCAAAATTTCAACAATTTGTTCGTGGCCTTTTTTATTTCCTGATGAACCGCATCTTGGGTTACAAGCTGGGGGCGTTAGAATATGTGAGAGGTGAAAGTCTCTGCAGGCAGTGAAGTAGACTGAATAATGAAATGTTAAATAAAATTACTTGCAAAATTCTATTGTCTTAGGACTTGGCAAGGATATTGCAATATATAATATCGGAAGACAGTTAAATGATATAAATGAAAGGAAGGATATAATGGCTTTAATGACGAGGGACCAATATATTGAAAGCTTGCGTAAGCTCGACCTGAAGGTTTACATGTTTGGAAAGCTTGTTGAAAACACAGTGGACCACCCGATTATCCGACCCTCTATGAATTCAGTTTCTATGACATATGCCTTTGCTGAAAAACCTGAGTATGAAGACTTGATGACAGCAACTTCAAACCTGACTGGAGAAAAGGTTAACCGATTTACTCACTTGCATCAAAGCACTGATGATTTGCGGAAAAAGGTAAAAATGCTGAGGCTGCTGGGACAGAATACAGCTGCATGTTTTCAAAGATGTGTGGGAATGGATGCAGGGAATGCGCTTTTCAGCACGACCTATGATACGGATAAAGCTTATGGAACCGATTACCATCAGAATTTCAGGAAATACTGGGAATTTGTTCAGAAGAATGACCTGACAGTTGACGGTGCAATGACAGATCCTAAAGGCGACAGAGGCTTGTCACCCAGTCAGCAGGCAGATAAGGACCTATATCTTCGCATTGTGGAGAGAAGACCGGATGGTGTCGTGGTAAAGGGTGCCAAGGTACATCAGACAGGCATGGTCAATTCTCATGAAGTATTAGTGATGCCGACCATTGCTATGAGACCGGAGGATAAGGATTGGGCAATTGCTTTTGCCGTACCTACAGATGCAGAAGGCATTTTTATGATTTACGGAAGACAATCCTGTGATACCAGGAAGTTGGAAGAAGGAGCCGATATCGATGTCGGCAACAAGAATTTCGGAGGCCATGAGGCATTAGTTATTTTTGATAATGTGTTTGTACCCAATGAAAGAATATTCTTAAACGGAGAAACTGATTTTGCCGGCGAGCTGGTTGAGAGGTTTGCAGGATATCATAGACAAAGCTATGGCGGCTGCAAGGTGGGTGTGGGCGACGTACTGATCGGGGCTGCAGCTCTTGCGGCAGACTATAACGGTGCAGCAAAAGCTTCCCACATAAAGGATAAGCTAATTGAAATGACGCATTTGAATGAAACCTTATACAGCTGCGGTATAGCCTGTTCGGCAGAAGGTTATCCGACTGAAGCGGGCAATTATCAGATCGATCTGCTGCTGGCTAATGTATGCAAACAGAACGTAACCAGGTTTCCTTATGAAATAGCACGTTTAGCAGAAGATATAGCGGGGGGGATAATGGTTACGATGCCTTCAGAGCAGGACTTCAGGGATCCCAATCTCGGACCATATATTGACAAGTATCTGAAGGGTGTGGCTTCAGTTTCTACTGAAAACAGGATGAGAATATTACGTCTGATTGAAAATATTACATTAGGTACAGCAGCGGTGGGCTACAGGACAGAATCCATGCATGGTGCGGGATCGCCACAAGCTCAGCGAATTATGATTGCGCGGCAAGGAAATCTGGGACATAAAAAAGAGCTTGCCAAAGCAATAGCAAGAATAGACGAGAGTAAAAAATAAGCCTAAGATTCGAGGTATCAATATGCTTGAGAAAATTCAAAAGGTAATAGAAGAAAAAGTAAAGCCCTATTTGAAGGATCATCATGGAGATATAGAGATTGTAGATGCAGCTGACGGCATTGTTACAGTAAGACTACTTGGTAAATGCAGCGGGTGTCCCTCTGCAAGGATCACTGTTGAGGAAATTGTTGAAACAGCGTTAAAGCGTGAAATAAGTGAAATAAAGCAAGTGATACTCGAGGATGCAATCAGTGAAGACATGCTGGAGCTGGCTAGACGGATTCTGAGCAAAAATGAAGACAAGGGGAACTGCGTTGAACATAGGAATTAAATACTGCGGTGGCTGCAACCCTAAATATGACAGGGTGAACCTGGTAAGACGGCTTGCTGAGGCGGTAGGTGAAAAGACAGTATTTGAAACTGCGCAGGAAGGCAGAGAATATGATATGCTCATAGTCATTTCCGGGTGCACCAGTAGGTGCGTGGATTATAGCAGGATAAAGTATAAAGATGCTGTTGCAGTCATTAGCAGGGAAGCTGATTTTGCAGCGTTATGCGAAGTACTAATGAAAAAATTATATTATTAATAATACTCGAAAGGGTGGTTCGATTGGACTGGAAGGCCTTATACAAAGAAAGAGTTGTTTCTGCCGATGTGGCTGTCGGCAAAATAAAATCCGGTGACAGAGTGGTACTGGGTCATGCAGTGGGGGAGCCGCTTGAGGTTGTAGAGGCCATGGTGAGGAATAAAGACCTGTACAACAATGTTGAAATAGTCCATATGGTTGCCATGGGAAAAGGGGCATATTCAAAGCCCGAGATGGCACAACATTTTCACCATAATGCCATTTTTGTGGGGGCAGTTACGAGAGAGGCAGTCAGCGAAGGAAGAGCAGATTATACACCTTGCTTCTTTTCCGAGGTTCCGAAGCTTTTTCGGGAAGGCTATTTGCCCGTAGACGTTGCACTTGTACAGCTCAGCGTACCGGACGAGCATGGTTATTGCAGTTTGGGAGTATCGGTGGACTATACAAAGCCGGCACTGAAGTGTGCAAAAACTGTTATTGCACAGGTAAATGACCAAATGCCGAGAACAATGGGGGATTCCTTTGTCCATGTCTCGGAAGTGGATTACTTTGTTGAAGCATCTCATCCTCTGGTAGAGCTGAAGCCTCCGCAAATAACAGAGGTTGAAAGGGCAATCGGAGAGAACTGTGCTTCACTGATAGAAGATGGATCGACGCTGCAGCTTGGAATAGGCGCGATACCGGATGCGGTGCTGCTTTTCTTGAAGGATAAGAAGGATTTGGGTATCCACTCGGAAATGATTTCGGACGGCGTCGTTGAGCTCGTGGAAGCAGGTGTAATTACCAATCGGATGAAAACACTCCACCCGGGTAAGATTATCGTAACCTTCCTAATGGGAACCAAGCGTTTGTACGATTTTGTAAACAATAACCCCATGGTGGAAATGTATCCTGTAGATTATGTCAATAATCCTGTAGTAATAATGAAAAACTACAAAATGGTATCGGTAAATTCCTGTGTACAGGTAGACTTGATGGGACAGGTTGCATCTGAAACCATCGGTCTTAAGCAATTCAGCGGTGTTGGAGGCCAGGTGGATTTTGTCAGAGGGGTCAGTATGGCTCAGGATGGCAAATCAATCATAGCAATGCCATCCACTGCGTCTGGTGGAAAGGTCTCCAGAATTACCCCGCTTCTAGATGAAGGAGGTGCTGTAACAACTTCAAGAAATGACGTCCATTATATCGTTACGGAATATGGTATTGCCAATCTCAAGGGTAAGAGCCTTAAAGAAAGAGGAAGAGCATTAATCGGAATAGCACATCCTGACTTTAGACCCCAATTGATAGCAGAATGGGAAAAAAGATTTCACATCAGTTTTTAGACAAATAAATAGAATTAAGGGGGAATTATTGTGGCAGTGAAAAGAGAATTTGGTAAGGAACAACCCTATATTCCTGCAGGCCCATTTAAAATCCGTATCCCTTTCATACATTATAGGTTTGAGTGGGCTGATTATTTCCAAGGTTTATTAATGTGTGCAGTGTGTCTGGGAGCCATCCCAATGCTTCAGGACTATCTGGGAATGCCCTTTGAAGTTGCAATTGCAGTTGTTGTATTGAATGGAATACTATATTGTGCTCATGTATTTCTAGGCGATCCTGTTGTACCAGGATGGGTAACACCCGCAATACCGCTGCTTATGCTCTATGTTTCCCAGTTTCCTATGGGACCGGAAAGGGTACAGGCATTGATAGCCTTTGAGCTTTCATTGGGTCTTTTGGCATTTATACTGGGTATAACGGGATTTGGAAAGAAAATCATATCCTTTGTGCCAAATGCAATGCAGTGCGGGATCATTGTCGGGTCAGGTTTTGCTGCAGTAATGGTCATATTTAATAAAGGTGCAAGGTTTGATACCTTCCCGATTTCCATAACGGTTTGTATTGGACTTGGTTTCTACCTATTATTCTCAAATCACTTTAAGAGTATTAAGAATAATAACGGACTTCTTAAATTAATATCCAACCTGGGCATACTTCCAGTCATTGCTCTTGCAGTAGTATTAGGGCCACTTGTTGGAGAAACTACATGGCCTGTGATAGAGTGGGGGATTACGAAACCGGATTTCGGAACATTGTTCAGAGATTGGACTTTCTTTGGTGTAGGCTTCCCGCCATTGTCATTGTTCATTAGCGGTTTACCTATGGTATTTTCAGCTTATATTATATTATTCGGTGATATGATTCAATCCAAGGCATTGTTGGAAGATTCCGGGAAAGTAAGACCCGATGAGTTAATCGACTACAATCCCAACCGTTCACATCTGGTGTTCGGATTAAGAAATATATTGATGTCATTATTCGGACCTGATATTACGATGTGTGGTCCTTTATGGGCAGCAATGCAGGTTGTAGTATGTGAAAGATACAAACATGGCAGAGAAGCAATGGATTCAATTAATGGAGGGGCAGGTTCCTTCAGATTCGGTACACTTACGGGTTACTTCATCCTTCCTATTGTAACCCTTGTTAAGCCGATACTTGGCATAGCTTTGGCATCTACGATGCTTATTCAGGGCTACGTTTCTGTTAAGGTAGGTGTATTAAAGGCACGTACAGGCAATGACTTGGGTATTGCAGGCGTTATGGGCGCAGTTCTTGCAACCAGAGGCGCAGCATGGGGTCTTGCAGTGGGAATTGTTCTTTCAATACTGATAAATCTTGGTAACAAGCCGGAGTATGACGAGGTCATATTCGAGCAGACAGAAGAAGCAGCATAATTCCATAAATATTTCCGGACAGTCTCAATGCAGGCTGTCCGGTTTTAATATTCAATGCAGAGGTTGTGTATCCTATGAAAATATTAGTGACAGAAGATGTAACAAGATATATGACGAAAAATAATGCACAGTTTTTAATCATTGAAATGATGATGAACGTAACGAATCCCGGGTGAGGCTGCGGCGGTACCAAGCGGTACTATATCCCTTCGGTGCGAATGGGATTCAAAAAAGAAAGCATCAGAAGCAGTTTTACCCGTGTTGAAGCGGGCGGAATTGAAATCTATTTATCACCATTGATTGATCAAACACTGGACAAGGAAGTGTTGATTCGGCTGGAGAAACTGCTTTTTGTGAGAAAGCTTGAAATAGAAGGATTGGATGTATTTGTAAAATAATATGAAAACGACAAATCAAAGGCCTTGAATCAGAAAAGTTGATTCAAGGCCTTCTATATTATTAAAATTGTAATTAAAGAGTCTTTCTGAGCATATTTCTACTCTATCACACAACCTTGACAGCTGTATGTCATGGTTATATCATAAAATAAAGGAAAATAAAGGGATAAGAATGGCAAGGGGGGACATATGAGAGAGGAAGATAGAGCTATTCATGCAAATACGGGACAAATGCTTCAAGCAATTGCGAGCAACCATGATTTGTTCGCGAAGCTTATTGAGTGTCTGCCCTATCCGGCGCAGGTATATACACCCGATGGAACCCTGATCATGGTCAATCCGGCCTTTCTCGAAGAATATAATATACCTGATCAGAGCCTTATAATTGGGAAATTAAATATCCTTCAAGACCATGCAGTAGACGAGCATGATGTGCTGCAAAATGCTATGGCTGCTTTTGCCGGCAGGGCTACTTATGTTAAAGACCTAAAGGTCCCGGTTCATGTAATAAAGAAATTCTACAGCCTTCCAAGCAAGGATATTGAAGCATTTTATCTCGACATTTCAGCGCTGCCGCTTAAAGACGACAGGGGTGAAACCCTCTGTGTAGTGATAATAATGATTACCAGAAGAAAACTGATTGATAGTGTGGAGATAGCCAAAGCCAAAGCCTACATTGAAGCTCATTGGCAGAATGAATTTCATGGGGCAGAGATAGCCAAGGCTGTCTTTCTGAGTCCCGCACATTTTTCACGCATGTTTAAAGCCCAGACAGGAATAACACCGCATGATTACTACATAGGTGTAAAAATTAATAAGATAAAAGATAAGCTGCTGGATATAAACCTTTCAATTGAGGACGCCTTTGATGAATGCGGCGTGCATTATCATGGGCATTATGCTAATTTGTTCAAGAAAAGCACAGGGCTAACGCCTTCGGAGTATCGCAAGCTGGCACAAAAATGAGAATAGTCGTATTAAAAAGGGTTTTGATGTCTTTAAAAGATTTCATAACCCTTTTTCAATAGCAGTATTCCGTCTTTATAGAGCAGTATTCCGTCTGTGCCTTATTAGTTTTCATATTATAATTAACTTGATACGTATTTGAATGGGAGATGATTCTATGAAAATAAAAAAACTGCTGTCGCTGGTATTGTCTATCGTTTTAATTTTCTCCGTCTTACCCATGCCGGTGACGGCAGCCTCTAACCAGTCTGAGCTTTCCAAGATGTCGGCGGAGGATTTCAGCAAGGTTGCAGCAAGCGATGTTACCCTGTCATCCATGTTTCAGTTTGATAAGGACTTGCCCCGATATGACTGGGGCCCTAAGGCGCCAGAACCTGCTAAATTAACGGGAGTCACTTACACTCTTGCGGATAATGTTGTGGAAGTAAAACCGGAGGTCACTCAAAATATTCGCTCTATCCAGCAGGTGAGAGATTCAAACACCTCAGCTTCAGGCAATATCAACAGGATAATCGGGAATGGGGGTGTGATAAAAGTCGACCAACTTAAAGCGGCAACCGGCCGTTCCACTATCAAACCGGGCTCGATATTCGTGGATCTAGAGAATGATCTGGCCTTCAAAGTACCCACGCCTCCTGCCGAAACAGGAGACCAATTCCAAGGATATGTCCCTGTGGTAAGACCGGAAATGCAGGAGGTACTTAAGGACTTTAAAATTCCTCAGCAAACAGTACAGCTAAACAACTCAAATGTCAGCCATTTTACCAAAGATGCTAATGGTAACAGTCTGGACAAATACTTAAAGAAGCCCGGACAAACTTATGTAATGTCTCAGAATACAGAGATGGAACCCATAAGACCTACACATTTAGAAAATATTATTGCCGAATTTTACTTTCCGGAGGAGGGGGTTACGCTTAACGGATCAACCCCAAGCGGCGGTCAGGTAGCGATAAATGTCAAGGGTTATCTTGGCATAGGAGACATGACCCTTGATGGGTATTACGACAAGTGGGACTATGCCTTTTATTTTTCGGTAGCGGAGGAATTGCAGCTTCAGGCTACCCTTGCGGCTGAGCTCAAGGAAGAGGTTCGCATTCCGATTTTAGGAGTGGATGTGGGCTCCAATTCAGAAATAGGCAGTATAGCAGGCGGGCTTTTCATCGTAGTAGGAATTGATGGTAAATTTACTCTTCAGGTTGAAGCCCGTCAGTGGATGAAGCTGAATAAAGTAGGATTAAAAGGCGATAACTTTTTCTATATACCCTGCAGCATAAGGCCATTGCTTGAGCGTGGAGACTGCGGATTTATACTGGATTCCCAATTCAACGGCGCCATAGACGGATATGTTAAAGGAGGGGCGCTGCTTGAACTAAACGTATTGGGGCTTGATTTAGTAGGAGCCGGGGTGTTCGCAGGCATGGGGGCGAAAACAGTCGTTTCAGGAGAATACATCGAAGCGGATTTATACGGCTTGGTTCAGGCATATATAAAATTCCTTGGAAAACATAAAAATATAATTAACTGGCAGCCTACGATATTGCATAAGAGACAGACAAATACCGCAGGGTATATTGTAACCTTCAAAGAAGCCTGCGCCTATCGGGATGAGGTGTGGGGCACCCTACAGTTTGATGCGGGTGTTAAAGGCAATGTACCGGAACCGGATAAAGACATTACTCTTTGGGTAAAAAACACTCTGGGAAATGAAAGCAGTTATGCAGCAAAAACAGATAAAAACGGCAACTTTCATTTATCGGGCGTGGATTTGCGCAAGGACGACCAAGTATATATTCGCTTACAGGAAAGAGGCGGAACAGACATTGTAAAATCAGAATCAATAAACCCAACCTTTCCGTTCAAAAAGGTAATCGTACATGAAGCCGACTTTTTCAACGACTACGTCAAAGGCTATGTGCCATCAGTCATTGTGAAGGATTGGAGTGACGACAGCCAAAAGGAAATTATCTTTGATGCAAAAAAGAGCCCCAACAGCTCTATTAAAGTAAAACTATCACAAAAAGAAGTACCGGTAACTTTAAACAGCGAGGGTTATTTCGATCTGACCGGCACCAATGTAATGCCTAAAGATTCAGCTTCTTGTGAGCTTAAATTTGACGGCTGGACCGTGAACTCAAACTCTATTGGGCCCACAGTTGAGTTTCAGGCGCAAGCAATCCGCGATCTGCTTTCCTTTGAGAAAACTACTGAAAAGGGCAAGCCTGCAGATGTTACGAAGATTATCGAGACAGTCATCGTAACAAACATGCGGGGTACAAAACAATATACAGGAGCTGCGGACTTTACCATAGGCGGCTATACCCAGGCTGCTACACTCTGCTATGTAATAAATCCTGATACCGGACTGCCTTTAATACAAGCTGTTGGGATACCTGAACAGACCAGGACAGTGAAGCTGCATGCCATAAAGGATGCTACTGAGGGCATTTTGGGAGCCTCCTATTTTGCAAATACAATAGTAAAGAAGTGGCTTTGGGAACCAAAACCTACACCGGCATCCACACCCGCAATACGAGGCATTACACCAATAAAACCACAGCTTGGCGCACTACCCAAAACAGCATCGGAGCCAATAACCACCAAAAACATCCCTGTACAACCGAGAAAACAGGACCTTGCTAAATTACTGACGAATTTTCCCCAGCATATCCTTACCTTGAGCTATGATGATCCTTTAGACAGGTATGAGAAGTACTATGGTGATATTTACAGCAGCATGGTGGACGGTTCTTATACAATAAGGTGGGATGACAAGATAGTCATTACTTACGAGGGTGCCGAAATCGTTCTGGAATACAAGGATGATCGGAGAGATAACGGTGGAGATTCAAAATTTGAGAATCTTTCGGGGGAATGGACAGGAAAAGATGTTGAAGGCATGCTAAACCGTTACATGGAGAAAATGGGCGGCAGCCTTGTATTCCCCATGCCGGATGAAATGCTCAAAAAAGGCGGTATGGCACCTGGCAAAGCAATGCCTTAAGGATAAAAGGGCTGTCCGGAAGCAGTATCAATGCTTCCGGACAGCCTTTATTTATTCCAGGTTCAATTTTCTCTTCAAGATATAATTCGTTAATAAGAAATACCCGGCGGTAACGGCTGCGGAGTAAAAGATAGAGAGCAGCAGAAAGGTGTTAATTTGTGAAACACTGGGCATGGAGTGAATTTCCGCTCCAAAGTTCGCTTGATTCAGGAAAACAAATGTAAGCAGCGTCATAAGCATTTGTGAAATCGTCTTTAGTACGATATACATACCAAAAGAAGCTAACAGCTTATATCTGCTGAAAAGGTGTCCTAAAGCAATAGCTGCGTAAATGGTGACTATAGTAGCCGCAATGGCCAATAAACCAAACACAACAGCCTCAAAGCTCACCAGATAAGCGGAGGCTCCAAAATATTGCTTAAATAGGTTGAAGGCACTTGACAGCTGGTTATATAGATCCGGGGTAGAAAAATTCTTTGAGGAAATGAACAAAATGGAGCATAAAGCAACACCGCCGCTCACAAACGTCCAAAGCATTGAAACGGTTAGCTTGCTGAGGATATGCTTCCATGGTTGAACCGGCAGCGTAAACATCAGGTAGCCTTCGTCACCCAATAGGTTTTTGTAGAACCGCTGTATCAGTACGATAAGCGTCATCAATACCATACCTATAATTAAAGTTACATAAACGACCATACTGATGCCCATAGCGAAATTGCTAAAGGACAGTGATTTATTACCCAAATTGGGCATAGCGATGAATAAACGATTTATCCCCGCAAAAACCAGAATGGTAAGGTAAAGAGGCAGAAACAGACGGGCTGTCGCCTTTATCTCATATTTAAAAAGTTTGCCTAACATTTGAAAACCTCCCTGAATAAAGCATCAACCGATTTTCCATTTTCATCGCGGATTTCATCTACCGTCTTTGTGAGCACCACCTGACCATCCTTCAAAAAGATGATATCGTCAAGGATTTTCTCAATGTCGGAAATCAAATGTGTCGAAATAATGATTGTTGCATTTTCATTATAGTTGCCCAGTATTGTATCCAGAATATAGTCCCTGGCTGCAGGGTCCACACCCCCGATGGGCTCATCCAGCAGATATAGCTGCGCCTCGCGGCTCATAACCAGAATCAGCTGTACTTTTTCCTTTGTTCCCTTTGAGAGTGTCTTTAGCCGGTCAGAAGGGTTGATATTCAGCCTTTTCAACATGTCGTGGGCTTTTTCTGCGTTGAAATCCGAGTAGAAATCCTGAAACATCTGAATAATCTCAGAAACCTTCATCCAGTCATTAAGATAGGTCTTCTCCGGTAAATAGGAAACAACTCTTTTTGTTTCGATTCCCGGTGTGTTTCCCGCTATTTGCAGCTCGCCGTTTGTTGGTGTCAGAAGGTCATTACAAAGCTTTATGAAGGTGCTTTTTCCACTGCCGTTAGGTCCAAGCAAGCCTACTATGCGACCTCTCTCTATGTTCAAGTTGATGTTATCCAAAGCCTTTTTCTTGCCAAAGCTTTTGCTTAAGTTTTTACATGTTAGAATGGAACTCATTTTTTCGCCTCCTCCAGCATCGTTGAAATTATGGAAAGGGTCTCCGTTTTGCTAAGACCCAAGCTTTTCATTTTTTCAAGAAATTCCGAAATCTGCTCTTGAGCCAGATTATGTTTTGCCTGTTGAATCATATTAGCATCCTCCGTTATAAATCTTCCGCTTGTGCGGTTGGTATAAAGCAGCCCATCCTCCTCTAACAGAGAGAGAGCCTTCTGCATGGTATTTGGGTTAACTGCAGCCTCCTGCGCCAATTCTCTGACCGAAGGAAGCTTCGAACCCGGTGCAAATATCCCAGAGCAAATTTTGATCTGTATTTGCTCAACTAATTGAGAATAAATAGGTCGGTCTGATTTTAAATCCCAAGACACACGATCACTCCTTTCTGAAACGTACAATTGTATTACTGTACTAAGTACTTAATACAATAATACAATTATGAATTTGCATTGTCAATAGCCTTTTAAGATTTTTCAAAATCGGAAACATGTAGGAGCAGACAGCACATCCCAAACTTTAACCAAAGTAAGATAATATAAGAAATACCTTCCTGTCATAGCGATAGGAAGGTATTTCTTATATTATCTGGTTATACTATTCCATAATTGCTAATGCGGTTTAATGTGGAATCTGGAAATAGGGAGTGATAGCTGTTATTGAAAATAAATATAACAAATCGTTGTATGTGGATGTTTCAACCTTTGATAATCTCACAGAAAAAGGCACTGTACTAATAGCATTATTAAGCGACATACTAAGTGCTTTTGTTATTCCGTTCAACCGCTCCCTGATCATCCATATAGAAAAGATCAATGGACGTGATGCATTGTTTCGTTTTAATAGTGAAACCTGGGAAAAGGCATATAAACTTTTATTTGAGGGCGAAGTACAATTCCTGTTGATTACTGACGATGAAGAACGAGTACTCTACGATCCGGACATTGCTATAAGCATGACATGCAATCACAAAGAGAAGTATCAAGGATGGCCAATTCCTGCAATAGCAAATAACATAGCCTTTTCTTTAAGCGAAAGATTATATAATGGAATAATTCCTTCTGACGTCCAGGATAAAGCTGTGAATATGTTAAAACGGATGTTTATCGAGCTAAACGGAGTGTACGGCTATATTACCTATGAGGGGAGATATGCTCATTTTTCACCATGTATGAGCAGTATAGAAAGACTGCTTGAAATGGATTATGTTTTGAATTCTCATAACTTTATAAAAATGGCTCGTGGATACCATTGGGTTAATATACTAAGTGAAGGACATATTGAACAACTTGGGGGTATTGATGCTGTTATTAGCTCATCACCGTGCAATAAAGTAGAAAAGCTTGAGTTTGACAGCAGAAAGGCGCTATATATGCAGCTATCCCCAGACATAAATGATTACTCAGATGAAGAGCTGCGAAAACTTAAAGACTTTTTGAGACCTATTTTACCTAAAGAAAATATGGAAAAAATAGAACAGGTGGACCCGGATGGGGTCTTCAGAAGATTATTTAGATTGGTGTTTGATTAACACGAGCCGATTAAGGTGAGAACCCACCTTAATCGGTTATTTTATGCGTAAGAATGTTGTACCAGCTCTAACTTTTCGCATTGTCGGTGCAAATAATAGTTTATTAATGCTGCTTAAGAGCATAACCTAATAACCTTTCACTTGTCACTTAGTTGTTCTCATTTTCAACATAAATTTATGAGGCTCTTTGCTAAAGCCATAATGCTCATATAGTCCATGGGCATCTTTAGTAGCTAAAATCCCCAGCATTCCGCTAAGCTCTTTAGCCGACATAATATTCTCCATTAATTTCTTTCCAAGACCATTACCTCGATGTTTCACATCAATTATTATGTCACAAATCCAATAAACTGTGGAATAATCTGTAACGACTCTTCCAAATCCGACTAACTCATCATTTTTGTATACTCCATAGCAGATTGAATTTTCAACTGATTTAGCAACCGTTTCTTCAGTTCTTTCATTAGCCCAATATGACTGTTTCAATAATAGCTTTATTGCTTCAATATCCAATTTGGATTTATCTGTAGACACATAATACTCAAGGTTGTTCATTTTCATTACCTCCATAAATTAGTCAGTCTGTACAGCGGGATCAGACTCCAGAATAAGCTCGAGAGAATGGCACAGAGCATCTATATCTTCTTCCGTGATTATTAATGGAGCATACAAATGTATATAATTGTATACTTCTGAATAACCTGTGAAAAACCCCTTCTCGAGAAGGCCCTTGAATACTTCCTTTGCCTTATGGCTGTTGTCAAGCTCAACAACATTCATCATACCCCTGCCGCGAATCTCCTTTATTCCCCCTATACGGGCAGCTGTTTCGGCAAGCTTAGTACGAAGATACTCTCCCATTTTAGCTCCATGCTCAATGACATTTTCCTTTTGCATTACTTCAATTACTTTTCTCGCTACAATACAGCCCAGTGGATCATCTATATGGGATTGCACATATCTAAAACCGGCTGCTTCTATTATTTCGGCTAATCTCAATTTGACCAGCACTCCGCTGATAGGATAACCATTGCCAAGGCCTTTTCCCAAAGAAATAAAATCAGGCTCATTTGCTTCCGAATCAAAAACCCCATAGTGCTGAAAGCCGAACCATTTACCTGTTCTCCCGAAGCCTGTTGTGACTTCATTTGCAATAACCAAACCTCCGGCAGCTCTGGTCTCTTCAGCTAAAAATCTGATTAGTTTATCTGGTGGGAAGAGGACAACTCCTCCGGAATTTCCGGGCTCAAATACAAAAGCAGCCAGCTGTGAAAAGTCTATACTGCTGTGTTTGCCGCATTCTCTGCAACCGGATTGCCGTGTGCAGCTGAGGCATTCACGTATATCGAGATCCGTCCATCTCGCGGGATCTCTTGGAAGGTGGAGTTCCGGGGTTGAACCAAGATAAGAAATAGAGAAGGACAGTTTCCTAGGTCTCCCGGTAACAAGCTCAGCCAGTGAAACAGCCAGTGAAACTGCTTCGCTGCCCGAGGATATAAAGGTACCCATGTAATTACTCTTAAATGCAGCAGCCTTAGTCAGTTCTCTTACCAAGGCTCCCGGGTGCTCTGTATCAAAGAATTGATGAGTATGCAGCGAGTCCTCAACATTTTCAATTAATGCCTGCGTGACTTCTTTTCTGTTATGGCCTAAGATTGCAGCCCAACAGCCTGATTCAAAGTCAATTAACTCCCCGTATTCTCTGGTTTGAATTCGCACACCCGAAGCCTTGACAGCTGTTATTGAAACACCCGGACCGGCAAACATTTTGAATCGCAGGTCTTTGCACATTTGCTTCATTTTTCTTGCCCCCCAATGTATTGTATTATTCTAAGTTAAGTATATAATGTAAAATATGGTAGTTCAATTCCGGGAATTTCATTCTGTACTATTACAGAATACTATATTGAGGTGAAAAATGATGAAAACAAGCAAGGTCGAGACGGTAAAGAATTTTATATGGCAAGAGGTTAAGGCAGGAAGAATTAAGAATGGCCAGCGTCTCCCCAGCTGCAGAGAAGTATCCTCAAACCTCTCCCTTAATAAAATAACTGTAAACAAAGCATACAATGAACTGGAAAAGGAACATAAGGTCTACAGCATACCCCGTGGAGGCTTCTATCTGATGGATTCGGAAGAAAATTTGAGGGTAGTTCAGGAAAAGGTAGATTTCAGGGCAGTTAGGCCTGATGAAAGACTTATTCCATTCAGGGAATTTAGCCATGCGATGAATAAGGCGGTGGATACATACAAAAACACCTTGTTTGGCTACGAACCCACCGGCGGCTTGACTTCTTTGAGAGACACACTAAAGCATGAATTTGAGAAGGATGGTGTTTATGCTGCTGCCGAAAGAATAATCATCACTCACGGGGCCCAACAGGCTATAGGACTGGTGCTCCAAGCTGTATTCAGGAACAATAAAGGCAAATTGCTTGTGGAAGCTCCCACATACAGTCTGGTTCTTCAGCTGACGGATCACCTAGGGATAGATACTGTAGGAATCGAAAGGAGACCAGAGGGGTTTGATTATAAAGAAATGGAAAGGCTGTTCAAGTCAGGAGAGATTAGTGCTTTCTATGTTATACCAAGGCATCACAATCCCACCGGCTACACTCTCTCAGAAAAAAGCAAGCAGAAAGTCGCCGAGCTCTGCTGTAAATATAACATATTAATTATAGAAGATGACTATCTGGCAGATCTGGGTTCGAGAAAAGGCTCCATGCCGATATATTATTATGATACAAACAGACGTACTGTTTATATCCGCAGCTTTTCAAAGACCTTTATGCCCGGAATAAGAATGGGTGCAGCTGTGCTCCCGGAATCCATGATTGAAGGAGTACTCCATCTTAAGCATATCAGCGACCTGAATACCTCGAAAATTCCACAGGCAGCACTGGATTCTTTCATTAAATCCGGAATGTATGAAAAACATATCAGGAAAGTAAAAAAATCCTATGAAAGCAAACTAAGAAAGGCTGCTGAAATTTTCCGATCATTAAGCCCAGAAGATCTCTACTGGCACGTTCCAGAGCATGGGATATTTATATGGCTTAAGCTCCCAGAACATATAGAACCGGCAGCATTTGAAAAAAAGCTTGAGCAGCATGGAATTTTAGTAAAAGCAGCATCGGAGTTCTTTCCAGAAAAGTGGTCAGAAGAAAATAGGCTGAAGCATTGCAACTACATAAGACTTTGCATTTCTGGTGTACCGGAGGAACATTTGGATGCTCTTGGGAGAATATTGTCAGTTATTAGATGTTGGTAGATATGGGTAATAGCTAAGCATATTAAGATTATTAAAGCTTCATTGGAGAGCTACAGTAATCCAGAGGCTGAGGGGGTAGTGAACTATAGAACAGCCCTTTGGCAGGGTTATAGACTTGTAAAAGAGCATCAGATGATAAACTACTAAGATGATAGTTGATATTCAAGAGTTAATAGAAAAAAACAGGGCTGGAATAAGAAAGCTACCAGGCACTGTGCTAAAAAAATATTTGATTGTAGAAGTGGTTAGCGAAGCAGGTTTAGGTGTAATAAATGGGTAAGTTTGGTTCTTGGCACATAGCAGTGTTTTTAAGGATTCAATAGAAGGAAAATTTACATAATTGGAGAATACTAGATATTAGATACTTTTCAACGCAACCAATTATCATATTATACGAAATAGACCCAAACCTTTATAGGTAATAATTAGGGCAGGTGAAGTAGCGATGAGTAATATTGAAACTAGAATTTGGGGAATTCATGCAGGATCACTTGGTGAAGTTGACAGTGTGTTCTTAAGTAAAAGTACTCCTTGCGTTGCTATAGGGTGGGATATTATGGGAGACTTAAGCAAGATACCTGCAGATCGTGATAGTTTTAAGGAGAGACTTTTAAAGGCATATCCAAGTATGAAGAAAGGGGCCATACCTGTTGCTGCAGGTATGCTCTATCGTCTTATTCATGAGATACAAATTGGGGATATAGTTGTTTATCCATCAAAGCTAGATAAACATGTTCATATTGGAAAAGTAAAGAGCAATTATGAGTACATTCCTTCTCAAAGTAGTGGATATCCGAATGTACGTCAGGTGGAATGGGTTAGACATGTTCCTAGGACGAGTCTTTCACAAGGGGCATTATATGAAATTGGTTCAGCTTTAAGCTTGTTTCAAGTTAAAAATTATGCAGATGAATTTCTTACAATACTAGCCGGAAAAAAGCTGATAGAAATTATAGAAGAAGATACAACTGTTGCTAGTGTAGCAGAGGAAATTGAGCAAGGCACAAGAGATTATATAGCAAAAAAACTTACCCAAGAGTTAAAGGGTCACCCATTTGAACATTTTAATGCACACATATTAAATATTCTAGGCTACAGGACAAGAGTTTCACCTGAAGGAGCAGATGGTGGGATAGATATAATTGCATATAAGGATGAATTGGGTCTGGAACCGCCGATAATTAAAGTACAAGTTAAGAGTAATGATGCAGATATTACCCCAGATAAAGTACAAGCGCTATATGGAAATGTAGCAACTGGGGAATATGGATTGTTTATTGCATTAAATGGGTTTTCAAAAAAAGCAAGAGAATTTGCAAAGAGCAAGCCGAACTTGAGATTAATTGACGGTGATGAGCTCATAGATATTATCTTAGAGCACTATGAGCAATTGGATTCAAAGTATAAGGCAAAACTTCCACTTAAAAATGTCTATATACCGATACAAGTAGAAAGTGAATAGAGGGCATATGAATTTTGCCTAATTATGATTAGGGTTGGGTAATAATAAATGGATAAGAAATTGCATGAAGGACATAGGCAAAGAGTAAAATCAAGGTATTTATCAGAAGGGCTAGATGCATTTGAAGATCATCAAATACTGGAAATGCTACTTTTTTTCTGTATCCCAATGAAGGATACCAACGAAATTGCTCACAAAATGATGATTGAATTCGGTTCCCTGGCAGGACTATTTGAAGCTGATCCAAAAGATATATGTAAACGATGTGGGGTAAGTGAGAATACTGCGATTCTTGTATCTTTGATTCCCTCCTTATCAAGAAGGTATTTTAGAGGCAAATGGGGGGACAAGCCTGTCTTGGATAGTTCAACAAAAGCTGGTGAATACTTAATATCACTATTCACAGGAAGAACCTACGAGAATTTTTTTGTCATATGTCTAGATTCTCAAAACAGGGTGAATTATGCTGCACTTGTGCATGAGGGTACAATTAATGAAGCACCAGTTTATCCGAGATTGATTGTTGAAACTGCATTACGGCACCAAGCAAATAGCATAATATTGGCACATAACCATCCAGGAGGAAACTTACAGCCATCAAGTGCGGATATTGAGGTTACAAGAAAGATTGTAACGGCTATTGAAGCTATCTCAATTAAAGTAATGGATCATATTATTGTCGCAGGTGAAAAGTACTATAGTTTTGCCGAAAAGGATTTAATCGATGGGAAAAGCTAGCTATGAATTTTGGAGGCTCAAAGGACTTGTATATTCTGTAATTACCTAAATAGTGAAAACTGCTTAGTAGAAAATGAACTTGTATTTGCAATTTATGATAACTTTCCGGGGAGCAAGGGGCATGTACTTATAATACCTAAAAGGCATTTTGTCGCTTACTTTGATGCTACAAAAGAGGAAATACATGCATTCTATAGCCTGACTACTAAAATAAAGAAATTCCTTGATGATGAGCATAAACCTGATGGCTACAATATTGGTATAAATATTGGAGAGGCTGCCGGACAGACTATATTCCATCTGCATATTCACATTATTCCAAGGTATATCGGTGATGTTGAAAACCCCAGGGATGATATAAGAAAATTAAAGAGGCCTCTTGTAGAGTATTATGGGTAGGAGTGCCAAAAGGGGATTATATAATGGTTCAATATTCTAGGGATAGGGGATACAACTATAATTGTATGTCGGGTGACCAAGATCATCTATATGATAGGCTTAAGGAGTCAATAGTGAAAGCAAGAAAAATAGATATAATAGTTGCTTTTCTTATGGAGTCAGGAGTCAGATTACTAGTGAAAGATCTAAAGGAAGCCGTAGATAAAGGCACAGTTTTAAGGATTCTATGCGGGAATTATCTTAATATTACTCAACCACAAGCTCTCTATCTTCTTAAGGGCTCTTTAGGGGATAAGATTGATTTGCGGTTTTATAATGTTCCGAATAAGTCCTTTCATCCTAAGGCTTATATTTTCGAATATAAAGATGTCGGAGAGATATATGTTGGATCATCTAATATGTCTCGATCTGCATTAATGGATGGTATAGAGTGGAATTACAGAATTTGCAGTAGTACAAGCCTAGAGGATTATGATTATTTTAAGCAATCCTTCGAGGAACTTTTTCTTAACAAGTCTATCATTATTGATGATAACGAGATGAGACAGTACTCTAAAAGCTGGAAAAGACCAAAGCTTTTTGAGGATTTAGAAAAGCTTGAGAATGGTAATCAGGAAAGTGAAAGTCCAAACTATTCAAAAGCAGCTGAACCTCTACCAGAGTTTATTATTGATTCAGAGGGCAGTGGGGAATGCAAGGTTATAGAATACCCCTTCCCGAAAGGCCCACAAATAGAAGCATTATATGAACTAAAAAGGTCAAGACTTGAGGGCTGGGATAAAGGCATCGTAGTTGCGGCAACAGGTGTTGGTAAGACTTTTCTGGCGGTTTTTGACTCAGTGGAGTTTGATAAAGTACTCTTTATAGCTCACCGGGAAGAAATACTTATTCAAGCTGAAAGTACTTTTAAGTGTGTAAGGCCTGGGAAATCAACAGGTTTTTTCAGTGGAGACAAAAAGGACAGAAACTGTGATATATTACTTGCTACCGTTCAGACATTAGGGAGAAAGGAATACCTAGATACTGAGTATTTTTTAAGAGATACATTTGACTATATTGTAATTGATGAGTTTCATCATGCTGTTGCAGATAGTTACAGACACATTCTAGAATATTTTAAACCAAGATTCTTGCTTGGTCTTACAGCAACACCTGAAAGACTTGATAGTCAGGATGTATTTGCTTTATGCGATTATAATCTTATATATGAAGCCAGATTAAAGGAAGCCATAAATAAAGGCTGGCTTGTACCTTTCAGATATTATGGCGTTTATGATGAGACGGATTATACTAGTATTGATTATAGAAATGGTAAATATGACGAAAAGCAATTAGAGAAGGTCCTAAGTATTAGTATACGAGCTGATCTAATATTACAGCATTATCTTAAATATAACAGCCGGAGAGCCTTAGGGTTCTGCTCCAGTAGAGGCCACGCAGTCTTTATGGCTGAGTATTTTAAAAAACATGGGGTTAAGGCGTGTGCTGTAATAAGTGGGAGTACTCCTACTTTTACTGATGATTCAGAAAACAGAATAAAATCGGCATATGTACTTGAACGAAAAGATGCTTTAGAAAAATTAAAGAATGCAGAGATTAATATATTATTTTCTGTTGATATGTTTAATGAAGGGCTTGATATCCCGGGAGCTGATATGGTTATGCTTCTTAGACCTACTGAGTCACCCACAGTATTTCTTCAACAGTTGGGCAGAGGATTGAGGAAAAAGGGTAATAAGAAATATTTAAATGTATTAGATTTTATCGGTAATTATAAGAAAGCCAATCTTATTCCTTATTTGCTTATGGGTGATGGGAAAAATACAACAAAGAAGTCAAACACAGTTAAAATACCGGATGAAGATGAATATCCGGATGACTGCTTTGTTAGCTTTGACTTTAGATTGATAGATCTTTTCAAACGAATGGAAGCTGAACAGCAGGGGGCTTTTGAAAAACTTAAGGCTGAGTATTATAGAATTAGGGCGGCTATTGGAGATAGACCCTTGAGGCTGGGAATGTATACTTATCTAGATGAAGTGGTTTATTTAACAATTCGTACAAGGAGGGAATTAAATATATTTAGGGATTACATTTCCTTTTTAGAAAGAATTGACGAATTGTCATATGATGAGAAGGCATTAGTAGACACAATAGCACATAAATTCCTAAAGGAAATGGAAAATACAAACATGAGTAAATTATACAAAATGCCTTTATTATTAGCTTTTTATAATACTGGAAACATTAAAATGGAAATCAATGAAGATGATATATATGAAAGTTTTAAAGAATTTTACTCACATGGCTCTAATGCTATTGATCTTTTAAAGCATGATAATACAAGAAACTATAAGGATTGGGGTAAGAGAGAATATGTAAGTCTAGCACGTAGGAACCCAATGAAATATTTTATGCATTCTTCACCGGATTTTTTCTATGAAGTGGATAATAAGTTTTGTCTTACGCCAAAACTAAAGGAATTTATAGAAAATCTTACGTTTATAAGGCATTTCAAAGATATTATTGATTATAAAACCAGAAGATTTTATAAAGAGAGGCTGGAGAATACATTAGCTGATGCTAATAAGTTGACTGAAGAAGTAGATGAAAGCATTGTGAGATTTGCATTAAGGGATGAATATGTAAATGTAATGGCTATGACTAGGGGTGGGGTTGAAGCAAAGTATAAATATCAGGTTATAACATGTAAAAAATCACCTATATCAAATGAAAATGGATTATTTCTTCTAGATGCAAAGAAATCTGCTCCTACTTACAACCTTTCAATAATCGGTAAAAATTACAATGAATCTTTAACTGAAAAACATAGTGAGCATGAGCAGGAGTATGCTGCAAGAATTGATAGTCAACTAAAAGTAAAAGTTAATCCAGAACTTTTTAATCAATTATATAAAGAGGGGCTTTTCCCCATATGGGCTCCAGAAGCACCGCTTAAATACTTTGAAGGGTGTGAAATAGGATACCTAGTAATATTTAGAGTATTTAAGCTAAATCGGATTGTTTCAGACGGCTTGCTTGAGAAGGGACGTAAAGGACGGAATTATATTTTCAGGCTAAATGAGGAAGCTATTGTCGAAATAGGCAAGCCTGTTATTAGTGATGAGGAATTTAGTAAAATGAAAGATAATATATTAAGTTTACTTGAATCGAACGATTGGCTTGCATAGTATAGCTGAAACCGGCTTCCATAATATAGAGGGAGTGATATGTTTGGAAAAAAATAAATCAAAAAAATATGATAAGCTTATTAGAGATAAAATTCCTGAAATTATAGAATCCAAAGGAAGTAAGGCTGTAATTGAAATTTTGGATAATAAAAGGTACAAAGAATATCTGGATAATAAGCTTATTGAGGAACTAAAAGAATATCAGGAAAGCGACAGTGTTGAGGAGATTGCAGACCTCGTTGAAGTAGTATACGCTTTGCTGGATTATAAGGGTATCTCAAGGGAGCAGTTTGAAAAAATAAGGATTGATAAAGCAGAGGAGAGAGGGGTGTTTATAAAGAGACTTCTGTTGAAAGAGGTTTTCGAAGTATGAAAGAAGTAACAGCAGCAATTATTTTACTTAATAATAGAGTATTAATTGCACAGAGGGCACCAAATGAAAAGCTTGCAGGAAAATGGGAATTTCCTGGAGGAAAAATTGAAATAGGAGAGACTCTTCAAGAGTGCTTAGAACGTGAAATAAGAGAAGAGTTTGATGTTAACATAGAAGTCTTAGATTTTTTCGGAGAAAGTATATACGAATATGAAAGTGGATGTATTAAATTAATTGCCTTTAGGTGTATGTGGAATTCCGGAGAATTTATATTGAAAGTACATAGCTGTATTGAATGGGTAGAAAAAAACGAACTGGAATTATACGACTTTGCTCCAGCAGATATTCCCTTTGTAGAAAAACTAAAGTCTGTTATGGTCTAGAGGCACTTAATGTTCATAAACAATTACATGTAGTAGCCGAACAGGGGGATGATCATAGATAAGGGGGTGGAACTCTGATGTTGAGAACAGGATTTTACGAGCAAGTAATAAATAAGGAAATAGGCACTCAGCTTGATTCAGAGCTGGATAAGCTAAGTAAAACTGAGCCAATTGATAATGAGGAAGCCGCGAGAATACTATCTAGATACTTATCAGAAGTTATTGAAAAGGGACTAGAAAATTTGAAAGATAATGGGGGAAATATTCATAATCAAGTGGGGTTTATTAACAAAATAGTAAATATTATTGTATCTGAAACAGGAGACAGTACATTTTCTGCGCTTTTAGTAGACAAGCGTGCCGAGCAACTTTTGGCGCTATTAGATAATAAAAATAATGTTTATTCTATAAATAAAAGAGCTGAAATAGTTCGGCCTGAAACTTCTATTTCTCAAAGTTCACTATTTACCGGAGCTATCCATGAGCCAAGTATGTTTGCTGAGCTTAAAAAGGAGATATTATCCTGCGATAGAATTGACATGCTTATTTCTTTTATCAAATGGAGCGGTTTGCGGCTGATTATTAATGAGCTGCGAAGCTTTACGCAAAATGGCGGCAATCTACGTGTTATTACAACTTCTTATATGGGAGCTACTGATGTTAAAGCGATTGAAGAGTTATCTGAACTATTAAATACAGAAATAAAAATTTCCTATGATACTAAACGTACTCGTCTCCATGCAAAAGCATATATTTTTTATCGTTATACAGGATTTACAACTGCTTATGTTGGTTCCTCCAATCTTTCTAACGCAGCAATATCCAGTGGTTTGGAGTGGAATGTAAAAGCAACAGCGAAGGACTTGCCTGACACAATAAAAAAGATTAGTGCAACTTTTGATAGTTATTGGAATTCTTATGAGTTTGATTTATATACTGAAGAACAAAAAGACAAGTTAGCGAAATCGATTAGAGCAGAAAGGTACTTTGATAGTAGGAATGATCAGCCATATGCATTTGACATTAGTCCATATCCATACCAGCAGGAAATTTTAGATAAGCTAAAAGCAGAACGTGAAATAAGAGGAAGGTATCGTAATCTTTTAGTTGCTGCAACAGGAACAGGTAAAACAGTGATTTCTGCCTTTGATTACAAGCGATTTAGAGATAATAATAAAGAGAAATCATGCCGACTGTTATTTGTTGCTCACCGAGAAGAAATTTTAAAGCAAAGTATTGCCTGTTTTCGAGGAGTTTTAAAGGATGCCAATTTTGGTGATCTTTATGTAGGAAATAGTCGTCCGGACAGCATTAATTATCTGTTTGTATCAGTGCAAACTTTCAATTCGCAAGTATTCCATGAAAAAACTACTTCGACTTTCTATGATTATATTATCGTAGACGAGTTTCATCATGCAGCAGCAGCAACATATCAAAAGTTACTTATGTATTACAAGCCAAAGATTATGTTAGGGTTAACTGCCACTCCGGAGCGTATGGATGGGAAGAGCATTCTCGAATATTTTGATAATCGTATTGCAGCTGAAATCCGTCTGCCAGAAGCTATTGATAGGAAATTACTATGCCCTTTCCAATATTTTGGGGTGACTGATAATGTTGACCTTGATAACCTGCGGTGGACACGTGGTGGATATGACAAGAGCGAGCTTTCCAACATCTATACCATTAATCAATTAACAGCAAAAAATCGTGCCAATATGATTGTTCAATCTATTTTAAAATACGTTACAGATATCGGAGATGTAAAGGGTCTTGGATTCTGTGTATCAATCGAGCATGCAAAGTTTATGTCGGACTACTTTAACTCCCATGGAATACACTCTATGTTTGTTGTTGGTACATCTCCCGATGAAGAAAGGAATAGTGCAAAATCTAGACTTATAAGCGGCGAAATTCGCTTCATATTTGTCGTTGATATTTATAATGAAGGTGTCGATATTCCAGAGGTTAATACAATCCTTTTTTTACGCCCAACTGAGAGTTTAACTATATTCTTACAGCAACTTGGACGTGGATTGCGAATTGCACAAAATAAGGAATGCTTGACTGTGCTTGATTTCATAGGTCAGGCAAATAGGAAATATAACTTTGAGGACAAATTTTCTGCACTGCTTAGTAACAGTACAAAGAGTATACAACGAGAAATAAAGGAAGGCTTTGTTTCCATGCCAAAGGGTTGTTATATTCAGCTAGAAAAAAAAGTACAGCAGAGTATATTAAATAACATACGAGGCTCCTTTGGAATAAAATCGGGATTAGTTTCACGTATTGCTACCTTTGAAGAGGATTCCGGCAAGAAGCCTACACTTGAAAGTTTTGCTGAGCATTATCATCTTGATATTCGAAACATTTATGCTAAAGAAAACTTTTCACGTCTTTGTGTTATGGCGAGTGCACGGGAGAGTTTTTCGGAGCCGATGGAAGAGCTTATGACAAAGGCTTTTGCCAGAGTTTGTGATATTGATTCACGTAGGTGGATTGAGTTTTTGTTAGAGGTGTTGCCCAAAATAGATGAATTAAATGTAGAATTACTTTCTGATGATAAGAAGAGAATGCTTCAGATGTTTCAGTTTACCGTGTGGCAAAAGTCGGCTGAAGAGTGTGGTTTTAGCAGTCTAAAAGATGGCATGTTGCAAATTAAAAATAATCGAGTGATGTTTGCGGAGCTCATTGAAATACTAAACTATAATTATAATCACATTGATTTTATTGATGAGTATGTTAACTTAGGATTTGATTGCCCTCTTGATTTGTATTGTACTTATACTCGTGATCAAACCCTTGTGGCAATGGACTACTTGAATACTAGAAGTGTTATGCAAGGTGTGATACACATCAAGGATAAGGAGGCAGACTTGCTATTTGTTACTCTTAATAAAGCAGATAAGGATTATTCTCCAACAACAATGTATAATGATTATTCCATTAACGAGAACTTATTCCATTGGCAGAGTCAGAGTACAACGTCGTCATCATCACCTACAGGACAACGATATATTAATCATAAAGATAGAGGAAGTAAGGTATTGTTATTTGTTCGTGAGTATAAGACAAACCTAATAGGTGCTTCACCCTATACTTTCTTAGGATTGGCTGACTATGTAAAACATGAGGGTAGCAAACCAATGAATATTATATGGCGTTTGCACCAGCCAATTCCGGCTAAATATTTAAAAAAGACAAATAAGCTGATTGTTGGATAACAATAAAAGCAAATAACAAGCTTTGGTGCCAGAGAAAGCTCCGAAAAACTAAAGCTTTGTAATAAATATACAATGCAAAAAATAATTATGCAATAGAGGGGTTTAGATGAGCTTAGACCCCTCCCGCATTTCCATAAATTGCTTCGTGCTTTGAATGTCGTATGATATAATTAGAGTATCGGAAGCATTGGTAATACAGAGGTTTTGAGGATTATGCTAAAGAAAAAAGTGGACAGATTGATATATTCAATCATATGATATTTGAAAAATTAATTCCCAAGAATCATCTGCTGATAAAAATTGATTCCATAATAGATTTTTCATTTGTAGTTAGGTGCCAGTCTGTAAACTTATTAACTTATCTGAACAATTCTGTACCAGGTGCATAGGTTATTTAAATGAAGCAGCAGGATGGTTCTTTTTGCTTTATATCTGGCACTTTTATTAGCACTGTACGAAGTTCAGCTTTCATGTAAAAGGCCTCATCAATCACGATGAAGCTTTTTTTTATGCTCATATTTTTGAACCTTAAAGCTCATTCCAAGTAGATGCCTTAAGAAAACAGGACTATCCTCCTGCATTACGCTTACGTACATGTTGCATTAGGAGAAATATGTATGTAGCAAATGCTTATCAAATGTAAAAACTGAGTAGTGATTTTGGCTACTTATCATTCGTTAGACTTACTATACTTGTGAAGCAAATAATCTTTGAATTTTGTGATTTCTTCTGCAATTTGCGGTGAGATTTTATCAGCTTCATAGCTTGCATGAAGCTGAGCGGGGGTGGATGTATTATTCAATATCTTGTCGGCAGAATCTATTATATTGGTTCTACCAAAGAGATAGTCCAAGGAAACATTAAAATAGTCCGCAATCTTGCATCTGGGATTGCGCGGATTCTGGAGATTGAAAGAGATGATATTTTTTTATCTGCTACTTTTGCAATTAGCAAAATTATTGAGAGCTGTTCAAAATCTTCTTGCTTTGACAATAGCAATATTTGTTGCAGTTATTGTAAAAAAACAAAGTGTAGCTTTAATGTGATAACGTAAGAAATAGAGAATGCGAGCATCGATACTGATCTTAGCTTAGGTGACAGTCTATCAATAGCCTGCTAATGCCCCTGTTACAATTGCTTCAGTATGGCTTTTCACCACAGCAGAACAGATTGTGATTCCTTCAACCTTAAGGTGGTTATCTCTTGCTGCCAGGCTTGACGTTTAGAAGGTTATTGGTGCTATGCTCTATAGTGTAAATCTTTAAGTATAAATACTTTTTGTCTGCATATACTGATATTAGAATACGTGTCACAAATATTGACAAAATAGTTCTAATAAAGTATAGTGGAGGTAAAAGAAGGTGACAGATATGGAAATGATGGAAAACCTTGAAAAGGCATATGGTTATAATGAGCCTATTTTATTAAATGAAATAAGTTTAGACGGTATGAACGAAGTGTATATCAGGCAGGCGTTTACTCGTTTGGTAAAACGGGGGAAACTGGAACGTTTTGGACAAGGTGTTTATTATATTCCAAAGATGACGCCGCTTGGAATGTCCAGACTTAGTGCTAAGAAAGTATATGAGAAGAAATATATCTCGAATAAAAAAGGTGTTTATGGTTTTTATACAGGATTAACGCTTGAAAACGCAATAGGAATAACTACTCAAGTACCGAATGTTGTGGAGATAGTAACAAATAATGAGGGCTCAAGACTGAGAGAGATAAAGATAGGAAATCAAAAGGTTAGAGTGCGCAAATCAAGTGTGAATATCACAGAGCAGAATGCGAGAATCTTGCAGCTCCTTGATTTGATGAACCGCATCAATTTAAAGGATATTTCCGAGGAGTCAAAGGAAAATCTAAAAAAGTTTGTGGGAAATCAGAAGCTTAAGCGCGAGGAAGTTTTTCAATATATATCGAAGTTTCCTTCGCGTACAGCAAAGAACATGATTGAAAGCGGGGTTATCAATGAACTTACATAAGGATAAAGAATTGTTTCAACAAACTGTTGAAATGGTGGCAGAGGAGATGCACATTAATGCGGCTATTATAGAAAAGGATTATTTTGTAACTTACATTCTACATGAACTGGTTAAGAGAGTTCCATCAATAATATTTAAGGGTGGAACTTCATTATCCAAGTGCTATAAATTAATTGAGCGCTTTTCTGAAGATATAGATTTAAACTATGATAATGGTACGGATAAAATCACTGAAGGTATGAGAAAGAAATTCACTCAGACAGTTATTGAAACGATAGGTGCCTGTGGTATGAAGCTAAACAATAGGGAAGAAATCCGAAGTCGAAGAGAGTTTAATAAATTTGTAATCAATTATGATTCAGAATACACAATTGATGCTTTGAAACCGCATCTTATTGTAGAAACAGCACTATCTATCCGGTCATTTCCGACAGAAGACTTAGATGCAGATTGCTACATTTATCAGTTTTTAAAGAAACGTAAATTGGAAGATATAATAAAACAGTACCAGCTCGAACCGTTTAAAATTAAGGTGCAGACACTGGAAAGAACTTTTGTGGACAAGGTATTTGCGGTTTGTGACTACTATTTAAATGGAAATATAAAAGAACATTCAAGGCATTTGTATGATTTGTATAAGTTGTATCCACGAGTAAATCCGGATGAGAACTTATCGAGTCTAATTAAGGAAGTCCGTGAGGTTAGAAGCAAAAACAAAATGTGTCTGTCAGCGCGTGATGAATGCTCAATAAATAGCATATTGGAGGAAATCGTTGAGGTGGATTTCTACAAGAAGGACTATGAGGAAATTACTAGAGATTTATTATTTGAAGACGTTAGCTACGATCTGGTAGTGGAAAACTTGAAGAAGATTATTAGTATGAATATGTTTTAAGAATAGTGTGTCAGGCACTGAGCATAAATTTTCCAAAACCTATTGAAACCTCCAGACTATTGTAGTAGTATAAAATTATACTACTACAATAGTCTGGAGGTTTTATTATTGGAAGCAGTAAAATTATTTGATAGCGAATTAAAGATAATGGACATTGTGTGGGAGAGAGAACCGGTTTCAGCAAAGGAAATTAGCCTTATTGCAGCAGATACAATTGGTTGGAATAAGAATACGACTTATACGATAATCAAAAAGCTTATCGAAAAAAATGCGATTGTTCGTAGCGAACCAAATTTTGTTTGCACTTCTCTTATTAAAAAAGAAGATGTACAAAAGGCAGAAACAATGAATCTTATTGATAAGCTTTATAACGGCTCTAAGAAAGCTTTTTTTGCGGCATTTATCGAAGAAAACATTTCGGAGGATGAACTTGCAGAGCTTAGAAAGCTGATAGAGAAGAGGTAGCATAATGATATCTGAAATATTTTATTGGGTACTGAACACTAGTATTATCGGCAGTGCAGCAGGTCTTATTGTATTAGTCCTAAGAAAGGTAAAAAGACTTCCGAGATTTGCGGTATATCTGCTATGGGCAGTTCCACTGATCAGGTTGTGGATGCCCTTTGGTATTGCCAATCAATACAGCTTGCTTAGCTTAATTTCTAAATATACTACAAAGACAGTTGTCATTTTGGAAGACATTCCTAAATTCACAGCGACCAATACTATTATGGGTGCGAAAAGCTATTTTCCGATTGAATACAAAACAAATATGCTTGAAAGGATTTTGAATGTTGCATCAAGCCTTTGGCTTATCGTTGCGGTTGCTGCTGTTTTAACCTCTATTCTGCTATATTACTTTACAAAGTTGGAATTGCGATCAGTAGAATTGATAAGAGAAAACATTTACAAATCAGATAAAATCACAACACCAGCGGTTTATGGTATTATTCACCCCAAAATCATAATTCCTAATGCAATTGCGGAGGGGAAAATTGATTATGTTATTATGCACGAGCAGGTACATATTAGGCGTAAGGATAATTTGTTTCGTGTAATAGCAGTAATTACTGCTTGCGTACATTGGTTTAATCCGTTGATATGGGTATTTTTAAGATGCTTTTTTGAGGATATGGAATTGGCATGCGATGCAAGGGTATTGAGAAATCTGGACAAAAGACAAACAAAAGAATATGCCAGTGCTATTCTTGAATGTGCAGGTGGGAAGACCTTCTTTGTCTCTGCTTTTGGCGGAGCAAGAACCAGGTTAAGACTTGAAAATATATTATCTTATAATAAACTCACACTGTTGTCCTCACTTTGCTTTGCAATATTAGTTGCGGCGATATTTGTTGTCTTAATAACAAATGCGGTTGCATAGGAGGTGTGCTATGAAAAGAGTTTATATATTTCTACTGGTTATTTTTCTATTCGCAGGCTGTGCTAAACAAAACAATATAAATACTAAAAGTGTGGATAATATTTCGATTTTCTATGGTGTTTCAAGCTATGCTATGTTTGGGGCAGAACAACCAATAATTGATGATTTATATGAAGAATTTAACTCGCTTACTTTTGAAAAGACATCTGAGGAATTAAACTTCATGAGTGCCTTTATGGTTTGTTTTTATGCGGAGGATCAGCGTATTAAGAGCTTCCATGTTGATAAAAATGGTGTCTTTCAGCTTGACGGCGACACACAATGCTACAAAGTTGCATCCGGCGAATTTGATTATGCGCGCTTAAAAGAGATCTTTACTGCAAGTAGACAAAAAAAGGGGGATTGAAAATGACATATAAAAAGTTCTACTTTATTTCCCTTGGTGCTCTTACTTTAGCTTGTGCTTACCCGATATATATGGGTATTGCTACACTTGTGAGCTATATGAATAAGGGATTTGTTGATGTGGTTGACTATCACAAATATGTTATTCCATATACACCGATAAGTATTGCCTTAATAGTATCCATTGCATTGCTCCCAGTGATTTTCAAGTTGTGCAAAAAACACACGTTACTAGCCACTTCAGTCTTAGGAACTATAATATTTTTTATAGCTGAAATTTGCTTCGAGCAAATAGAGGTTCGTACGATTAATCTAGTGTATCAACTGCAGGGATGGCAGTTGGGCTTGTGTATGGTTACTCCGGAAGTCCAAAAATCTATAGGGGTACCTATTTATGCTCAAAACAATCCTGCGTTCAAGATTCATTTTTACATTATTTCTATTGTAATTATTCTAGCTGTTATTAATGTAATATATGGATTTTCAAAAATGCTCAGGGATAATATATATGACAAGAAACGGCAGCTTATTGCACAAGCTGTTTCTGCTGCTGTGTTCATTGGACTTTGCATATTTGCATGCTTTACAGCTTTTTATAGAACAGGCTCAATAAATATATCCATAATATCGGCAATCCTAATGAGTATATTTTTTATAGTATTTGGCATTACTGTTGGCGTTTATGTGGGTTCTATATTCTATGGAAAGAAGAGACTAACAACCGTGGTTATCCCTGCAATTGCAGCAGCAATTACAACAATCGTAATGTATATTGGCGAGCTGATTCTAATGGGAGGCGTTCTTTTTAAATTTGGAAGTGGATTTTTGTTTGAACCACTCGGTGCATTTCCATTTGCAATAATTGACTTTATTGTAATTTTGCTTTCCGGAATCATTACATATTCACTTCTGCACCTTCTTAACGAGACAAGGGGACAGGAACACCGCCCCATAATGTAAATGCTTTCCCTAATACTATGATTTCTGTTAGAATAGAATCAAATATTTAATGCATGGATGGTGATAAAATGGCGTATACAATTATTGATCTGATTGATAAATTCATTTTGATTGAGCGAAGTGGATATGAAATGTTTATGAGAATGGCAGCTGATGAAGGCACTGAAGAAAGGATCAAAACCCTGGCCAGAGTATTTGCAAAGGAAGAAGAACGTCATGTTGAAACATATACGAATTTGAGGGAAGAGATCGCAGCTGAAGCTGATATTGAAATTGATTTGAGGATATATGATAGAGTCACTAAATTTATATATGAGTTTATAAATAACAATAAGGCGGTCAGCAATCTTGACATTAAAGGCATGCTGGAGTTCTGTCTGGAATTTGAAAAAGAGAATCTTGCATTGGTCATAAGCGTTCAAGGAATTTTTGTTAATGAGAAAAAGGGTGCAGATAATAAGTGCTACAATGTGTTGACTGAAATCATCCATGAAGAGGAAAAGCATATCAAGAATATTGAGTTCTTTTTGAAATAGTTTTGATGTCCATATGTCAGCCTATGAAAAGCAATTAATGGGCACTTAGGGTAAAGGCTTGCATGCCGGAAGCAGTTCTCCTATATATCGTGGAAGGGCTGCTTTTTTATAACGAATAGGAAAGTATAAATTTCCTTAGTGTACCACTTTCCGTCAATGAGTTTCAAAAAAGGCTTCTTTGGCTGTTAAAATGCTTCAATAGAAGCCTTTTTTATATTCCCATATACTTACTATAGAAAAATCTATCCACCTCCAGTGACATATATTAAATATCAAAAACGATACTTAGTGACATATATTAAATATCAAAAACGATACTTATTATCACACAGCAAGATATAATTAATTCAAATTGTTAAATTTGGAGGCCTTGCTGTTGAAAAAAATTTTTTATAAATAATAATTGAAACGTATCAATTTTGTGGTAAAATCTAATTAATATCAAACAATTTAGAATTATATGGAAAGTGGTAAACATATAAAATGACAATTTAGCGATGAAATTATATATATCATGTGAGGGGGAGAAAGATGAGTGATAAAAAGTATAGTATAGGTGTAGACTTTGGTACTCAATCCGGACGGGCTGTTGTGGTTGATATTGAGACGGGTTGGGAGGTTGCAACTGCAGTTCTTCCCTATCGTCACGGAGTAATAGATGAGTTCCTTCCCGGGACAAAGGTTAAGCTTGAGTACGACTGGGCACTTCAGAATCCTGATGATTATCTCGAAGTTCTAGAGGTGGCTGTACCAAGGGCCATTGCAGAGGCGGGAGTGGACCCGGAGGATGTTATTGGACTGGGTGTGGATTTTACGGCATGTACTATTATGCCTGTCTGCGGGGACGGGAGAGTACTCTGTCAGCTGGAGGAATATAAGCATAACCCCCATGCCTGGGTTAAGCTTTGGAAGCATCATGCTGCTCAATCAGAGGCAAATGAATTAAATGCAATTGCGGAGAAAAGAGGAGAGAGCTTCCTCAAAAGATATGGAGGCAGGATCTCTTCGGAGTGGCTTGTACCGAAAGTATGGCAGATATTGAATGAAGCACCTGAAATATATGAAGCAGCTGATAGATTTATGGAGGCGGCGGACTGGATTGTGCTCCGGATGACGGGTGTAGAAGCCAGAAATAGCTGTACTGCCGGCTACAAGGGTATGTGGCATAAGCAGAAGGGATATCCTGACAGGGAATTTTTTAAGGCCTTGGACCAAAGGCTTGAGAATGTAGTTGATGAAAAGCTAAGCAGGAATATTATATCCATCGGAAGCAAGGCCGGGGAGCTTACCTCTGAAATGGCTGAAAAAATGGGCTTAAAGCCGGGAACAGCTGTGTCCGTTGGTAACATAGACGCCCATGTGGCTGTACCGGCTCTCAACGTTGTTGAGTCAGGGAAAATGGTCATGATAATGGGTACCTCAACCTGCCATATGGTGCTATCAGAAGAAGAAAAAATGGTTGATGGCATTAGCGGGGTTGTTGAGGATGGCATAGTGCCGGGGCTGTTTGGGTATGAGGCAGGGCAGGCTGCAGTTGGGGATATATTTGAATGGTTTGTGGAGCAGTGCGTCCCAGCAGCATACTTAACTGAAGCAGAAGTCAGGGGACTTAGCATCCATCAGCTGCTGGAAGAAAAGGCAGCACTGTTAAAACCCGGTGAGAGCGGACTTTTGGCGCTGGATTGGTGGAATGGCAACAGGACACCCCTTGTGGATGCTGATTTAAGCGGAATGATCTTGGGTGCGGCCCTTTCAACAAAACCGGAGGAAATTTACAGGGCGCTTATAGAAGCAACAGCCTTTGGTACTAACATGATTGTTGAAACCTTCAATAATGCTGGGGTACCGATTAAGGAGCTTTATGCCTGCGGAGGACTTCCGGAGAAGAATAGGATGTTGATGCAGATATATTCTGACGTTACAAATATGGAGATAAGAATTTCAGCCTCATCCCAGACTGTTGCCCTTGGAGCGGCAATGTTCGGAGCAGTAGCGGCAGGCAGGGAAAGAGGAGGATATGACACAATATTTGATGCAGCAAAGAAAATGGCAAGGCTTAAAGAGGAGGTTTACAAGCCAATACCTGAAAATGTTGAGATTTATATAAGACTTTATGCTGAATATAGAAGGCTTCATAACTATTTCGGGAGAAACGAGAATAATGTAATGAAGGTATTGAAGGAAATCAAAAGAGGCGCAAATAAATAGAAATTTAAATGATAGGGGGATGCTTTATGAGTCAAATCACGGTTAAGGAAATCACCTATAAGAGCTATGGAAAATGCGTGGAGGTCTCAAACGGTGAGATAAGCCTGGTTGTTACAGTGGATGTAGGTCCAAGAATTATACGGTTCGGATTTATAAATGGAGAAAATGAGTTTACAGAGGAAGCACCTATGACGAAGCAGGTTGAGGCCGGTGAGTGGAGGCTTATGGGAGGCCACCGTCTATGGCACAGCCCTGAGGGTGACCCGAGAAGCTATGTTCCCGATAATGATCCTGTTGAATGGAGCCTGGTAGATGGTGGAATTAAGGTGAGTCAAAGGGTCGAGCCCTGGGTTCAGACTAAAAAAGAGATGGAAATAACCCTTTCAAGCAGCTCAAATAAAGTAAGGGTTGTACATAGTATAACAAATAAAAATGCATGGCCTATTGAAGTTTCAGCATGGGCTTTATCAGTTATGGCTGTGGGGGGGCTTGAAATTGTTCCTCAGCCTCAAAGAGACACAGGACTTTTAGGCAATCGGCTTATTGCACTTTGGCCCTATTCAAAAATGAATGACGAGCGTATTTATTGGGGCGACAAATATATTACCCTGAAGCAGGATAAGGACAATAAATCAGCATTTAAATATGGAATACCCAATGAGGATGGATGGGCTGCGTACTTAAACCACGGCAATCTATTTATTAAACGCTATGAACATCAGCTGGGAGCTAAATACCCTGACTTCGGATGCTCCTACGAAACCTTTACAATAGACTTTATGCTGGAAATGGAGTCACTCTCGCCAATCACCCTCCTTGACTATAATGAAACAGTCAGCCACATTGAGGAGTGGGAATTAATTAAGGGTGTAGAAGTCCCTGCCGGTGAAAAAGAAATTGACCTTCTTGTTGAAAAGTATATGAAAAATTAGACAAAGGAACTGCTTCATACGGGATACAATGTATTATGATAGCTAATATTGACTGTATATGTTAGAAAAGGTAGAATTATAGTGAAACGTTTCAAAGGGAGGCGAAAGGATGTCTACAATTAAAGATGTGGCTAAGCTATCAGGAGTATCCGTAGGAACGGTATCAAGATATCTTAATGGTTATCAAGTTAAAAGTGGAAATAAAGAAAAAATGGATAGTGCAATAAAAGAGCTGAATTTCACCCTGAATCCAATAGCAAGGGGTTTGAAGACAAGCAAGACTCAAACCGTAGGAGTGATAATTCCTGAGCTTTCAAATATGTTCAGTACCTTTGTAATCGAGGGAATGGAAGGGATCTTTGAAGAATTTGGCTACAGCGTGCTTGTATGCAATTCGAGAAATGACCTGAAGAAGGAAAAAGAGAAGCTTAAGTTCTTAAAGGATAAGCTTGTGGATGGAATAATAATGATGCCTGTAGGCGATGAGGGTGAGCATATTGAGGAAGTAATAAGCAGCGGCTTGCCGGTTGTGCTTATAGACAGATTGATAAAGGATTTAAAATGTGATGCGGTAGTAGCGGATAATGTTAATGGGGTGTACCAGGCAGTTGAAGCTATAATAAAAAAGGGACATAGAAGCATAGGAATAATAGCAGGCCCGAGGGATGTGCATACTGCAAGGGAACGTCTTGAGGGATATAAAAGGGCTTTGATGGATTATGGAATTGAGATCAATGATGATTTGATAGTATACTCAGATTATAATATTGAAGGCGGCGAATCAGCCTTTAAGAAGATCCTAAGCCTTGATAAGCCCCCTACTGCAATTTTTGTAAGCAACTATTTAATGACCACCGGAGCCCTAAAATCAATTATAGAAGAACATTTGAAAATCGGAGAAGATATTTCCGTATTCGGGTATGACCAGGTTGAATTTTTCCGTATTCTAAACCCACAGCTGTCTGTTGTTGTGCAGCCTATGGATGAGATTGGGCTAAAGGCAGCAGAGCTGCTTGTAAAGAGAATGAGCGGAGATTACAGCGGATATCCGATGATCTCTCGTTTAAAGACAGATATGATTGTGACAGATTCCATAAAGAAAATCCTATAGAAGTTAATTGCCAGTTGACTTCTATAGGAAAAATTGAAACGATTATAAATAAGAATTATTCTTTTAAGATAACCTCGCATTAGTTCCACATACTGCCAACTGAGTGTAATAGAGGCAGGTTTACATTGGAGTTGGAAGATAAAATTGAAGATATGCAGCACATTAGTTAGAATATTATAAATATATTGGTAATAATTATTGAATTTTCCAGAAATATATTGTAAAATAATATTACAAACTAAAACGTTTCAATTCTGTGAATTTGAGGTGATAATAGTGGGTGAAGTTCTTGTTTCCATGGAAGGGATAGATAAATGTTTTCCGGGGGTCCATGCACTGGATAAGTGTAAGTTCGAGCTGAAGGCCGGTGAGGTACACGCGCTGGTCGGAGAAAATGGCGCAGGCAAATCAACGCTTATGAAGATACTTACCGGTGTGTACTCAAAGGATTGCGGGCGGATTGTTTATAAAGGAAATGATGTGAATATTCCAAACCCAAAAGCAGCTCAAGATCTGGGGATAAGCATTATACATCAGGAACTCAACTTGATGCCTCACCTCACAGTGGCGCAGAATATTTTCATAGGCCGCGAAAAGAGCATGCGCAGTAAATTCATATTAAATGACAGAGAGATTAATGAAAAGACTGATAAGCTATTTAAGTCGATGAATTTAAAGCTTGATCCCCGAGCCAAGGTTTCGGAGCTTACAGTTGCAAAGCAGCAGATGGTCGAGATTGCAAAGGCGCTGTCCTTTAGCGCTGATGTACTGATTATGGACGAGCCGACAGCAGCACTTACTGAGGCTGAAATAGAGGAACTGTTCCGTATTATAAACCAGCTTCGAGACAAGGGTGTTGGTATTGTTTACATATCTCATCGTATGGATGAACTGAAAAAGATCGCCGACAGAATAACTGTTATGCGTGATGGCTGCTTCGTAGATACTGTATCTATGCAGGATGTTACTATCGACAGAATCATTAGCATGATGGTAGGAAGAACCATATATGAGACCGCCCATGTGGTTCATGAAAAAACAGATAAGGAAGTCGTTCTGGAGGTAAGAAACCTTAAACGTGGAAGGCAAATAAAAGACGTCAGCTTTGAATTGAAAAAGGGAGAAATTTTAGGCTTTGCGGGACTTATGGGTGCAGGGCGTACTGAGGTGGCCAGAGCGATATTTGGCGCGGATTCCATAAGCTCCGGTGAAATATTCGTAAAGGGAAAAAAGGTTAGCATTAATACTCCGGTAGACGCGGTTAAGCATGGAATAGGATATCTTTCGGAGGATCGCAAGCACTATGGCCTGGCCATAGGAATGGATATTGAGGATAATATAGTCCTCGCTACCTTTAAGAAGTTTGTAGGGCCTTTGGGGTGGGTATATAAAAATATGACCAGGACAACGGGGAAAAAATTCGTTGATGACCTGAAAATTAAAACTCCAAGCCTGCAGCAAAAGGTTAAAAACCTTTCCGGTGGAAATCAGCAGAAGGTTGTAATTGGGAAATGGCTTGCACGTGACAGTGAAATTCTTATATTTGATGAACCAACCAGAGGCATAGATGTTGGTGCCAAGAGTGAAATATATAAGCTGCTGAACGAATTGGCAGATCAGGGAAAGTCAATAATCATGATTTCTTCGGAATTACCGGAAATTTTGCGTATGAGCCATCGTATCATTGTGATGTGCGAGGGTCGCATTACCGGAGAAATGAATGCTGAGGAAGCTACACAGGAGCGCATAATGGAATATGCTACAAAGCGTGAAGCTTGAGAAATAGTGCTGACTAACACTAAATTTTGGGGGGCCGAAAATATGGAAACCACTAAAGTAGATCAGAAAAAATCCTTGTTTAAAATCGATGCTACACAAAAGATACTTGCATTTGGAAGCTTAATTTTATTATTTGTAATATTCTCATTAGCCTCACCTAACTTTGCAAAATTTGATAACATCGTTGGTATTTTACTTTCTACTTCAGTCAACGGTATTCTGGCTGTAGGGGTAACCTTTGTTATAGTAACCTCAGGGATAGACCTTTCGGTAGGGACTGTAATGACATTTTCTGCTGTAATTTCGGGAGTATTTATTACATATTGGGGACTGCCTATACCATTAGGAATACTTGCCGGATTAGCTGCTGGCGGGTTATGCGGCTTTGTAAATGGTACGACAATTGCTAAAATGAAGCTTCCTCCGTTTATTGCAACCCTCGGTATGATGATGATCTCTAAGGGGCTTTCATTAATCATTTCCGGAACCAAGCCTATATATTTTAATGATACTCCAATATTCAGGCAGATAGCTATGTCATCTCCCTTGGGAGTCCCGAATGCAGTAATCTTTTTCCTTCTTGCAGCACTGGTTGCAAACTTTATATTAAGTAAGACTGTATTGGGTAGATATAACTTTGCACTGGGGAGCAATGAAGAGGCAGCAAGGCTTTCAGGTATTAACGTAGACAAATGGAAAATAGCCATATATACACTTTGCGGTGTTTTTTCAGGCTTAGCCGGAGTAATAATGGCCTCACGTCTTAATTCAGCTCAGCCTGCACTTGGGCAAGGCTATGAACTCGATGCTATTGCAGCAGTAGTTATTGGCGGAACCTCCCTTAGTGGTGGAGAGGGAACAATACTAGGTACTGTAATCGGTGCCTTTATAATGAGTGTACTGATTAATGGCTTGCGTATATTGTCTGTACCCCAGGAATGGCAGATGGTTATCACCGGTGGAATTGTTATTGCTGCTGTATATGCAGATATAGTAAGGCGCCGTAAAAAGTAATATAAGCAGCTAAAATACTAAGCTGACAGACTACACGGCTATGACTTTAGAATATCAACTAAACAGGTATTTACTCCGGAAGGAGTGCGATACAAGAAAATTATAAGGGGGAACTTGCATGAATAGACTCAGGAAACCAGTTATTTTACTCGTGTGCATAATGCTTATTGGAACACTATTGACAGGCTGCGCACAGCCAAAACCTGTTGATAACCAAGCGGCAGCTCCGGAACCGGCTAAGGCTGAAAAAATTTATATTCCTCTGATTTCAAAGGGCTTCCAGCATCAGTTCTGGCAGGCAGTTAAGCAGGGTGCAGAGAAGGCAGCAAAGGACTTCAACGTTGAAATAACCTTTGAAGGACCGGAAAACGAAACTATGGTTGACAAGCAGGTAGAAATGCTTCAGGCTGCTCTTGACAAGAATCCAAGTGCTATTTGCTTAGCAGCACTTGATAGCAAGGCGCTTATTCCTCTTCTTGAAAAAGCAAAGGAAAAAAAGATTCCTGTAATAGGCTTTGACTCCGGTGTTGACAGTGACATCTTAATAGGTACAGCTTCTACAGACAACATAAAGGCTGCCGGAGCTGCTGCAGACAAAATGGCTGAGCTTATTGGCGGAGCAGGCGAAATTGGTATAATAGTTCATGACCAAACAAGCCGTACAGGTATTGACCGTCGTGATGGCTTCAAAAATCAGATTGAGGCAAAGTATCCTAATATAAAAATCGTTGATATTCAATACGGTGCAGGGGATCATCTTAAATCCACTGACCTTGCAAAGGCTATGATTCAAGCAAATCCGAACATAAAGGGCTTCTTCGGTGCTAACGAAGGCTCCGCAATTGGTGTACTTAATGCTGTTAAGGAATCCGGCAAGGAAGGCAAGATAGTAGTTATCGGTTATGACTCAGGGAAACAGCAGATAGACGCTATAAAGAGCGGCGTAGTTGCCGGAGCAATCACTCAGGACCCCATAGGAATTGGCTATAAGGCTGTTGAGGCAGCTGTTAAGGCTATAAAGGGCGAAAGTGTTGAAAAGAATATAGACACTGGCTTCTATTGGTATGACAAGACTAACGTTGACGATGCTAAGATAAAGGCTGTATTATACGAATAATTAGTAACTACGACCCCTTTTATTTAAATAAAAATGGACTGTCTCAACATGAGGACAGTCCATTTTTAAAGGGGCATCCATTGAAGTCTGAAGACCCTTATTAATTTTTAAAAGGATATAACGTTTCATAATGACAGGTAGTACATAAGAATATAATTTATTAGGTTTAATAGAAGAACTCTTCTCATAAACCATATGGCTTTGTAAATTATTCAATTTATATAAATTAATATGAAATAAGGAGGACAATAAAATGAATAAGCATGAAAATAGACTAGTTGGTTCCTTCCCAAAGATAGGGATAAGGCCGATTATTGACGGCAGACGTAATGGAGTCAGAGAATCCCTTGAAGATCAGACAATGAACCTGGCGAAGGCAGTTGAAAAGTTATTTACTGAGAATTTAAGATATCCAAATGGAGAACCTGTGCAGTGCGTTATTGCCGACACAACCATAGGCGGAGTAGCAGAAGCTGCAAAATGTGCAGAGAAGTTTGCAAAAGAGGGTGTAGGGGTTTCGCTAAGTGTAACTCCTTGCTGGTGTTATGGCTCAGAAACTATTGATATGGACCCGCAGCTGCCAAAGGCAATCTGGGGCTTTAATGGAACAGAAAGGCCGGGAGCAGTATATCTGGCGGCTGCCCTTGCAGGGCATAACCAAAAGGGTATACCTGCTTTTGGTATATATGGAAGGGATGTTCAAGACGCCGGCAATAATGAAATTCCGGAGGATGTAAAGGAAAAGCTTTTTAAGTTTGCAAAGGCAGGGTTGGCACTTGCTATTATGAAGGGTAAGTCATACCTTTCGGTTGGAAGCGTTTCAATGGGAATTGCAGGCTCTATTGTTGATTCTGACTTCTTTGAAAGCTATCTTGGCATGAGGAACGAGTATGTTGATTCCGCTGAGCTCGTCAGAAGGATGGAAGAAGGCATATACGACAAGGAAGAATTTGAAAAAGCAATAAAATGGGTTAAGGAAAACTGCAGGCAGGGTGAGGATAGGAACCCTGAGCATCTGCAATTAACTAAAGAAAGATATGATGCAGACTGGGAGTTTGTAGTAAAGATGACTATCATAATCAGGGATCTTATGGTAGGAAACAAGAAGCTTGCTGAGATCGGCTTTGTAGAAGAGTCGGAAGGACATAATGCAATAGTTTCAGGCTTCCAGGGCCAGAGGCATTGGACCGACCATTTCCCCAACGGTGATTTTTCGGAAGCCATTTTAAATTCCTCCTTTGACTGGGATGGAATAAGGCAGCCATATATAGTAGCTACTGAAAATGACAGCTTAAATGGAGCAGCAATGCTCTTTGGCAACCTTTTAACCAATACAGCACAGATATTTGCTGATGTGCGAACCTACTGGAGCCCCGATGCGGTTAAGCGTGTTACAGGGAAGGAGCTTGCAGGTAAAGCGGCAAACGGAATAATTCATCTTATAAACTCAGGTGCAGCAACCCTGGATGCCACAGGAGAACAAAGCAAAGATAGTCAGCCTGTTATGAAGCCCTTCTGGGAAATAACAAAGGAAGAAGCCCAGAAATGCCTTGAGGCAACAGAGTGGATGCCGGCAAACAGAGGCTACTTCAGGGGCGGAGGCTACTCATCCTGCTTCTTGACTAAGGGAGAAATGCCCATTACTATTTCAAGAATAAATATAGTCAAGGGGATAGGCCCGGTGCTACAAATAGCTGAAGGCTACGCTGTAAATCTTCCTGAGGATGTAAATAAGGTTCTTACTGAGCGTACTGACCCAACCTGGCCTACTACCTGGTTTGCGCCTATTATTACCGGAGAGGGAGCCTTTAAGGATGTATATTCTGTTATGAACAACTGGGGAGCGAACCATGGTGCTCTAAGCTATGGACTTATTGGGGATCAGCTTATAACCCTTGCAGCAATGCTGAGAATTCCGGTTTGCATGCATAATGTTCCGGAGGAAAGGATTTTCAGGCCAAGCGCATGGAATGCCTTTGGAACCGCAAACCTTGAAGCATCAGATTTTAGGGCATGCGAGAACTATGGGCCCCTGTACGGAAGCAAATAATAACTCGTTGGTTTGAGGATATTGAGTAACTGGTTCAAGGGGGAATTGTTATGGCAAAAATGCTGGCCTATGACTTCGGAGCAAGCAGCGGAAGAGCAATACTAGGTGAACTAAAGGATGACTTATTAGAATTAAAGGAAATACACAGGTTTTCCAACGATCCGGTTATGTTCTCCAATCATTTGCAATGGGATATACTAAGGCTTGCATATGAGGTGAAGCAGGGGCTTTTGAAGTGCAGGAACAGCGAGGACTCTGATATTTCCAGTATAGGAGTGGACACCTGGGGAGTTGACTTTGGGCTATTGGATGATAGAGGTGAGCTTATAGCAAATCCATATCACTATAGGGATTCAAGGACTAAGGGTATGATAGATAAGTGTTTTGAAATCATACCCCAGAAGCACTTGTTTAGCAGAACAGGGCTTTTGGTTGCACCCTACAATTCCATATATCAGCTGTTAGCTATGAAGGTCTTGGGAGATAAGTCCCTGGACAGAGCAGAAACCTTATTGCTGATGCCTGACCTGATAAGCTATATGCTGACAGGTGAGAAGGTGTCGGAGTATACAGAGGTTACTACCACACAGCTCTATAACCACAGTGAGGGAAATTGGGATAATTATATACTTGAACTATTAAATTTACCGAAAGATATTTTTACTAAAATTGTAAAGCCAGGTACAGTTATCGGTAAGCTTAGAGAGAATATTTGCAGTGAGCTAAGCATTGCTCCGATACCCGTTATTGCAGTTGCCAGCCATGACACTGCTTCTGCTGTTGCTGCAGTACCTGCAGAGAAAGGAAATTGGGCGTTTATTAGCAGCGGGACCTGGTCATTGGTTGGTATTGAAACTGATAAGCCCATTATTAATGAATTTGTTTCAAGATACAACTTCACCAATGAGGGTGGAGTCAATAATAAGATTAATTTTACGAAGAACATAATGGGGCTTTGGATTGTGCAGGAATGCAAACGGGAATGGGAGAAAGCAGGAAGGAAAATAGGCTTTGCAGAGCTTGTTGAGCTTGCAAAGAAGGAAAAGGGTTTTACAGCCTTTATTGATCCTGATGATTCGCTTTTTTACGAACCAGGAGATATGCCTGAAAAGGTAAGGAGATATTGCAAGAATACTGAGCAGGCTATTCCTGAAACAATAGGTGAGATTATCAGATGCGTTGAGGAAAGTCTTGCATATAAATGCAGATGGGCCATAGATAAGATAGAGGAAATAACCTCTCAAAAAATAGATGTGATTAATATGGTTGGCGGAGGCATTAATGATCAGCTTCTCTGCCAGCTGACCGCCAACGCAACAGGGAGAAAAGTAGTTGCGGGACCTGTAGAGGCTACTGCAATTGGAAACATCATTGTTCAAGCATTTGCATTGGGTGAAATCAGGGATATAGCCCACGGGCGGGAGATAATAAGAAAATCCTTTGAGATGAAGGAATACTTACCTAAGGACCAAGGGTCATGGGAAGAGAATTATCTCAGATTCAAAGTAATGGTAAAGTAAGTATGGTGACACAGTAAACGTAGTTTTACAGGAACTAAGTAGTTAGGGGCTGGTATCAACTCCTTTTAGGCGGAAAATAACCAGGCATAGGTACTATATGTAAATGGAATAAAGAAATCCTCTTACCAAGACATATTATAGAGACCAAGTTAAGGTTCTATTTTCATGTTTCAGGCAAGAGGATTTTACTATTTTGAGCTTTTTATATAAGTGCAGGCTCATTTGCAGAAATTATAAAGTCGAATTTGCCAAAGGGCATATTTATTGGTATGCAATAAGCAGCTTTCATACCGGAGAGAGTTCTATTAGCCTCAACATACTGTGGCTCCATGTCCAGCTCAACTCCATTATCAGACATGTTCACAAGGAACAATCCATTCTGCATGTTCAATAATTCACCGACAGATGCTTGTGTAAGCTCATCGGCAGTAGTGAACTCCTCATTTGCATATCTGCCGCCTAAATAAGTGAATACGTCTTCCTTTGCGGCAATGCAGGTGAATAAGCTAATTTCACCTTTTATCTTCTGATAGGAGATCCAATCATTCTTATAGGTATCGATAGTTGTTGCACCTTCAGGTGTGATACCACTATCAATAAACCTGATAAGGTTTTTAATAAGAAGAGAAAAATAATTTGTGTAAACGTCTTTATTTGCCGAATCTTCAAAGTTATAAAATATTTTTACTATCTCATCAATGTTATCCTGTTGTATTGCATCAAATTGGGCATCGGTAAGGCTGTGTTCGTTTTTATAGCTTTTTAATGCAGCTTCAAATTGCTCAAGGGTCATATAGTTTTTATCAATTAAGGCTTGCCCCAGCAATAAATGGCCATGCTTTTGAGTTGATAACAGTATATCGAGTTTTTCCTTGTCGAGAAAACCTAACTCAATAGCGATTTCACCAAACTTCTTATCTTGAGTTGCTTGGGCTTCATGGGTTATCTTTACTTGCGCGGCTGTAAGATAACCTGAATTTATGGCCAGTACTCCGAGCTTAAGATGGGTGCTTTGTTGATAATCCAAGGCATCTTTTAATTGATTGGAGCTTATCAAGTTTTTATTTAATAAATAACTTCCGAAAAACTGTGTAAACATTGGATTATTTCCCCCTTTCAATAAGCTTATCTAAAACTGACTTTATTTGACTATCTTCAAAGGGCTTTTGTATAAAATCGCAGGCTCCTGCTTCAAGAGCTTTTTTGAGGTTAACTTTTGTACCTACTGTTGATAAAATCACAACTCTAGCTGATGGGTCAAATTGGATAATTTCTGTTACAGCGTCTATACCGTTTTTTACAGGCATTATCATATCCATAAATACTAAGTCTGATTTATTAGCTTTGTAAAGATCAATGGCTTCCTGGCCATTAGAAGCTTCAACTATGTCATTGCAGCAAAAACCTTGCAGACAGTCATGAAGCTTTTTTCTGATAAGCATTGAATCATCACAGATAAGTATTTTGAGCGAAATTGATTCCATTATATACCCTCCCCCGGTTTTTTGGTAACTTTATTATAGCATTATCTGGCATATTGTGTCTAATATTGAAAAGCAAATGTGCCAGGGAAATCTTCAAACCCGACTTATCTACTATAGATCAAATCAATAATCAGCAAGCCGCCTATTGTAAATATCTATAATGATACTCATTCTTGCACATGGAAGATATAATTAAATCAAATTGTAAAATTCGGAGGTCTTGCTGTGAATAAGGAAACGCTATTTAAAAATATTAGTGATGCATTAGTTGATATGGAAGAAGAAACGGTAGTTGAAATTTGTGAAAAAACATTAGCAGAAGGCATTCCTGCATATGAAACCATTACAGGGGCTTTGATACCTGGTATGGATAGAGTTAGCAAGCTTTATGAAGAGGAGGAATATTTCCTTCCTGAGGTTCTGATATGTTCGGATTGTATGAACTCTGGCCTTGATATTGTAAAGCCGCATTTGGATAAATCGGGTATGAGCGCACCAATAAAGGTGGTAGTGGGAGTTGTGCAGGGAGATACCCATGATATAGGTAAAAATCTTGTAAGAATTTTGATGGAAGCTTCAGGCATGGAAGTGTATGATCTGGGCAGGGACGTTGAGCTGGACAGATTCATAGACAAGGCCGAAGAAGTGGGAGCAGACCTTATTGGTATGTCTACTTTGATGACAACTACAATGGATGGAATGAAAACTGTAATAGATAAGCTTAAGGAAAAGAATATAAGGAACAAATACAAGATTCTGATAGGCGGCGGCCCGATATCCCAACATTTTGCGGATGTAATTGGAGCAGATTTGTACACCAAGGACGCAAGTGAAGCAGTAAGAAGAGTCAAAGAAATGTTTGGGAGGAATTAACCAATGGATATAAGACCGGATATACTTACCCCTAAAGAAAGAGTCATGGCGCTGCTTACAGGAAAGCCCCTTGATAGGCTGATTTGCATGCCTATAATGACGAGCAATGCAGTGCTTTTAACAGATAAGACCGTAAAGGAATACCAGCTGGACGGGAAAGCTATGGCAGAAGCCCATATAGCAGCTTATAAAAAATTTGGATATGACCTTATATATCTTTTTACAAATTGTTCATACATTGCGGAAGCCATGGGACAGGAGCTGGTGTATTCGGAAAATGAGCCGGCAAACTGTGAGAAGCCCATTATACAATCAGAGGCAGATTTGTATAAAATCAAGGTTGCGCAAAAGAATGACGGGCAATTCCCTGTATATTACGAAGCACTTGATATATTGAATAAAGAGATTGGCAGCGAAGTGTTTATGGCAGTGTGCTTCTCAGGACCTGTATCCACGGCAGCCACATTAAGGGGTACCGAGGATTTTGCAAGGGACACTTATGCAAACCCTGAGCTATGCCACAAGCTTCTGAGAATGACTACGGACAGCTGCAAAAACCTCATAAGAGAAATAGCTGCAAAAGGCGCAATGCCTATAATACTTGAGCCAATCGCATCCGGAAGCATATTCAGCCCTAAGATGTACCAAAGATTCGCTTTCCCATATATTAAGGAGTTGGTTGACCTTGCTCATGAGCTTGGTGCCTTGATACCTCTTCATATATGCGGAAAGACTCATAAGATAGTCGATCAGATGACTGACAGCGGAGCTGATGTAATAAGCCTTGATGTATGTGATTTGGGCATTGCAAGAGAAAAGGTTGCCGGAAGGGCAGTAATACTTGGGAATATAACTCCGTCTTCTGATTTGCTTTTTGGACCGCCGGACCATATAATTGAGGTCTGCAAACAGGCAATGGACACTATGGAGGGTTATACTCCGGGCTTCATCCTTGCAAGCGGCTGTGAAATACCTACCAAGGTTCCTATGGAGCACATACAGGCGATGATGGACGCGGTAAGAAGCTATGGGGCTTATCCCTATAATAGAGAATAAATGAGGGTGTATTGATTGAATGAGAAGGAAAGACTTCTAAGAGTATTGAAGGGAGAGGCGGTTGACCGCCCTCCTGTTATTTGTCCTGGTGGAATGATGAATGCAAGCGTGACTGAGCTTCTAGAAGGATTTGATAAAAATCATAACCTGGAAATGGCTTCTATGGTAGCGGCTGCAAGTCGTATTCATGAAGTGGCAGGCTTTGAGAACCTAGGAGTCCCCTTTGACATGACAGTGGAGGCTGAACCCTTGGGGGCTAAAATTGATATGGGAAATAAGCTGATTGAGCCTAGAGTGACTGAGTACAGCCAAGAGGACATTGAGGTTATAGTAAAAAAGTATAATGTCAATCCCCATAATGAGAGAAGAATGAGTCTTACTCTTGAAGCACTGAGCAAATTGAAGAATAATGATATACCGGTGATAGGAAATATAACAGGGCATATCAGTACGGCTACATCTGTTATAGATCCTCTTGTGGTTTTCAAGATGCTTAGAAGGGAGCCAGAAAGGGCTTATAGCTTTTTTAAGTTCATCACCGATTATTCCAAAAAGTACGCTGTAGAGATGATAAATGCAGGAGCGGATGTCATTGCGATATCAGACCCTACAGCCACAGGTGAAATCCTGGGAAGCAAGAACTTTGAGAAATTTGCCGTTCCTTTATATAAGGAGATGATAGACACCATCCACAGCTATAAAGTGCCTGTCATAGTTCATATCTGCGGAAAGGCTGATACAATAATTGAAAGCCTCAATCTCATAAATGCCGATGCCTTAAGCTTTGACTCGGTAGTCAATATGAGATTGGCAAAGTCACTTATAAGTACGCGCCTTATGGGTAATGTGAACACTCAGCTTCTTCATATGGGGGAGAGAGAGAAGATAGTCTCAATAACAAATAACTGCATTGACTCCGGTGTTGATATAGTATCCCCGGCCTGCGGACTCAGCATGGGCACCCCGGTCAGAAACCTGCAGGCTATGACGGATTCTGTCAGGAAGGGCATTGGTAATTAAATGGCCTGTATTAGTTTTAAAAATAAAAGTATCACCATTGAGGCTGAAGTTGGGGCAAGGCTGACTGATTGCATCAGGAAGGCAGGACTCCATATAGAGACTCCGTGCAATTGCATAGGAAGCTGCGGGAAGTGCAGGGTAAAAGCAGTAGGGGAGCTATGTCCGCCCACTGAGGAAGAGAAGAAATTTTTAAAAGTTGATGATGGCATAAGGATGGCTTGCATGGCCAGAGTAAATGGGGATGTTGAAATAGAGCTGCTGGCTTCATCAAACAGCTTGAAGACCATAAATAGAGGATTTTCGGTTAATGTGGAGCCGGATCTCATAGACGGGGTAAGCCCTGATACGCTGGGTGCAGCGGTTGATATAGGGACTACGGGCTTATCGGCATACCTTGTAGACCTTGTATCCGGTGAAGTGCTGAACAAGGTGTCCTCACTCAATCCCCAGACACAATATGGCGGTGATGTTCTCACCAGAATAAGCTATTGTATGAATAATTCTGAGGGGTCGAAGCAGCTGAAGGAAGCAATAACAGGCAAGGTTGATGAAATAATAGGAGAGCTTACCGGGGATACCTACAGCAGAAGCTCTGTGTACAGAATCACTATAGCCGGGAACACTACTATGCTTCACCTTTTTCTGGGTGAGGACACTCGTTCCATTGCCAGGGCGCCCTACAGGCCTGTCTTTATTGATAGGATAGACCTGTTGGCCTCAGATTTGGATATCAGAATCAATGAGAAAGGGATACTTACTATTCTGCCCTCTGCATCCGGTTATATAGGGGCGGATATACTGGCCGGCATCACAGCCACAGGCTTTAATAAGAAAAGAGAGTCTGCAATATTTATAGATATTGGGACAAATGGGGAAATAGCAGCAATAAACGGCGGAAGGATAGCTGCTACATCCACGGCAGCAGGGCCAGCCCTGGAAGGTATGAATATTTCCTGTGGCTGCAGGGCAGAAGCAGGGGCTATCGATTCTTTCTCCATAGATGATGATTATAATATTAGCTATACAACTATTGGCGGCATTGAGCCCAAGGGCATCTGCGGCAGCGGGCTTATTGATATTGCGGCTTTTCTTGTAAAAAGGGAAATAGTATTAAATAACGGAAGGCTCAATCCCGAGCTGGACTATAGGGTAAAAAGCAGACTAATAGACAAGTGTTTTTATATTACTAATGAGATATACATCAGCCAGAAGGATGTAAGGCAGATACAGCTTGCGAAAGGTGCAATAGCTGCAGGTATAGCAATGCTTTTAGCTGAGATTGATTTACCGCTGGAAAAGGTTTCCGAGGCTGTAATTGCAGGAGCCTTCGGATATCATATTAATCCCCAAAGCATAATGGATATAGGACTTATTCCAAAAGGCTTCAATGGGGAAATAACCTTTGTGGGCAACTCCTCTGTTGAGGGGGCCAGGATAGCGCTGATAAATAAATCCATGCTCAGGGATATGGAAGCTTTAAAGGATGAAATAACTGTCCTAGAGCTTTCCACTAAGGACACGTTCCAGGAATACTTCATAAAGGAGCTAAGCTTTTAAGCACAGGTGCAAGAAATGATCAAAGTTGATGTTATATCAGGCTTCCTGGGTTCAGGGAAGACAACTCTTATAAGGAAGCTCCTGAAAGTCTATGAAAATGAAAAAGTAGTACTTATAGAAAATGAGTTCGGAGAAATTGGGATTGACGGAGACGTAGTCGAGAGAGACGGGTTTGAAGTATTTGAAATAGCCAGCGGATGCATTTGCTGTATAATGCAGAAGGACTTTGTAAACCTCCTTTCAAGAGTCATTGACGATTTCAAGCCTGAAAGAATAATAATTGAGCCTACAGGTATAAGTATTCTGAGCGATATTATTGATATATTGAGAAGACCTGAGTTTATAGAAAAGTGCAGTATAAACTCACTCGTAACAGTAGTTGACAGCATAAATTATCTTGAGCAGTGTGAGGTTTTCGGGGAATTTTTCGAAGACCAGATTGTTAATGCTTCTACACTTGTTCTAAGTAAAAGCCAGTTTGTAGATAAAGCGAAGATAGATGAGATAACAAGCTCGCTGAGAGAATTTAATGCTGAGGCAGAGATACTTACAGCTGATTGGAGTACCATGAAGGCTGGAGACTTACATGGACTTCTGAAGGGTGATATTATTACGGATTTTCAGGACTTATTGCATGCAGATTATAGACCCTGCAGGGAAAACGAATTTGACACCTTTGCTATTGAAAACTCAAATAAGTATACCAGGTCAGAGCTGGAGAATATTTTGAGCGAGCTTAGCAATGAGAACTACGGGCAAGTCATCAGGGGCAAGGGCTTTCTAAGAGGACATGACTGTTATCTGGAATTCAGCTACACCAACGGCAGGTTCATAGTAGATGAAAACCAGCTTAAGTCAAGCGGTAAGCTGTGCCTTATAGGCAAGGGACTCAAAGAGGCAGAGCTTAAGGCGCTTTTTAAAGTAAAGACTGGAGGGCTGCGCAGATGGTTGAAATACTGATCGACAGCATAAAGGATACTATAAAAGCGGCTCCTGTGATATTCATCATATTTTTACTTGTCGACCTTCTTATGAATAGGTTGAGCAAGGGCGATAAGCTTATAGACTCCTTCACAAAGTATGGCTATTTTGGCGGTGCAGTTCTTGGGGCTATACCTCAATGCGGCATATCTGTAGCCTTTGCAAAGCTCTACAGCAACGGACACATCACTTTGGGAATGCTGACTGCGGTATTCATATCAGGCTCAGATGAAGCCCTAATAATAATCGGTGCTCAGCCGAAAATGCTTCCTACAGTATTTTTGATATTAGGGCTGAAGATATTTGTTGCTATAGGAGCAGGCTTTGCAGTAAATAGATTCATTAAGGAAAAAAGAAACAGGATAAAAAGCAGCTGCGGTATAGGCTGCACCTGCCCCAAATGTGCCAAAAGCGGAAGCATCATTATTAACAATCTGATACATACGGCTAAAATAATGGTTTTTCTGATGCTCACAGTCTTCGTAATTAATCTAGGGATTGAAAAGCTGGGTGAAGAAGCTTTTACAGGTATGTTGGGAAAGAATACTTTTCTGCAGCCTGTTTATGCCTCATTGATTGGTATGATACCAAGCTGCTTTTCTTCTGTTTTGCTGGCTGAAGCATATGTAAGCAATGCAATAGGTTTTGGAGCCCTGATGGCAGGTCTTTGTGCCAACACAGGCTATGGCATACTTATAATATTTCAGAAGCTTTCACTAAAAAGGGCTTTGAAAGTAATGCTTATTGTTCAAGCTGTCAGTATTTTTATTGGGGAAATAATATTTATATTCTGGAGTTGATTTATATGGAGAATAAAGTTGAGTTCAAATGCGAGGGTGAAAATCTGGAGCAGATACCTGAAATTATAGTGGAAAAGACAGGAATAACCTTTCCAGAGGCTCATAAGGATAAAGACCAAATGGCAAGGCTTGCAAAGGAAATAAGAGCCTATAAGAAGGACACCATGGCAAGAATACCCTTTTGTGTGACTGTAGAGGCCGAAGCTCTTGGCGGCGATATCCAGCTTGGAGATGCAAAGATTGGTCCCAGGGTCAGAGGTTATAGATTTGAGAATGTTGAAGAAATGCAGCATATGAGTGAGATGGATTTGGAAAGCGGAAGAATCAAGGAAGTTCTGGATTGTGTCCAGCTGCTCTGCAGTCAGGGAGAGGTAGTGGCTTTAAGCGTGGAAGGACCCTTCACCATAATTTCCTCACTAATTGATCCGATGAATTTCTACAAGGGTATCAGAAAGAATAAAGAAGCTGTGACTAGAATAATCAGTGTGGTTGAAGACAGCATTGTCAAATACATTGTTGAAGGTCTGCGAAGAGGTGCCAGGATAATATCCTATGGAGACCCTGTGGGAGCCATGGATATAGTGGGTCCTAAAATGTATGAAGAGGTAAGCGGGAAATCTTCGTACAATATACTTAAAAGAGTAGAGCAACACCTTAACGGGGCTGCGGTTCATATATGCGGCAAAACCTCAACGGCCTTTGCGAAGTTGGGCCTGGCGGTCACTATCCCGGTTGAATTCACAGAGGATATGAAATATGGTGAAGCTATAAATACTGTTATAAAAGAGAGAAAGGATATCAAATTCATAGGACACAGATGCATAAAAAAGAGCCCCTTTATGCTTGGCAATAAGGTGCTCTGGAGTATTAAGCTTAAATAACCTTGAATCCCATCCCATATACATCCTTAAGGGCTTTAGTGTTCTCGGCAACCGGCAGGTACTCTTCGGTACATACGCCGTAGACATCTACCAGCTCCATATTCTTGTAGTCACATATTTCTTCAAACATGGTCTTTACAAGCTCGGGGCCTTTGTTAGGCAGTTCTCCACCATAGGTCATAAGGAGAGCTGCTTTTTTGCCGGCAAAACTATCTTTTATCGGACCCAATGCGTAGCATCTATCCATAAATGCCTTCAACTGGGCGGAAACGCTCCACCAGTAGATTGGAGTCGCATACACTACCACATCTGCCTGATGAAAGAGTGGGTAGAGCTCCTGCATATCGTCCTTTATAGTACATTTGCCTATATTAATATTACGGCAAACCTCACAAGCAGAACAGCCGTGAATATTCTTTTCATGCAGGAAAACCTTTGTGATTTCTGCATCCTCATTAGAATCCTTTATGCCTCTAAGGTATTCCTCCAATAATAAGCCGGTGTTGCCACTCATTCTTGGGCTTCCAAGCAGTGCCAGTACTTTCACTTTTCTTTCCTCCATTTATGTATTTTTACTTCTTCCCATACTTATGCTGAACAAATTCCTTGAATTTCTCAATCTCTTCAATGGCCTCAGGGGCTAAGTCCTCATCTGCACTATATATATTTTCCGGGGAGCGGACAAGGAATTGCTCCTTGGATTTATTGAGGATCTTTTCTGCGGTTTCTCGCATACTGCTTCTGCATAATAAATAGTCTAAAGACACATCAAAATAATCAGCTATTTTTATCAAAGCTTCCTTATCGGGAAACCTGATATTAGTCTCATATTTTGATATGGTCGAGTAGGATACGTTTAGAATATTTGCAAGGGCATATCTTGTTATATCTTTTTCTTCTCTTAAATCCCGCAGTCGCTCGCCAAAGTCCATAAAATGCACCTCTTTATTGTTTCGTAGTAGCAGCATATATAACATGATATTAACACAATACGTCCAAATTGAAGACTGGTTGGACTAAACGGGTAAATTATTATTGACTTTGGACTGTAAGTCCAGTACTATTAGGTAAAGTGGACTGTATGTCTAGTATGTTTCGGAGGTGTTGATATGAATTCTGAGTATTATAAGTCCGAAAGAGAAAAGCGTAATCCTATAATTGTATTAGTTAAGAAGCTTATTTGGATCCTGCGGAAAAAAGCAGAGCAGCTTTTTTTCAGCAGAAAGGTGGACAAGGAGTCCAATGGACATATTGTGGAAAAGCAGCTTAGATGTGCTATATCCAGCTGCTTTGATAAAAACAATATTTGCTGTAAGGCATGTGATATCAAGAAATGCCGCTATAAGTGCAATTTTATCGATAAAGAGGTATGTGAGCATCAGAAGCAGGATTAGTTACACCCAAGCTTTTTTATAATCTCATCTATTGAAGGCGGGTCATTATCAATGACCACCAAACTATCTTCCTTTATATTCTGATACACAAACTTAGCTATATCAACAGGCAGCCTTATACAGCCATGGGAGGCTTTGCTGCCCAGAGCGTCAGATATGCTCTTGGGTATTTGCCTTCTTGAGCTCATAGGCAGACCATGAAGCAGATAACCCCCCTTCAGCTGTACAAAGTATGGTGTGCCCAGCTGATACTTGGGTATGAAGGAGTACTCTCCACGGCGGCCTTTTGCCGTGAACCAGCCATTGGGGGTTGGGGTATCGACTTTGCCTGTGCTTACCGGGGATTCAATTATTCGAATATATCCCTTTGGGGACTTTTCATATATCTCTATAGTCTGTTTATTTTGGCTTATAATGGTTATATAAGTATCGTCAAGCTTTTTTCCCTTCAGAATGTTCTTGGCTGTGGGCGGACTGCTTTGATTTGGATTAACCTGGATATATCGTGAATCTATATAAGCAATTTCGTACTTGTCGGTCAGTACCTTGTACCAGCCGTCATATGACAGGGAAAGCAGCTTGACTGGTTTAGCGGTACCGACTGTCCCAATGACCTTACCCTCAGGCATGCTATGCAGCTTCACTGTTCTGGAATACTCTACCTGGTTTAAGGTTTTACCGACAATCATACCTGAGACATTGCTGCTGAAAGCTTGAACCGCAGCCCCGGCTTCTTCAACAGTCTCTATTGAGACAAAAGCTTCCAGAAGCCTTACAGGCACATCCTTATTTGACTGCCATATCTTTGAGTATTGACTATACTCCACACACCCTGAGCTTGTAGGTGAGCCTATTTCTAATGTAAAACCGGGCTTTTTAAAATCCTGTATGAACCAGTCCTTCATTCCTGCCATGGATCCTGGTATATCACCCTCCGCTGCATGATATTCTGCTGCATCCTCAGGGCTTTCCACCTTATAGCCTGTAATGACACCCAGCTCCTTAGCCAGCTTGTAATCCCTTTCGAGGGTCTCAGCCTGATCATAATACCAATAAACCAGATTCCCAGCAGAGTGATAGCAGAGAACTGTTTCAAAGGCATTAGCTTTCACATATTCCTCAATAGCCTTTGTCTCGGGTTCGGATAAGGGTTTTTCTCCTTTATAGCCCTTTGGACCGGGTGATTTCACTAGATTGGCATGCTCCCATTTGGCCGGATAATTCCTGTTGAGGTCGACACCCCTTGCATTGGATTTGACTTGACTTGCGCTGACCTTGAAGGGATTTGGGATAGTTCCTCTTGCTATTTCCACTCCATCAGGATTGACCATTGGGACGAAGCAAATGCTTCCGGCTTCAAGAAGCTTCCGGACATTTTGTTCTCCTATGCTTTCATTTTTCTCGTAAGCCTTCAAGATATAGTCAATCTGCTCTAATATAAGTACGGAGGTTATCCATTCCTTACCATGATGGGCTCCGTTTATGAAAATTTTCTTTTCACCGCTGCCCACCTTCAGTGCTTTTATGTCCCGACCCTGAAGGCTTTCACCTATGTTTTCCAGTGAGGTTATATCCGGGTAGCGGTTGTGCAGCTTGAGCATTGCATCCTCGGCTGCCTCATATAGGGATTTGGATTTGTACATAGTTGAGCTGACGACTATATCTGATGAATCTCCTGATACAGGTATGAATATTAGAAGGGTGGATAATAGAAAAACAAAACCCATTAGCAAGCTAATCCTTCTGATAGTACCGCCTCCTTTGGATTTTTCGCTGTTATATCCATGGTATGCATAGACCTGTGTTTTTGAGCTTGTTTGTGAGTTATGCGATTTCAACCTGTGGATATGTGGATAACTTTCGAAAAAAATTAGAATTGTGATTAATAGTATTCATTCGAGCGGGAATGAATCTTTTGGTTTTTACTAGCTTAATTGAAGGAAAATGTCGAAGAATGTAGAAATGATGAATATAAGCTCTAGTACTATTGATACATAATATTGATATAGATTGAGTATTTTTTAGCTGCAATTTAAATACCATATAAGTAGAAAGTATTGAAGGAAGAAGGATAGCAATATATGAAAAAATATAGAATACCAGCATTGCTGCTCATTTTGGCCTTGTGCCTGAGCATTGCCGCATGCGGCAGTCCGGAGGCGGCGGGAGCTTTTGCAAGCGCAGGAGACGGGAAGTCTCTGAAGGTACATTTCATTGATGCGGGGCAGGCAGATGCCATACTCATTCAGGGGCCAAAGGGTGAGAATATTGTTATCGATGCGGGAAACAATGGCGATGGCGCAATGGTAGTGAATTATATCAAGAAGCAAGGAGTTAAGGACCTCAGCGCGGTTATAGGCACGCATCCCCATGAGGATCATATAGGCGGCCTTGATGCTGTAATCATGAGCTTTAATGTTGATAAGGTATATATGCCCAAGGCAGTGCATACTTCCGACACCTTCAGGGATGTGTTGAAGGCGGTCAGCGACAAGGGAATAAAGGTTACGACAGCTGTTCAGGGGGTAAGCATACCGCTAACGGGAATGACTGCTGAGTTCATAGGTCCGGTAAGCTCAGATTACGATAATCTGAACAATCATAGTGCTGTGGTGAAATTGACATATGGTGAGACCAGCTTTCTTTTTCAGGGAGATGCTGAGGAAGAAAGCGAGAGGGACATTTTGGAGAGTGATCTGAGCGGCAAGCTGAAGTCAGAGTTGTTGAAGGTAGGTCACCACGGCAGCGCAAGCTCTACAAGCCCTGAATATCTTTCAAAAGTGAAGCCGAAATATGCGGTTATTATGGTAGGTAAGGGAAATGACTACGGGCATCCCCACAAAGAGACCATGGAGCTATTGAAGAGTAAAGGCCTTGAGATATATAGAACTGACGAGGAAGGGACAATTGTCGCAGAAAGTGATGGGAAAAGCATAAAATTCAATGCAAAACCTGAAAGCTACAATTATGACACAGAAAAGACAAATACTCTGAAGCTATATACAGATTCGGAAGGCAATGGGCTTATAAAGGGAAACATAAACAGCAAGGGGGAGAAGATATATCACCTACCGGGAGGAGCTTATTATGATAACACCGTCCCAGAGAAGTGGTTTAAAACAGAGCAGGAGGCACAGGATGCCGGCTTTAGGCCATCTAGCAAATAATATCCCATCCAGGCTAAGCCTGTCAGCGATGCGGTTTCATCGCACCATTGGACTATTATAAGTAATTTTTAATAAATCTAAGCTTGGAGGTAAATTGATGCAGTGTATTATCGATAGATTTGAAGGGGACTATGCGGTTATAGAGTATAAAGAACAGGTGCTGAACCTTCCGAAGGTGTTTCTGCCTGCGGAAGTACATGAGGGTGATGTGTTGGATGTTATTATTATGCTTGATGTTAATGAGACTGATAAGCTGAAGGCAGAAATAAAAAAGCTTATGGATGATGTTTGGGAAAAATAGGAGAACCGGTCAAGTGTCATACTTGACCGGTTCATTTATTCACAGCCTATTTCCTTAAGGAATTCTCCAACTAGCCTGTCGTATTCCTCCCCATTCTTTACTACTGCTTCCGCATGTCTTGCGTTTGGCGCAAGATACAACCTGCTTGTCCCTTTCTTGCTGCTGTACATATCAATGCTCATTTGGGTAGGAATATACAAGTCCTCCCTGCCATGAATGAAGAATATAGGTGTCTCCAAATTTGATATATCTGTTATTGGAGATATGTCTTTGATTCTCATCCCTGTACGCAGTCTGGCAAATAAGCAGGTGAGTTGAAATGCAGGGAAGGCTGGCAGCTTATATTCTACCCGGAACCTGTATTTAAAAAGCTTTGTAAGGTCAGAGAAGGGACAGTCTGCTATACAGAAGGAAACTCTGGGGTCAATAGCGATATTCTGCAGGGCAATGGCAGCCCCCATGGATTCCCCGTGAATCCCCACAGTACAGTCATTTCCACACCTTTCAAATACCCAGTCGGTACAGCGCTTCAGATCATATTTTTCATAATACCCGAAGGTGGTATTCTTTCCACCGCTTTCTCCATGGTTCCGGTGGTCATAAATAAGTACATTAAAGCCCCGATTCATGAACATTTCAATGTACTTCACTGAGCCGTATATTGTATAGGTTATGCCATGGCAGATTATCACAGTTTTCTTAGAGTTAACCTTTGGAAAGTAGAGTCCGTGCAACTCATAGCCATACTGTGACTTTATCCTCACCTCTTCCTTTGGAAGCATGTCGAAGTCCGACCCAAGCATATTTCCCTTTTCACATTCCGTTTGTAATGTTTCTTCACGTGTCTTTGTGTTTGGAAAAATGACAATCCCGGAAAGATAAAATCCGGAGACCATGAATATAATAAGTATTAGTGATAAGGCAATATACCAATATATACCGCTCAAAGATGCAAAATCAACCATTTGTATGCCTCCCTATTTTCTGAACGACTTAATTATAGCAAAAACCTTAGGCAGAAACAAATAGAGTAAATATTCAGAAAGATTGTTATTTAAATATTAACAAAGATTGTGGGTTAAATATCATTGTATTCTGGTAAAAATGATAATAAAATTAGTTATAGGATATATTGCGAAGGGGTGAAGCTTATGAGTAGTAATAATCTGTTTTTTTACAAGGGAGAGGGCAAGATAGAAGGGCAGCAGCTTGCTTTGACCAGTGAAAGAACTGTAGTAATCAGAAATGAAGGTTCCGAACTTGTTGTTGACGGCATATGGAACGTTGAAATAAGCCATATGTACGGCAATAGAGTAAAAATTAAGATAGGTCCTAACGTTACTTACTATCCCCTGAACAAGAAAATTGCAGTTAATGATACTGAGGGCAAGATTGTGATAAGTATTGTTGGTACTGACGATGAGATGGCAGAATATGAGACTATGGCCGATGCTCAGGTAGCAAAAGGCTTGATAGAATACATCCATGAGCATGCGCCTAATCTTTATGCCGTGGAAAGCTTGAGTAAGAAGACTCTAAGCGAGCTTAAGGAGATAAAGGATCAGATGGACGAACTGGCAAACATGTATTAAATATTGCCACTGGGTTCAATAGTATATAAGAAGGTTAAGAGCTTCCGTTAAAAGGGAGCTCTTATTTTTTATTGTGGATGTTGCTTCTGATGTATTGTATAATATCTTCAAAGAATACAAGAAAATGGAAAGGTATACGAGCATGGAAAAGGGAAGAGGATTACTGTATCCATTGAAAATTAGCGTACTTACCTTACTGTTCTGTGCTGCGGTGTATTTCGAAAGTGCACAGCAGCAGAGATTATTTGTGCTTGTTGCAGTGTTTGCATTGTATATCGGGGTAGGCTTAGGCAGAGGCTTTATAAACCGTGAAAGCCGCCTATACTGCCTGACTTTTATCATCGATATAGCTTTGGTGTACATACTGGAATTCAATTCAAGGCTTCTGATAAACTACTTCTTTCACTCCTTCTACATAGTTATATTGCTTGAAGCGGCACTGACCTTGGGACTCCGTAGAGGAATTGCAATAGGAGCTGTCACAGTTCTTGTGTCTCTGATAAAATATATATACTTGATTTACTATAAGTTCAACCTCTCAAATATATCGCAGCTTGCATTTTTCCTTATGGTTAATGTACTGATATTGGTAATTGCAGGTTTTGCACAGCGCAGCAAGGAGGAAAAGGAGAGGAAGGATGTGCTGTACAAGGAGCTGCTGGACGCTCATAGGAAACTGAAGAAGTATACCGATGAAGTGAACCGTCTCACAGTAGTAGAGGAAAGGAACCGTATCGCAAGGGACATACATGATACCTTGGGTCACAATATGACTGCACTTATAATGCAGCTGCAGATGGCTGAGCATCTTCTGAAGGAGGATGTGCCCAAGGCTGAGGGGTTGCTGGTAAATGCCGTCAGAACCGCAAAAGACAGCCTGGCGGGAATAAGAGAGGTAGTAGAAACCTTGAGGGGAGCAGGCTCTGCTCTCAGTCCTGCAGAGTCTCTGAAGAAGCTCATTAATGATTTCTCAGTGAAGACCGGAGTGGATATAAGGCTTGACATTACAGGAGAAGCTAACCTACAGGATACTGCACCGAATACTGCGGTGTACCGTATAATTCAAGAGGCAATGACCAATGCAGTAAGGCACGGGAAAGCGACTGTCATATCTGTGAAGCTTGATTATTCAACTGGTTCTATAGGATTTTATGTGACTGACAACGGTTCTGGAGCGGAAAATATAAAGGAAGGCTACGGCTTGAAGGGCATTAAGGAGAGAGTTGAAGCCTTTGGAGGCAAAGTTGAATATGGTACTCAGGATGGATTTTATATAAAGGGTACCCTAAGTTTGGAGGTAAAGCATGATAAAAGTGTTGTTAGTTGATGACCAGGATATATTGGTGGAAGGCCTCAAAATGATATTGGGGAAGGAAGTGGACATAGAAATTTGCGGCACTGCAAACAACGGAAGGAAGGCTTATGAGGCATGTAAATGGAACCGGCCTGATGTGGTGCTTATGGATATAAAAATGCCCGAGGTCAATGGTGTGGATGCCACCGGTATGATAAAAAAGGATTTCCCAAGTGTCAAAGTCATAGTGCTTACAACCTTCAACGATGATGAGTACATATATGATGCCCTTAAAAACGGTGCTTCGGGATACCTGCTGAAGGATGCGACCCCCGCAGAGATTGCCGGGGCCATTCGCACAGTTTACAATGGGGGTGCACTTATACAATCTGACATTGCAGTGAGAGTACTGGATAAATTCTCAGAGCTTGCTAAAGGAAACATGGGGAGGCCCTCGGATCCAAGAGTGGAGCTTTTAACTGACCGTGAAATAGAAATATGCAGGCTTATTGCAGAAGGAAAAAACAACAAAGAAATTGCTGATGAGCTGTATCTTAGTGAAGGCACTGTAAAAAACCACATCACCAAGGTGCTTATAAAGCTGGACCTCCGGGACAGGACACAGCTGGCGGTATTTACAATAAAGAATGATTTGTAGGCGGCGATAATGCCGTCTATTTTGATGTGTTGCGAAATATAAATTATGCGAAACAGTGTGTGAAAAACTCCGACATGGGGAAGTATGTCCTCCTTGCCTTCCAAAGCCAGCAAAATCACTGGCGGGGGTCCCATCT